>OBXW01000965.1_pt1 | contig 9758 bp, 9 predicted proteins | sample 1495431 | NCBI WGS metagenome assembly OBXW01 (sample SAMEA2580166, study PRJEB22360) | human gut metagenome | biome: human gut; feature: human-associated habitat; material: faeces | place: Denmark | collected 2008/2010 | reverse complement strand
TGAATTCTGCCGGCATCCACATACTCATGTGCAGCATCAATCATTCCAAAGTTTTCAAAATCATAAAACCGTCCGTTCTGGGCAGGAAATACCAGACAGGGAATGCCTGTGTGTCCATACACCTTAAATTCCATATCCCGATTCAGCTCATGACTCAATTCCTTATAATACTCCACGTTCATAAAGATACCCTCCTTCTTCTTGCGCCATCATCACTTCATTTTTTTTGAGCACTCGCACGCTCCATTTCTTCGCACATTCCATCCGCCCACAGCTGGTAGATAAACTTTGGATCCTTCAGCAATACACATCGATCTGCCCCGCTACGTATGTCCAAAAGCTCCCAATGCCCCTGCCGCTTCCATATCAGCATATGCAGGAAGCCGCAGCTCCACTCATCAGCACACAATTTTGCGCATGCCTCTTGCGCAAACACAGTCAGCTCTTTTTCTTCCTCTTTCGAAATCCGATACTGTTTTCCCCCGGAAAGACGCCCTGCGGCTGTTGCGCGTGAAGCACCTGTATGATCCAGCAAAGCCTCCCATATATAAAGACTTCCCTCCATCTTTGGCACCAGCAGCTGTTGACATCCATACTTCCATGCATCCGCAAGCTTCTTGGCATCCTCGTATGCATACAGCTGTTCCTTCTGTACGTTATACAGTGCGCCATGCTTCTGTGCAGATAACAGCTCCTGTGCCTGCGGAAGAGATAACGCCCGTCTTGCCGGAGTGACTGTACACCACATGCCCGGATCCACGCACGCCGTGTCCCGCTGTCCAGAAATCGCTGAACATTGGAAACCGTACATCCGCTCTCCACATGAAAATTCGTACGCAGCCGTGCATCGAAAAACAGTCATCCTTCCTGAAAGGATTCCATACCGTTTAACCGCCCATAGCGATATGTGAAAAACGCTGCTGCCCGCAATGCTGCATCATAGGATTGATATTGTTGTATTTGTATGTAGTCCTGCAACGCATGCCTGACCTCGATCCGCAATTCCTCATACGGTTCATAACCGATTCCCAGGGTATTGATACCGTTCAGCTTCAATCGATCACAAAAGTTCCAGTTTGTCGCAGGAAATTGCGGGGATAGGATAAGAAAATTCATACATTCCCAGCTTTCTCTTTTGATTATTATACCATATAAAAAGCAATTTTGAAAGACATGTATTTTTTTCTTTCTGAAACAGAATGAAAAGAAGGTCAGCTTTTTTCTGATCTTCCTCCTGCCTCCTGCTGATAAGGTGATACAGAAATCGCATCCGCCTATACACAGGGACTGTCGCAGGCACTCATTGATAACTTCTGTAACAGTCCTGTCATCATAACGGCATATGGTTACTGGTTTTCTGATTTTCCCCCCAGCCTGTAGCCGGTGCCTCTCTCTACAGCCCAGCTGTCTACGTAAATAACCGCCGTCATCATACTGCCCATGCATATTTCTCTGCAGCCCTCAGGAATGGCGGATATGCCTGCTGTACGTATACAGATCGGACACGGTCACCAGCTGATACCCCTGCTCCTGCAGCCTTGGCACCAGCTCCTGCACAGCAGAGGCTGTAGAGGCGTATAAATCATGCATCAGGATAATGTCTCCGTCCTGTACCTGCTTGAGAAGCCGTTCCACCACAACCTTTGCATCACGATCATGCCAATCCCTCGTATCCAGTGACCAGGTGACGATACGTTTTCCCTTTGCACATTCCATAACCGTTTTATTCTTACTGCCGTAAGGCGGCCGTATGACATCCGGATAGCGATGTGTGATATCATAAATGGATTCCTGCGTCGCAATGATTTCCTCCTCGATGTTTTCCTTTGACAGCGTCGTCAGCTGCTTGTGTGAATACGTATGATTTCCGATTTCATTCCCCTCCAGCACCATGCGCTGCAGAATATCCGGAAAATTATCCGCATTGCTGCCAAGGACAAAGAAGGTCGCATTTGCACCATACTCCTTTAAAGCATCCAAAATCGCAGGTGTATAGCGCTTGCTCGGTCCGTCGTCAAAGGTGAGGGCGATCATTGGTTTATTCGGATCGATATTCTTGATGGGCTCATTGAGAATATCCTCATAGGGGACGATTGTCTGCTGTGCTTCATTCTTTAAATCTACGGCATCCCCGAGGCTGTCATAGCCGCATTCAAACGTGGCCGCCTCATCAAACAGGGTTTTTTGTGGAAAGTAGAATACCATACGGTCCTTTTTCAATACAAAACGGTCGAAGTTATCCTCTACTGCGGAAATATGGGTGCGAAAACGGTCATTATCGCATTCCTTGGGAAAGCGTTTCTGAAAATAGTCAGATGCTTTTGCGGAAAGGAGCTGTATCCTATCCGCGTCAAAAATATCGTATAGATGAAGAAAATCCTGTTTCTTTGTATCGTATACGATCGTTTCCACATACTCCTGCTTCTGATAAATGCATTGATAGATGGCAAGCTTTACCGAAACATATCGATCATCCTTATAAAAGGATTGCCAGGTTATATTGAATTCCGCCTTGCGTTTTTCCTTATACGGCTTCACCGCCTCCAGAAAATGCTTTTGATAGGTATCCACCGTATCCTTGATTTTCTTGTCCAGCTTTGCAATGTCTGTTTTCGGATACATGATGCTTTCCAAATAGGTATCCTTATATTGGATATCCTGCACGGTCGTTCCAATTTCCTGATTCGGATTCTTATTCTCATCCAGCTTCTCACTTCTGCAGCCGCAAAGCAGCAGCAGACAAAGGAAAGGGCATACAATACGTCTAACATTCATGAATTATCACCTGCTCCTTCAAGTATATGGAAAAACAGGCGAAAATAATGCATTATTCTGCGAAAAAAATTGTAATTCAGGCGATTTCGTATTATCATTATAGTTGGTCTAAAAGGTGGAATTAAATATGAATGAAAAAGAAAAGATTATAAATATCGCGGTCATTGCCCACGTCGATGCAGGAAAGTCTACTCTGGTAGATGCCTTCCTTCGTCAGAGTGATGTATTTCGCAGCAATGAAGAAGTTGTCGACTGTGTTATGGACAGCAATGATCTGGAACGGGAACGTGGTATCACCATCTATTCCAAAAACTGCAGTGTTATCCATGATGGTGTTAAAATCAATATTGTAGATACTCCGGGCCATGCGGATTTCTCCAGTGAAGTAGAGCGTATCATTAAGACCGTTGATGCCGTTATTCTGCTGGTGGATTCCAGTGAGGGCCCGATGCCGCAGACGCGCTTTGTATTAAGCAAGTCTCTGGAGATGGGGCTTCGCCCGATTCTGTTAATCAACAAGATTGACAAAAAGGACGCCCGTCCACAGGAGGTTGTGGATGAGGTGTATGAGTTGTTTTTGGATTTGAATGCAACGGATGCACAGCTTGACTTCCCGATTTTATACGGTGTGGCCAAGCAGGGAATCGTTCAGTATGATATGGATACACCAAGTGATTCCATTGAACCGCTGTTCAAGACGATTCTGAAGCATTGTGAAGCCTATCCGGATTTGGATGAGGAGCCTTTGCAGATGCAGATCAGTGCGCTGGCCTACGATGAGTATATCGGGCGTCTGGGCATCGGACGTATTTATCAGGGTGTGCTGAATGCACAGCAAAGCGTTGTAATCTGTGATTCGTTTGGACATGAGCGTACCAATACAACCTCACAGGTCTTTGTCTACCGTGGATTGAGCCGTGTTTCTGTAAAAGAAGCGAGAAGCGGTGATATCGTTGTGGTAGCCGGTATTCCGGATATCATGATCGGAGAAACCCTGTGTGAAAAGGATCATGTCATGCCGCTGGAAAGCATTCATGTGGAAGAGCCTACCCTGAGCATGAACTTTATCGTCAACAAATCTCCGTTCGCCGGAAAGAGCGGGAAATATGTAACCTCACGTAATCTGAAGGAGCGTCTGGAAAAGGAGCTGGAGGTCAATGTCGGACTGAAGGTGGAGCCGACAGACAGCGGAGACTGCTTCAAGGTCAGCGGCCGCGGAGAATTACATATCTCTGTTTTGCTGGAGCAGATGCGCCGGGAAGGCTATGAGGTAGCCGTAAGCAAGCCAGAGGTTATTCTGCACAAGGATGAAAACGGAAAGACGGTAGAGCCTGTGGAGGAAGTTGTTGCACTGGCTCCGGAAGAATACAGCGGAACAATCATCAATAAGCTGAACCTGCGAAAGGGCGTCATGGTGGACATGGTGGAAGAAAACGGCTATTGCCGTATCACCTATGAGGCACCGACAAGAGGATTACTCGGATACCGCAGCGAGTTCATCAATGATACACGCGGAGAGGGTACCTTGGTTCGCCGTATCAAGGGATATACGCCTTATAAGGGAGAAATCACACAGCGTGCAAACGGTGCCATGATCTCCACAGAAACCGGAGGAGCTATGACCTATGCCCTTTGGAATCTGCAGGAGCGCGGTTCCCTGTTTATTTCTCCACAGACCGAGGTCTATGAGGGAATGATCATCGGCGAATCCGCTAGAAACGTTGACATGGATGTCAATCCGTTGAAAAACAAAAAGCTGACAGCGATTCGTTCCAGTGGAAATGATGAGGCAATGCGTCTGACGCCGCCAAGAGACATGACGCTGGAGGAAGCTCTGGAATGGATCAATGATGATGAGCTGGTGGAAATCACACCGGACAGCATCCGTCTTCGCAAGAAGGGGCTGAAGCCGCATGAGCGCCGTCAGTATTATCGTGAAAGAGTATCCGATGAAGTAAAATAAACAAACAGAAAACGCCAGCATCTGGCGTTTTTTTATGATGCTTTCTGCGGCTTGCGAATACCGGACGATGCATCCAGCCTTATACAGATCCGAACAGTCTGAAAGAGAAACAGCGCTGCTGAACGCGAATACCACCAGAGGAAAGCTGCACGGTTCTTCCTTGGTCATGGGAATCATAGGTATGGACCCCGGCTTACTAGGCTTTTTCTGTGCGTTCACTAATAAGAATAAAATTGGAAGAACCATGGAAACTCTGTTGATGTACCTAAAAAGGCTTTATCATAGGTTGAGGGACGCGAGGGTAGGCTGGATGTAGAGAGCTCAGACTAATCACGCAGGTGTGAATAAGCAGAGAAATGGCTGTTTCTCCCATGAACAAGAAGCTTCCCTCGGGAATCTGCCTGTATGAAAAAAACTGCCGTGAGTATGTTCCTTCGGCAGTAACTGTTACGTACGCTTGTCAAACTTTGTTTTACATTTCGGGCAGGTAATCGTAATTGTACCCCTCCCCTTCGGAACACGCAAACGCTGCTTACAGTTGGGACAGTTGTAATACTTATGTGTCTTGCGATCCTGAAATTCGCGTTTCTTTGTTCTCCATTTATTCTGAATCGGGTAGATCCACCCCATAAATTTCGCATTTTCCTGTGAGCGCTTATATGTATTTCTGCTCAAAATACGAAACCAGCACCATACGATCAGCAGCAGCGCCACATAGCCGATATATGGGATACGGAAAGCAGTGCCCAGAATCGTGATTACAAAATACAGAATCAATAACGCAAAAGACAGCTGATCCACACCGTATCTCCCGCGCATAAAATTCTGAAACCATTTCATATTTCAAAACTCCCTTCGATTGTGACATATTATATCACGTTCCCTTTCCAATTTCCAGCCTGTCGGAATTTTACGACAATATCACACAAAAAGCCCATGTTTTACCAGCTTCCCGCAGGAATTGCACAGCAATCGGAGATTGCGCCTATAGCCCACTGTGTGGAAGATGATATACAGCGTTGTGTAGTGTGAAAAGTAAACAGATGTATAACAACACAGGATATAACCGTCTTTCTCTCAATTGCTTTTTTTTACTGAGGGCTCATAAAAAGCTGACAACAGTAAGACGGAAATTACTGACATATAGTTTATGGAGCGTTTGTGTTGACGGAATGAGAAAAGACTGCTATGATATACTCGACAAAAAACTTCAGGGTCGGGTGAAATTCCCAATCGGCGGTATACCCCGCAAGCCATAAGGCAGAACCGTGTGAAACTCCGGTGGCGACAGTATAGTCTGGATGAAAGAAGTTAAGTTTTTTTCGATATGTCCCTAAAGGTTTTTGTTGAAAACCTTTTTTCTTTTGAAAAAAGGCTGACACAGACAGGAGGAATCGTATATGTCAGCATATGTTTCAACAAAAAGCAGGATGAGTGTACAAACCATCGCCAAAATCAGTATTCTGGGAGCACTGGCCTTTCTGGTCATGATGTTTGAAATCCCCCTTCCCTTTGCGCCTGATTTTTATAAGCTTGGCTTCGATGAGGTTATCGTATTGATTGGAGGATTTGCTCTTGGCCCCTGGGCAGCCGTCTGCATTGAAGCTCTGAAAATCGCATTGAATCTGCTCATCGGAGGAACCATTACGATGGGCGTCGGAGAGCTTACCAACTTTCTGATTGGTCTTTCCTTTGTACTTCTGGCCACAATCATCTATCAAAGGGATAAAACGAGAAAGCATGCCCTGTTCGGTCTGATTGCAGGAACGATCTGTATGACGATACTGGGAGGACTTCTGAATTATTTCGTAATGCTGCCGGCTTATTCCTATTTTATGAACCCTGCCACTGGATCGCATTATCGAATTTGGCCATGCAGTAAATCCAAACATTAACGGATTGCTTGCACTGGTGCTGATGGCAACCACCCCATTCAATGTGTTAAAGGGTGTCCTGTGCAGCATTGTTGTCTTCTTATCTTATAAAAAGGTATCCCCGGTTATAAAGAAACAGTAACAAGCTTTCGCTCGGTCTGAATTCAGATAAAGCGGAAGCTTTTTTTATTATGCAAGCCATACCCTGATGGAAAGCAGCTGCTATCGATTCATGTATTAAGGGATTACTTCATCCTTCCCAACATACCAAAGGCCTACTCCTCATGCTTTTTGATGATCTTTTTGAAGTTGAGCTGGCGCTTCTCACGCACATAGCCCCTTGCTTCATAAAAGGCATGTGCCCCTGTACGTACTCGCCGGAAACAAGACGAATCATACGGACATTCTGATTTTCTGCCCATTGCTCTACCTCCGCAAGCAGCCTGCTTCCAATTCCCTGCTGCTGGTAATCCGGATGTACTGCAATTCCCAAAATATCTATCATTGGCGCTGCATACAGAATATCATAATCCTGTGCATGCACATAGCCGATAAGCTCCCGCTTTCTTTCAGCCACCACAAGGAGATGCTGCGGCATGTGTAACAGACGACGCAGCTGCTTTTGTGTATCTGACAGCGAACAGTCATAGCCTAGCACATCAGCATTCAAACACTGTAATGCAGCCGCATCCTCCTGCCGTGCAGGCCGCAGTTGAATGTGATCCTTCATGATATTTCTCCTTCCCGTTTTTATCATTGCATAGCTTCAATTCCTAAAGAAAATATTCTCAAAGCAATTCTTCAGACCTTTTGTCTGCCTGCAAAAGGAAGCAGAGCATCCATAAGCAGCAAGATCAGTATAATCCATCCGGTCCATGCAAAGACACCGGTCATATCCGAGGTCAGCCTGCATAAATTCATCTGCCGTCCGATCCCCATCGGTACCTGCCCCATGATTTCCGACATGACACCCACCTTAAAGGTCAGCGAAATCCCGTTGGATAACGATGCCTGTATAGAGGAAGAAAGCAGCGGCAGATAGACACGGCGCAGCAAATACCAGCGACTCTCCGGATATAGCTGAACGACTCGCTTCAGGTTTTCATCCATATGCTGCAGACCACTGTACAGACTGCTGTATATCGTTGGGAAAATGATGAGAAAGCTGACGATTGCCGCACTGCTCTCCGAGCCGAACCATAATAGGATAACGATGATATAGGAAATATTGGGAACACTGCGGGTCAGCAGCAGGATTGGATAAAACAAATCATGAAAGGCAGGAATGCGGTGTCGCTGGTAGCCACACCCCCCGGCCATTACAAATGCCGCCAATAGTCCGCCCCATGAGCGAAGCAGCGTCACCAGTGTACTCTGATAAAATGCCGCAGACTGCAGCTGCGCTCCCATCAGCTTCAAAACATCGAGGGGATAGGGAATGATAAAATCATTATCCATCCAGACAGCCAGCAGCCACCAGAGAAGAAACAGCAGAAACGCCGATGACAAAATTCTGGCCTGCCTCATCGCTCATCCTCATCAAACAGTGACAGCTGGCTGTTTTTAGCCGGTACAGGTGCTTTCCTGGTATCCACTGCCGTAAATGTCAGTCGTTCGTTATCTACCTGAAATTCCAGTTCGTCCTGCAGATACAGCGGAATCTGATCCTCGAGCATCAGAATGGGAGTACGATCATGGATATCCTTCATTTGTCTAACGGATTCCCCTGTCACAATCACGAATTCCTTATGCTCATTATAAATTCCTGCCAGATAAAACAGAGGAGCATCCTCGCGCTGGATCAGTATTTTCTGCTTCTGCTTTCCTACCTTCACCCATTCATAAAATCCGTTGCAGGGAATCAGACATTTCTTAGAAAGCATGGGGCGAAAGGTCTTTTTCTTTTCAATACCTTCACTTCTTGCATTGATCAGCTTACCATACGGTCCCTCAATTCCCCATTTCATCACATCCAGCGAAAACTCATCCTGTCCGTTGACGAGTACCAGTGCCTGATTGCCGGGAAATACTTCCTCTCTGGCAAACTCAAACAGCGCCTGCTGCTCGATTTTATGCTTCAGCCTTGCGAATGCAGGCAGCTCTCGTAATTCAAAAAAATATCTTCCGCACATATGCAAGCCTCCTGTCCTTATGCTTTTTCGTTTCGTTCCTCCAGCAGTCCTTCAAGCTGTGTAATCTCTTTTTTTATCCAATTTTCATTATAGCCCTGTTCCAGGGCTTTCTGATAATGCTCCAGAGCCTGCGCATATTTCTGTTTTTCCGTATACAGCTCCCCAAACGCGGAATGCAGCCAGCCGTCATCCCTTCCCAGCTGACGAGCTTCCAAAAGAAATGATAAGGCCGCATCCAGTTGATTCAGCCGCAGATTACACCACCCCAGCATGGAACAGTTTAACGGATTCTTCGGTTCCAGATCATAGGCCTTTTTAAAGCAGCGAATCGCTTCTTTATAGTCTTCCAGCTGTGTATAATTCCAGCCCAGCTCGCTGAAATTCCAGGCTTCACCTCCGAAGCGCTCAATCCGCTTCTTCAAAACAGCAATGGCTTTCTCCCCCTGAGAGCTTCTTCCCAGATTCCACGCATACAGATCCTGCATTTCCCTGCCTTCCTCTCCATGCTGCAGACAGAACTCACAGGCTGCAATAGCCTTAACATGGTCATGCAGATCACTGTAGCATCGGGCATAATGAAACATCAGCCAAAGATCATCCTTTTTTACTTCACTGGCTTGCTCCAGATATTGAAGCTTTTTTGTCCAGTCCTGCTGCTTATGCGCAATCCAGACCATTTCCTGATAGATCCAATAGGTATCCGTTTCCTTCTGCAATGCCTTTTCAAAGTACTCCAGAGCCGTGTTATACTGCTCATCCGATTCCCTGATACGTTGCAGGGAACGATACACATCTCCCAGCAGCGTTCGCTCGCTTGTATCATCTCTTCCAAGCTCCAAAGCCTTTAAAAGATGCAAAAGTGCCTCCTGCGGTTCATTCTTCTGGAAATAAGCAAATCCAAGCTCAAATTCCCTCCAGTCCTGGTAATGCTCATGTTGAATCTCCTGCAGGATTTGGATCTCCTTATCATATTCCCCACAGGCCTTGTAAAACCTCGCCAGATCAAAGCGTGCA
>OBXW01000944.1_pt1 | contig 10134 bp, 7 predicted proteins | sample 1495431 | NCBI WGS metagenome assembly OBXW01 (sample SAMEA2580166, study PRJEB22360) | human gut metagenome | biome: human gut; feature: human-associated habitat; material: faeces | place: Denmark | collected 2008/2010 | reverse complement strand
CGTAGTCGGCAAACAGCCTCGCCCCCGACCCGGGTCCCCGCCGCTCCGGCCGCCCGGCCGTGCACGCGCAGACCCTTGCCGTCTACAACATCTTCAAGGGCCTCAAGACCGCACATCCGGGCCTTGAGATCGAAAGCTGCTCCTCTGGTGGCGGCCGCGTGGATCTTGGCATCCTGGAGCACGCCGATCGTATCTGGGTCTCCGACTGCGTGGACCCGGTCGAGCGCGCGGACATCCAGCGCTACACCTCGCTGCTGGTGCCGCCGGCGATGATGGGCGAGCACGTGGGCGCCAGCCCCGCACACTCCACCCAGCGCGCCACCAGCCAGGAACTGCGCATGGCCATGGCGTTCTTCGGTCACATGGGCATCGAATGGAACCTGTTGAAGGAGCCGGACGAGGCGCTCGCCAAGCTGGCCGTGTGGGTGGCCGAATTCAAGAAGCACCGCGACTGGTTCGCCATCGACACCTGCGTGCACGCCGACTCCAACGATCCGGCCGTGCGTCTGGACGGTATGGTGATGCCGAACCGTGACGCCGCCATCTACCGCTTCACCCAGCTGACCACCAGCCAGACCTATCCGGCCGCGCCCGTGCATCTGCCCGGACTTGACCCCGAGCGCACCTACCGTGTCAGCCCGCTTGACCCGAGCTTGGATTTGACCGGTCTGACCAACGGCCAGAGCACTCTCGGCTGGTGGAACGAGGAAGGCGTAGTCCTGACCGGCGAAGCCCTGCAGCGCTACGGCATTCGTCCCCCGTCCCTCCACCCCCAGCAGGCAGTATTGCTCAAGGCTGTGGCGTTAAGCTGACAGCCTAGTAGGCTGTCAGTAGCCACGGCCTGAGCGAAGCGACAGCTGAGCGAAGGTGGGATTGAGCCTTGCCGATAGGCAAGTCCGTAATTGCTGGTCGTGGCGGAGTAACTGTGGCGAAGCAACGTTCTTGGCTCCCCTCTCTGAGGGGAGCCAAGAACGGCCTACCCAATATGCTTCACAATCACGCGACTGGCGGCGGCTTTGGCCCAGAGCTGCCAGTCGTGGTTCATAATCGTGAACTTGACCGGCTGGGTCTGGCTGTGACGGTAGAAACGAATGCCGTCACGTAGCGAATCGGTGCCGAGCTTGGCCAAAAACGCGGACTCCCCGGCAATCATCACATGCCCGGGCATCGCGATATTCGCCACCGTAGCCACCAGCGAACCCAACCGGAAACACGTCCGGTTCACCAACTGCGTGGCCTGCGGCACGCGTTCCTTGGCATCGCGCGCAAAGTCCTCAAAACTGACCGCGCGACCCACAATCGCAGAGTACTGTTCGGCGATTGAATCGTCAGTCAAGCATTGTGAACAGCCGATATGTCCGCTGGTGCAGCGCGGCCCCTCCGGATCGATAAGCACGTGGCCCACCAGACCATAGCTCTTATCCGGGTACTGCACTGGCTTGCCGTTCACGGCCAGCGAATAACCAACACCCACGCCGATGGTCACCACGGCGAACATATCCACGCCGACACCCGGCCCGAACCAGGAGGCATCCACCAGCAGAGAATCGATATCATTGAACACCCCGCACGGCAGGCCGGTCGCCTCTGTGACCATCGTCCCCAAGTCCGTGGCCCCGTCCCAATGCAGGAACGGCGCGAACGTCACAATCGAATCGTCGACCACATGCCCACCTACCGCAACGCCCACCGCAGTGGGGGAGGGTAGTCCGGAAGAGGCGATATCGGCGGAACATTCGCGCACCAGCCGCGTGATGGCCGACACCACATACTCAGCCGATTGATCCGCCCCGATCGGCACCTCGTGCCGGCCGGACACCACCTCGCCATGCGCGTTCACCGCAGCGGCCACAATCGACATCCCATGAACCTTGACACCAATGAAGGTGCGTGCGTTCGAACACAACACCAGCGAAGTCTGCGGGCGTCCGCGACGATCCGAACTTTCCCTTGGCGTGAATCGCTCGGGCAGCTTGCCTGACGGGCCGGCCTCGGCCGGAAGCTCCTCGATCACCCCGGCGTAGATCAGATCGCTGGTGATGCGGGACAAGGCCCCTTGGCTCAGTCCCAGCATCTGTGCCAACGTAGTGCGGGCTATCGGCCCGTATTGGGCAATTGCCGCCGCCACGCGATGCGTATGCTCGGATCCGGAAAACCACTGTGGAATCGCGTTGGCATCAGACATGCAAGCCCCCCCTCGCTGTATTTATTGCGTTAATCACAAAATACCGCGCTTTTTGTTGCTTGCGCAAGTGGGCTCGCTGGCGCTGGGAATGAAATGGCCGAACCGTTACCTTGGAAAGTGGAAGAACCGCCGGCACCGAAGCCGGAGGAAAAGAAAGATAAAGGAGTCAACAATTATGCTGTCCGATTCCCCACATGCAACGCCTAGACTGAAGCGTCTGGCCGTGCGCACCGCCGCCGTGATGTGCGCGATCGCCGTCGGGTTCGGCCTGGCAGGCTGCGGCTCCAGCACCGCAGGCACCGTCACGCTGGATTTCTTCCAGTTCAAGTCCGAGGCCGCCGACCAGTTCAAGTCCATGGTCGCCGACTTTGAGAAGCAGAACCCGACCATCAAGGTCAACATCAACAACTCCGCCAACGCCCAGACCGATCTGCGCACCCGTTTCGTCAAGAATCGTGTGCCGGACGTGATCACCTTCAACGGCGACATCAGCTTCGGCAACTTCGCCGCCTCCGGTGTGTTCTACGACTTCACCGATGAACCCATTGTGGACACCCTCAACCCCGGCATGGTGCAGATCGCCAAGAATCTGGTGCAGACCACCGATTCCTCCAAGAAGCGCCTGTATGGCCTGCCCTTCGCGGGTAACGCCTCCGGCTACATCTACAACAAGGCTCTGTTCCGCAAGGTTGGCCTTGACCCGGAGAATCCGCCGACCACCTGGAGCGAGTTCACCGATATGCTCAACACCTTCAAGGACGCCGGCATCAACCCGCTGCAGGGTTCCGTGGCCGACGCCTGGACCACCCAGGCACCGCTCGCCTCCCTGACCGGCACGCTGGTTCCCGAATCGAAGTACACCGAGCTCAAGCAAGGCAAGACCACGTTCCAGGAACTGTGGAAGACCGCAGTCGAGAAGGAATCCGAGCTCTTCACCTACTCCACTGCGGACACCGGCGTCACCTACCAGCAGGGCACGCAGAACTTCGCCCAAGGCAAGGCCGCGATCATCCCGCTCGGCACCTACGCCATCCCGCAGATCCTGCTGATCAACCCCGATATCGAACTTGGTTTCGCCCAGATGCCGGCCACCGATGACGCCAGCGAGCAGATCCTCACCGCCGGCGACGACGTGATGCTCACCATCGGTGCGAACACCAAGCACCCCAAGGAAGCGATGAAGCTCGTCGAGTTCCTCATGCAGAAGGATCAGCTTGACGCCTACGCCGACGCCCAGTCCGCCATCACGCCGCTGAAGGACACCTACTTCGGCAACGATGCGCTGGAAACCGTGCGCCCGTTCTTCGAGGAAAACCGACTGGCCGACTTCTGCGACCACTACATTCCTTCGTCCATCAACATCGGCGGCTACCTGCAGACCATGGTGACCTCCGGCAACACCGACCGCTTCCTGAACCAGATGCAGACCGAATGGGACAAGGTCCAAGCCAGGACCTTCGAGTGATCGGTAGGAGAGGAGAACATCATGTCACACGCAACCGCAACCAAGACCGCTGCCAAGAAACCGGCCAAGAAGAAGGTCTCCGCCTTCTCCACCCGCAAAGTGGACCCCGCCTACTACTGGATGGTGGTTCCGGCGGCCATCATCTTCGCCTTCTTCCTGTACCTGCCATTTCTTGATGGCGTAAAGTATTCCTTCACCAACTCGCAGGGCTACGGCGATTACAAGTTCATCGGACTGAAGAACTACATCGCCCTCTTCCAGGACAACCGAGTGGGCCATGCCTACCTGTTCACGTTCCTCATCGCCATTCTCATCACGGTGCTGATTAATGTGATCGCCCTGTTCCTGTCGGTGCTGCTGAACTCGAAGATCGCCTTCAAGAATGGCTTCCGAGCCATCTTCTTCATCCCCTACACCCTCTCCGTGCTGGTCATCGGCTACGTGTTCAAGTACATCTTCATGAACCCGCTGCCCGAGCTCGGCAAGGCGCTGGGCATCAAGTGGCTGTCCACCTCGCTGTTGACCAATGAGCAACTCAGCTGGATCCCAATCGTCTTCCTCGCCGTCTGGCAGGGCATCGCCTACTCGGTACTCATCTACCTCGCCGGCCTGCAGACCATCGACGACGAAATCTACGAGGCCGCCGCCATCGACGGCGTCAACGCCTGGCAGAAGTTCTGGAAGATCACATTCCCGCTGATCGGACCGTTCTTCACCATCAACCTCGTGCTGTCCATGAAGAACGCGCTCGGCACCTTCGATCAGGTCGTCGCCTTGACCGAGGGCGGTCCGAACTCCTCCACCGAAACCGTCACCTACCTCATCTGGAAGGGTGGCCTGACCGGTGGCGAGTACGCCTACCAGACCGCAAACGCCGTGCTCTTCTTCATCGTGCTGGCGATCATCGCCTTCGTACAGCTGCGCATCTCCCGCAGCCAGGAACAGATCTGATTTAGGGGAGGATAAGAAATGACTACTGCAACAGTTACCCCGTCCAAGTCCGGCAAGCCCGCCAAGTTCCGCAGGGACCACAAGATCAACTGGTGGCTGACCGCCGCCGTGGCCGTGCTGAGCCTGACCATTCTGATCCCGCTCTACTTCACCATCGTCACCGCGCTGAAGACTCCGGCCGAAGCCGGCACCTTCGCCCTGCCCACCTCGTGGCAGTGGCACAACTTCGCCGACGCCTCCGCCAAGGTCAACTACCCGAAGGCCGCGCTCAACTCCGCGATCATCACGGTGGCCGCCGTGGTGCTCACCCTGCTGACCAACACCTTCGTGGCCTACGCCGTGGCCCGCAACATGGACAAGCGCTTCTTCCGCTTCCTGTACTACTTCTTCATCGCCGCCATGTTCGTGCCGTTCCCGGTCGTCATGCTGCCGATTGCGAAGCAGATGGGCTCCCTGCACCTGGACAACCAGGTCGGCCTGATCATTCTGTACACGGTGCTCGGCCTGGGCACGAACCTGTTCATCGCCACTGGCTTCATCCGTTCGATTCCGGTTTCGCTGGAAGAGGCGGCCCGAATCGATGGCGCATCCACGTGGCGCATTTTCTGGACCATCATCTTCCCGCTGATGAGCCCGATTAACGCCACCATCGCCATCCTGACCGCACTGTGGGCCTGGAACGACTTCCTCCTGCCGTTGATCATCCTGACCGACCAGTCGAACCAGACCATCCCGCTCGCCCAGTACGTCTTCAGCTCGCAGTTCGCCACCAACTACCCGATGGCCTTCTCCAGCTACCTGATGGCCATGGCCCCGATCCTCATCGTCTACATCTTCGCCCAAAAGTGGGTCGTCGGTGGTGTGATGAGGGGAGCGGTGAAGTAAAACAGCGCAGGCGCTGCTTTACTTCACCGCGTCGAGCGAGACGAGCCGATTAAGGAAACAGCCCCGTGGGCTGTTTCCCGGCCCGGGCGGCCGGATAGGTCGCGTACTCGCGAGGTCATGTTGGGTCTGGCCGTAGGCCAGTCCTGAATTGCAGGACTCTGTGAAGTAAAGGTCCGCTTCCACCCAAGCCTCCTCCGGCTCTCACCGGAGGAGGCTCTTCTGTCCTGTTGCCATACTGGAAACCGCCACAATAAAGGCGACGGTCGGTTGATGTGGCGGTGGCGCACAAAGGTCATGTGGTTTTGCTCGTTGTGCGAATGAAAAAGTGACGAAACCGTACGGCTTACGGTGCAATTGAGCGCATCTGCTGTGTCGCCGTGCCACTGGCTTGTCCCGGTCCACATATCAACCGTTTGACGCGCGAACCGGGACAGAATCCGCTGTCCCGGTTCGCGGTTTCGGGCGATTTTCACGAACCGGGACAATTTTCATTGTCCCGGTATGAATGTCAATCGTTTTATGTGAAAACCGGGACAACATGTTGATTCCGGGATCGGCTCTATTCCGCCGATTTTGTATTACGGAGCATATGACCTGCGGAGATTGGCTTGTCCCTGTTTGTAAAAAAGGACAAAAATCGCGAACCGGGACAGCGGATTCTGTCCCGGTTCAGACGGCAATCGATTGACATACGAACCGGGCCAACGCCGAAGTCCGGAGCGGTTCCCGAGGCGGGGTTTGCTTGAAATCCGGTGTGCCAGCGAAATCCCCACCAGATTCCCGCAGGCGTGTCAACTAAATCATCTATCCCCGCACCAGTGGGTTCAAGCAGACAATCCAAGCGCGCCCGAAGTTGCTCTTGCGCGTCGCAATCAGAAGAACCGTTAATATGTGAGCTGCCGCAGGTCAGGTAGATTATGGTGGCGAAGTGGCGGCGGAACAAGCGGGCGAGCTCCTTCATAGGTTCGAGCCTCGAGTGCATCATCCACGAGCACAGGCGATATAGCCACACCCACGCCTCGAACAGGAGCATGAACCCTCTGCCGGGGCTCGAAGCCGATCGTGATGTGCGGCTCCCGCCCGTCGCCGTCGGCGTCACGGAAGTCCGCAGACCCGACCCTCCAAGGCGACCGCAGCCGAAGCGCGGCGGTGAACAGGTGAGAGGCATCCATGCCTCCAACCTACCCGACCAACATCACCCCACGGCACAGTCACCCACCACAAACAGCGAAAGGGCCCATATGTTGCTAAATAGCATGTGCAGCTTATGAGAATTGAGCCGTAGCAGTGCCTTCCGGCTCTTTGCAGTTTTTGTTTCCGGCACACCAACGCAGTTCCCCAATGGAAATGTAATTCAGCGCTTTTTAGACTATGAGCAACAGGCAATGTAGACCATAAATAATGGAGGAGCCAACGATGACCACTTCACAACGCACAGTAATTCCAGATTCCATCCGCACCAACGGTGCCACCCCAAATCCGTGGTGGTCCAATGCGGTCGTTTACCAGATTTACCCGCGTTCCTTCCAAGACACCAACGGCGACGGCCTCGGCGATCTCAAGGGCATCACGTCGCGTCTTGATTACTTAGCTGATCTTGGCGTGGATGTGCTGTGGCTATCCCCGGTCTATAAGTCTCCGCAAGACGACAACGGCTATGACATTTCCGACTATCAGGACATTGATCCTCTGTTCGGCACGCTCGACGATATGGACGAGCTGCTGGCCGAGGCCCACAAGCGTGGGCTCAAGATCGTGATGGATCTTGTTGTCAATCACACTTCCGATGAACACGCCTGGTTTGAAGCATCCAAGAACAAAGACGACGAACACGCCGACTGGTATTGGTGGCGTCCGGCTCGTCCCGGCACCACGCCCGGCGAGCCCGGCGCCGAGCCCAATCAGTGGGGCTCCTACTTTGGCGGCTCCGCATGGGAATACTGCCCCGAGCGTGGCGAATACTTCCTGCATCAGTTCTCGAAGAAGCAGCCGGACCTCAACTGGGAGAACCCTGCCGTGCGCCGCGCTGTGTACGACATGATGAACTGGTGGCTTGACCGAGGCGTCGACGGCTTCCGCATGGACGTCATCACCCTGATCTCCAAGCGCACCGATTCGAACGGCAAGCTGCCGGGCGAGTACGGCTCGGAGCTTGAGGATCTTCCTGTGGGCGAGGAGGGCTATTCCAACCCGAATCCGTTCTGTGCGGACGGCCCCCGTCAGGATGAATTCCTGGCTGAAATGCGACGTGAGGTATTCGAGGGGCGTGAAGGCTTCCTGACTGTGGGCGAGGCGCCAGGCGTCACGGCTCAGCGTAACGAGCACATCACTGATCCGGGCAACGGTGAATTGGACATGCTCTTCCTGTTCGAGCATGTTGATTTTGATTGCGAAGGTACCAAGTGGAAGCCGCTGCCGCTTGACCTGCCGAAATTCAAGAGCATTATGGCCGGTTACCAGACTGCCGTGCAGAACGCAGGATGGGCCAGCTTGTTCACCGGCAATCATGATCAGCCGCGCGTGGTCTCCCGCTGGGGCGACGACTCCGCGGAGGAATCCCGCGTCCGTTCGGCCAAGGCACTTGGCCTGATGCTGCACATGCACCGCGGCACCCCGTACATCTATCAGGGTGAGGAACTGGGCATGACCGACGCCCACTTCACGCGTCTCGACCAGTACCGTGACCTTGAATCCTTGAATGCCTACCGGCAGAGGGTCGAGGAGGCCAAGGTGCAGTCGTCTGAGTCAATGATGGCCGGTCTGGCCGCGCGCAGCCGTGACAACGCGCGTACTCCGATGCAATGGGACGGTTCCGGCTACGCCGGTTTCACCGCTCCGGACGCCGCCACTGAGCCATGGATTTCCGTGAATCCGAATCATGCCGAGATCAACGCCGCCGGTGAATTCGATGATCCGGATTCGGTGTACTCCTTCTACAAGCAACTCGTTGCGCTGCGTCACAACAGCCCGGTCGTGGCCGCCGGCGACTGGCGACTGATTGACGCCGCTGATCCGCACGTCTATGCCTTTACCCGTGAGCTCGACGCTGAGAAGTTGTTGGTCGTAGTCAATATGTCCAGTCGAACCGTTGACCTGCCACGTGAGGCTGCCGAACTAACCGCCGTCGGAATCGCCGAGCCGAATGTGGTGATCAGCACGTATGACGCTCCGCACACCGTGGCCTCCCTTGCCAACCGCGAGCTCGACCCGTGGGAGGCAGCCGTCATCCAGTTGTAGTGCATTGAGTGCCTTTCTCCGCTCAAAGAGGTACTTCGGGGCTATCCCGAAATGCTATCTGTCTTGAGAGAGGTACCGTAACGTCGAAACCCCAGGTATAAGCATTGAAAATCAAGGCTTATACCCGGGGTTTTTGCTTCTCGGTACCCCTATGAAAACAGATAGCTGTCTGCAAAAGGCCGAATGTACCTCTGTGAAGCGAGATAGCTGGTGTCTCTCGGCATTGTGGTGCTTACAATGGAAAGCTATGGAACAAAAGGATGTTTTGAAGGCGCTGCAACGTGATCATGCAGCCGAACTGAAGCTGGCCGCCGAACGACTCAAAGGCACTGCCCGCCACACGGAGATCATTCCTTCTCCGGTGCTGAGCGAGATGACCGGCCATGAGATTCTCCTGAAGCCGGAAAACCTGCAGGTCACCGGATCCTTCAAGATCCGCGGTGCCTATAACAAGATTGCTTCGCTCACCGAAGAGCAGATCGCTCACGGCATCGTCACCGCGTCTGCCGGCAACCATGCCCAGGGTGTGGCCTATGCGGCCCGCGAGCGTGGAGCCAAGGCCACCATCTGCATGCCGCAGATCACCCCGCCGCTGAAGGTCGATGCCACCAAGGCCTACGGTGCCGACGTGGTGCTGTACGGCGATGTGTTCGATGAATCCGCCGCCCACGCTGCTGAGCTCGCCGACAAGGAAGGCATGATTTACGTGCCGCCATTCGACGATTACGAAGTCATCTGCGGCCAAGGCACCATCGGTCTGGAGATCCTTGAAGACGTGCCGAACGTCACTGACGTGGTCGTGCCGCTCGGTGGTGGTGGCCTGGGTGCCGGCGTGGCGCTCGCCATCAAGACATTCAAGCCTGAAGTGCGCGTAATCGGTGCGATTCCGGAGGGCTCACCGGCCTGGAAGGACTCGCTGGCCGCGGGTCGTGTGTCTCCGGCTGACCATGTGGTTACCTCCGCCGAAGGTGTTGCGGTCAAGCACCCCGGCGACCTGCCCTTCGCTCTGATTAACGAGTTCCTGGACGATCTGGTCACCGTCACCGAGCGCGACATCAACGAAATGATTCTGCTCATGCTCGAGAAGCATAAGCTGGTGGTCGAGGCGGCCGGCGCCGTTTCGCTGGCGGCGCTGGAACACCTGAACCTGCGTTCGCGCAAGTTCGCCGCCGCCACCGGCCCGCACGTGGTGGTTCCGATTATGTCCGGCGGCAATATCGACACCGTGACCATGGGTGCGGTGATTCAGAAAGGTATGATCGCCCGCGGCCGCATCATGAACTTCGAGGTCGAGCTGCCGGATACTCCGGGCCAGCTCGTCAAGGTGGCCACCCTGCTTGCCGAGCAGCGCGCCAACGTCATTCAGCTTGATCACGACCAGTTCAAGGCATCCGGCCACTACACCAACGCG
>OBXW01000925.1_pt1 | contig 10490 bp, 9 predicted proteins | sample 1495431 | NCBI WGS metagenome assembly OBXW01 (sample SAMEA2580166, study PRJEB22360) | human gut metagenome | biome: human gut; feature: human-associated habitat; material: faeces | place: Denmark | collected 2008/2010 | reverse complement strand
CACCGGATGCTGTGGATCTGGCCTTATCCAGTCGGAAGAATTTTTCGAAAATCATCTCCAGCTTCTGTTCTGGAATTTCATCCCCCTGATTGTGGAATTCCAGCAGGATATGCTCTGCTTCCTGTTTGACTGCTACCCGTATCACGGTATTGGGATAGCTATAGGAAATAGCGTTTTTCAATACATTATTGAAAGCTCTGGCAAGCTTATCCGCATCACCGTAGCAAACAGAGCCCTCTGCAATATCCAGCTTCAGCTCCTTATGCTGTGCAAGCAGAGTCGGATAGAACTGCTCCTTTAGCTGTTCCAGCAGAAAATCCAACGCAATCCTCCCTCTTGAAACAACGATATCATGAAGATTAAAGCGCGTTATATCAAAAAATTCATCAATCAGCTGTTCCAGTCGTTCCGCCTTATCAAGGGTGATACGGATGTAGGTATCCCGCTGTGCTTTTGGAACATCCGATACATCGTTCAATAGGTTCAGATACCCGATGACTGAAGCCAGCGGTGTCTTCATGTCATGGGCCAGATACGATATCAAATCATGCTTCTGACGTGTCTGTTTCTCCAGCATTGCCAGCTGCTTCTGTTCCTTTGCTCGAATCTGCAGCAGAAGTGCCTCTATATTACCAAAGCCCTCCGGAAGATAAAAATCGCGATCCTCCAAAAACTGATGCAGGGCCGTTTCCATCGCCTTTTCTATCTCTGCCCTGTGCTTCATAGCGACACGGCTGCTTTGTGTCCGCACGCAGACAATACAAATTACAACAACCAGTGCCGTCAGCAAAAAAAACAGCTGCTTGATTCGATACCAGTTGGGAGAAAGATACTGATGCAGGATACCTGTCGTATCCGTATATTCTTCCATATAGAAAAACTGTTCGGACAAAAATTCCCGCAGCATACCGTTGCCCAGCAGATCCGCAGCGATATAAACTCCAGCGACCACTGCGATTGCTGCAAGCAGTATCCATACAGTGCGTTTCATAGTGTTTCTCCCAGCTTATAGCCCACACCCCAGACATTTTGTATATAGCGCGGGTGTTCTCCGCGATCCTTCATCTTTTCACGGATATGCCGGATATGTACCATCAGGGTATTGTTGCTGGATGAGAGATATTCTTCCTGCCAGATTGCGGTGTACAGCTCCCTTGCACTGACAACCTTTCCCTGACGCTCACACAGATACCATAAAAGACGAAATTCAATCGGTGTAAGATTCAGGTCTTTCTCATTCAACCTGCATATATGCTGTTCCTGATTCATGACAAGTCCCAGATAACTTAGCTCCTTTGCCTTCTGCTGAACATTATAGCGCTTGTATCTTCTAAGCTGCGCCTTGACGCGGGCAATCAGCTCCAGCGGCTGAAACGGCTTAGTCATATAATCATCAGCCCCGATCATCAATCCATTGATTTTATCAATATCCTGCTCCTTCGCTGTCAGCATGATAATGGGCCATGTGTAGTTCTGACGAATGGTCCTACAAATGCTAAAGCCATCCATATCCGGAAGCATGACATCCAATATGGCCAGATCGTAGGAACGTGTCCGTATATTCTGCAGAGCCTGTGTCCCTGTATAGCATACATCCACCTTATAATTTTCATTTTTTAAATAAATTTCCACAAGCCCGGCAATTTCCTTTTCATCATCCACTACCAGTATATTCATGTCCATTCCTCCTGTACTTCTCTGTCAATCATACTGCTTGCGTATGCATGATGCTTTCCGCAATCCTTCACACACATTATACCAGAGCCTATGGAAAGACTTCCTTACATTTCACTTAATTCCAGGAAACAGTATATGCAAACCGTCAATATCATTCACAGAGGCTGAAATTTCACAATATCTTCCAGATTCTGCAGGTATTCTTCAAATAAAAGAGCACATGAAAAGCCGTATCCAGTACGGCCTTTACAGATGACCAAGAATACGGCTTTTTCATGTAGGATGCTGTATAATTGTCTTTCTCCATACCGCCTTTTTCTTGCAAAGCAATTATGAACGTTGTAATACTGTCAGTTACGGTTTTTATGAAAGAGCAATTGCTGGTTAATAGGATGCAGTATACGTAAAGGTAAAGTCATCTCCATCCTTAATTTTCAGACTGCTTGCAGCATCACAGCTTCCGGCAGCCTTGCAGGATTCGTTATTCTCTGATTCATACAGCCACCATGGCCCCTTATTAAAGTCCTTGGTTTCCACACCCTTCATAGCCATAATGGTTTTTCCATATTGACCGTCTTCCATTTTCACACCCAGATCCTTCGCCTTCTCCAGAAAGTCCGCAAGTGTTTCCACCTTTCCCTCTACACTTACATTTCCGTTAAACAGCTCCTTTTTGTTAACCTCGTCCTGAATCGTGATTTTCAGCGTTGTTTTTTCCGTGTTGTCACTAACAGGCTCCTTCTTTTCACTTTCCTTTGAAGAGCATCCGCCAACAAGCAGCATGGCAGATACCAATAAAATTTTACATAGCTTTCCCATTTTGCAATCTCCTTTCCATATGGTTTAAAACCGCTGCTATCGGTTTATAACAGATGGCACAAAGCGCCATGGACATAAAGCCCTGAATAAGAGAGGTCTTTAATCCCATAAGAATATAAATCGCTGTTATTTTTCCCGAAATCAGCATAAAGGGCAGCTGTACCAGCTGGCCTGTCAGAAATGACAGAAAGCCGCAGGTGAATACCAGCGCGAGGAAATGTCTGTTCAGGAATTTCCTGCAGCCGATAAACAGACTGTACAGCGGATAAATCAGACAGTACATCATCGACCATGGGGCTACCCCCTGGGTACTCAGATTGAGGATGGTAAACACCACTGCACCCAGAACAGCCTGCCTTGTCTGAAATGTCATCGCAAATACCACAATGGTAAATGTAATGCATTCCAGATATAGAATGAATGAAAATGATGTAAACACGACAGCTTCAATCGAAGCGATAACGGCTATGAAGCAAAGCTCTCTTGCCTTCATACATAGGACCTGCTAATAAATTCTCTTTCCCTTATACCGTCCTGTGCATTCTCATACAGGCACATCATGAAAAAGGTATTGGATAGCAGATTCATAAAATCAAACAGGATGGCTTCCACCGGCTTTCCCTCACACTGAATCTGATGCATGATGCGGATAACAGCCTTGACTTCTGCACGCAGCACATGCAGATGGCTGGCACCAATACAGCCGTCGGGCAGGACAAAACGATCCATCTCAATATGGTAACGTGCATAGAAGGTATTCAGCTTTTTCAGTTCAGCCTCCCCTATGGCACACGCTCCCCGGATGGATCCATTGGCGTGATAGATCATTTCCATCAGTTGAAGGAGGTCCTCCTGCGGAATATGACGGATGTGGTGTCTTGCCACGGATAGTATGGATGCCAGACGATCCGTTGCTATCTCATAATCGCACAGGTGACTTTTTTCCTTCAGAAAAGGATATGCACAATATTCAACACTCATTTTTTCACCCTCACTTTCTTAACGACAGCGGGCAGAAAACATATAAAAAAACTATATTCTCCACACCCAGCAGAAAACTCTGTTTGCATAACAGGCAAGTCTCCCGGCTTAATTTCATCCTACTCTTCACCTTCTCATACCAGATTGGTACAATGGTTTCTGAATTTCGTCCATATCACGGTTGCTGGGGCAGCTGAAGATGTTCGCTTCCATTCCTTGTTCGGTATTTTCATACACCTGTTATGCTTTTTTTCATTCATTCGCTCTTAATTATAAAGGCAACGCGTTCTTCTGTCTATAGTAAATACTGCTTTCCATCTTCCCATTGTTGTCATATCTGTCAGCTGCCTGAGTTTCCGGCAGGTAAGAAAAAACATCCCTGTTTAAGAGATGCGATTTCATCTATTCCTCATCAGCGTAAATCCTGTAACTATGCATGCCCTTTTTGGAGTTATACATGGAGGTGTCGACCTTTTGAAACAGCTCCTGATAGGTACTGCCGTGCTCCGGAAAATAAGTGACACCAATGCTGAGCGTGATGTGCTGTGTAAAGGGAAACTGCCTTTGTTCATCCTCCCAGTGCTCACGAAATTGTGCGAGAATGTGTTCCAGCATGCAGTTGTCCAAATGTCGGGGGCAGTAAACAAGAAATTCATCCCCGCCAATCCTTGACACGATATCCTTTGAAAAGGTTTTTTGCAAAGCCTGTGCAAGCGTAATTAGAATCCGGTCTCCCACAGGATGACCATATGTGTCATTATAAAATTTAAAGTGGTCAACATCCATCATTAGAATTGTTCCCTGCTTCCCGTTACGCAGTTGTTCTTCAATCTGTTTTTCGCAGTAATAGCGATTTGTAAGCTTCGTTAAATAATCATGATGGGAGTAATATAGGACTGCCTTGTTGCTTTCCTGCAATTCTCTTGTTTTCTGTGCGATTTTCTCGCGCAGCTGCTCATTGCTCTGTTCAATCAGGCGCTTAGGAAAAAATTCATCGCTGCACTGGTTGATATCCGGTACAGACTGATGTACATGGAGAAGCTCCCAGCCGGACGGCGTATACTGCAAAATAATCGTAAAACGAAAGTGCAGCTCATAATTGATTCGATCTCTTGCATCCTCATTCACATCGAGTTCTCCGTATACCATATATACATTGTCACTTAACTGTCTGGCCTGGTATGCTTCCTGCTCGATGACAAAGGTGCCGTTCCACTGTTTTTCTTCTCTCTCCAGTAATACAGCAAATTCCTGTAACGAGTGTGAAACCTCGTGCTTACCGGTTCCTATCACACTGAGTTGCGGACTGAAATATCCGCCGGGTATCTCATAGGAGCGTTCCTCCAGATACTGATGCCAGAGATGATGGCAGAACTGCTTTGCATCCGCTGTATGATTCATAATATCATCCTTCTTTATTTGGTTATCTTTATTATACACATTTTCCCTATATCCGTCTCCATATTACAAAGGTAAACTTTTATAAAATAATGGAATCCTTATCACCACAGGATCAACCGTATTCGAGAATGGCCATATATAGCATCAGGAGAGGCAAAAGGACGGATGAAGCCAAATCTTTGCCACCTTTGTTTTCGTGTGATGCCTGAAAGCCCTCAGGGAACCTGCAGACTATTCAGCGCTTACGGATGTCCCTTGGGAACAAGCAGGTATGACAGCATTATACTGATCATCACTTATTTGAAAAACAAATACTGCCCATTCAGAATAAATTACAGCAAAAGGCAAGGTTTTTTTCAATTCATTATATCAGTATACCGTCACAATGATCCAGCTCGTGCTGAATAATCTGTGCACAAAAGCCCTCATAGGTTTTAATTTTCTTTTTCCCACAGCAATCCATGTAGGATACCTTGATTTTCTCATATCGTAAGGCTTTCTTCTGTGTACTATGGCAGAGACATCCTTCCTCGGCAGTATAGCGCTTATCTCCGGTTTTTATTATCACAGGATTCAGCATTGATACATAGCTTCCGCCATCCTGAAATACGATGATACGTTTCAGAACACCTATCATATTTGCTGCCATCCCGACACAATGATCCGCATGTGCCTGCAATGTATCCTGCAGATCCTGAACCGTCTGCAGATCATCCAGCGTAGCAGCCTCACAACGACGGCTGAGCAAAAATGTATCCTTCACAATTTCCTTGATCATATAGTTTCCTCCGATTTCATTTCAGTTTTTCATCCGTATGTATTATCGCAGAAACAGCACACATTGGCAAATGCATCACAGGTAAATGCAACAAAAAATAGCTGCATCTTTCAACATTTGCATAGGAAAGTGAATAGGTCTTGTTTCCTGGTAGAAAAAACACTAAGATAGAGTGTAGATACAAGGGAGGCGGCAGTATGCAGAATATGCAGCATTATTATGATTTTTCCGGACAGAAATTCGGATATCCTCTGAGCTTGAGCATTAACAGTTTTAAGCGACAGGTTTTCTCCAGACAATCGAGTCTGGAAATTTCGTATGTATTAAAGGGTGCCTACGAAGCAGTTACAGAGCATTTTACAGCAGGTATTAAGGAACATGAACTGGTGATTGTTGCGCCAAACGATATTCACATGATCCGACAGATGGATAATGATAAAAGCGTTATCCTTACTTTGCATATTGATTTTTCCCGATTCTCTGCAGGCATGTGCGGAAATATAGAGGAAGCCTTTGAATCCATGATCTGTACACGATCGAAAAATTACCGGCTGCTGTGCAGGCTGCGAAACAAAATAGGAGAACTGGTCCGGATGCTGCTACGGGGAGAAAGCAGTATGTTTCAGATGAACGCCATCATGATGGAGCTTGTCTACATTGCCAGCAATCATCGGCAGTATCCGGTAGAGCGGCTTCCTCTGCAATCTGTCCATCATGAAAACTATATGAAGGCGATTCAATACATTGACTGCCATTTTTCAAGTGAACTGCATTTGGAGGATGTCGCTAAAACACTGTCCTTCAGTGTTTCCTACACATCAAAGCTGTTTAAAAAATATACCGGTATCTCCTTTGTCAAATATCTCGCATATGTCAGAATCCGGGCTTCTTTGGAGGCCTTGCTGGAGGGTAAGGATTCCATAGAGCAGATCGCGGCTGACTGCGGAATGCCGAATTCCAAATCCTATACTGCCGCATTCCGTGAATTATACGGCATTGTACCCAGTGACTATCGCAAGAAATTCACACAAAACATTAAAATGAATGAAAATCATAAAGAACAGAGTATGAGCTTTGATATTGAACAAAAAGAACTACTGGAGCATCTTATAGCAGATACACAGGAGGTTTTATATGAAAATGACGGTGTAAAAATCACGCAGCAGGAAGGTCATATCCAATGCCGAATTCAGCATGAGCTGATTACAAAAACAACAATAACACAGACAGATGAGGAGCTTGTAATGGAGGTTATTCGCAAATAGCTTTCCAGCAGCCTCCTTTTTTTGTCTTTTTCTAACTCATCAAATGTAAAAACACAACAAAATATGCCGGATATCATCAATGCATGGCAGCGATTACTATTCTGATTCGTGATAAAATATCAGTAAAGGAGATGTTAAAATGAACACCTATCATCATTTATTTTCACCAATTAAAGTAGGGCATACAACCATCAAAAATCGTGTGTTTATGCCTCCGATTTCTACAAATCTGGCAGATAAGGGCTATATTACGGAGGAGCTTATACAGCATTATGAGGCCAGAGCCAAGGGAGGTGTCGGCCTGATTGTTACCGAGGTGACAACTGTGGAGCCTACCTACATCTATCTGCCCGGGGATATGTCGATTCACGATGATTCCTTTATCCCCGGGTGGAAGAAGCTAACAGATGCAGTGCATCAGTATGGTGCCAAGATCCTTCCACAGCTGTTTCACCCTGCCTATATGGCATTCCCTATTCCAGGCACACCACGTCTGATTGCCCCTTCCAATGTGGGACCTTCCTATGCAAAAGAAGCTCCCCGTCCGGTTACAATTGAAGAGCTGAAGGTTATCATACGCCAGTTTGGAGAAGCAGCCCTTCGTGTTAAGCAGGCAGGGGGTGACGGTGTGGAAATTCATGCTGCACATGCGCATGGTCTTCTTGGCGGTTTTCTGACACCGCTTTACAACAAACGCTGTGATGAATATGGGGGAGATATCAATGGAAGATTGAAGCTTACACTGGAGGTTGTTGAAGAAGTTCGGAGTGTATGCGGCCCTGATTTCATCATCGATGTGAGAATCTCGGGAGATGAATATAGTGATGGCGGATTGAACCTCGATGATATGATTTATGTTTCCAAGCAGCTGGAGACACATGGGGCAGATATGCTGCATGTATCCGGCGGTACTACCATTAAGCGCGGCAGTGCAATTCCTGCGGCAGGGACAAAGCCTGGAGCGCATGCTCATCTGTCTCAGGAAATAAAAAAACACGTAAATATTCCAGTCGCAACAGTAGGTCGGATTACAGAACCCTGGATTGCGGATGAGCTCATAGCCAATGGAAAAGCAGATATATGCATGATCGGTCGGGCCAACCTGTGTGATCCTGATTTTGCCAATAAAGCAAAATGCGGAAAGGACGATGATATCCGTCCGTGCATTGGCTGTCTGCGCTGTTTAAATGGAATTATGTTTGGCAAACGGGTAGCCTGTACGGTAAATCCATCCTTTGAGCTGGAAAATGAAGACACGCTTAAGCCTGCCGAGGTTAAGAAAAAAATTCTGGTCATTGGTGGAGGGCCTGCTGGTATGGAGGCAGCTTTTGTGGAAAAGAAAAGGTCATCATGTCATTCTGTGTGAACAAAGTGATGCGCTGGGAGGATTGATGAAGCTGGCAGCAGTACCTATTGCCAAGCAGGATCTCAGCAGAGTTATTAAATATATGGCGCGCCGCCTTATGCAGGCAGGTGTCGAAGTACGCCTGAATTGCAAAGTTGAGAAAGCAATGCTGCAAGGAGAATTTGCTGATTATGAGGTGATTGCCTCCAATGGTGCCGTTCCATCAATTATAAAAGCCTTTACCGGGTTCAAGCAGTGGGCTACCGCCGATGATATTCTGGCAGGAAACGCATTCCCCGGTAAAAACATTGTCATCCTGGGAGGCGGCTCTGTAGGATGTGAAACCGCTGATTATCTTGCTCCCCTAGTTTATGACCGTTATCCAAGAGATCGGGTGATAACTGTTTTGGAAATGACGAAAGATATCATGGCAGCTGAGTCCGGTCCCGGCCGCAGTCTGCTCGTACAGCGTATGCTGAAAAAGCATGTAAATCTAATTTGTGAAGCCACGGTGGAAAAGGTTGAAAAAGATAAAATTTATTATACAAAAAATGGTAGGACGGAATGCATAGATGATGCTGATACACTGATTTTTGCAGTTGGCTACCATAGTGATCCAACCTTGAAGCTTCTGTTAGAGGAATGCGGTATGACCTATCACATGATTGGAGATGCAAATCATACAGGGACCATCAAGGATGCTATTCATGATGGCTATGAAACAGCACGCAGCATCTGACATCAAGGAATATCAGTAGCCTGAATAGCTTTGAGACATTGGAGTTGCTTCTGACATCGTTTATAGTTTGTTATATCGATACGTACAAAAGACTGCCCGCACCAAATCAATTCTGATTTCTGTGTACAGTCTTTTTTCTACCTGTATCCACGCTAAAATTTTTTATTTCCACTTCTGCATTTGTAATCAGGAAACCTTTTCATTGAATAATTGTTTATATATCCATTCTGAATGAAATCATTTTCAAATCCTTTGCCTCTTTTACTCCAGCATATTCCAGCTGACTGCGAACCTCTTCCAGTACAAGATAGAACAGATATTTCATCTCACTCACATATAACTGCTCATCCCTTGTTTTCATGGCATATCGAAGCACATCAAAGGTATGACAAAATATCGACTGATATCTCTCTTTATCCAAATGGCAAATAAACGGATAAACCCATAGAATATGCTGTTTTAGCTCTTCAAAAATGCTCTTTAGGCTTTCCTGCTTATTTACATCCATGATAGAATCACAATACTCACAAATTAGTCTCACCCAATTTATACTTGTGATTTCTGTATTTGATAATGCTTGTTGGAGTTGTTCATGGCGTTGCACCATACTTGTAAAAGACATAGTGGTAAATGCCTGGCAAGTTAACTGTAAAATCTGAAGACACTGCATACCTTCAATCACACGTTCTCTGACACCGTTGTCTTCCAGCATCTCATGAATTCTGTTTTCCTCACATTGAATTACTTTCATTCCCTTACCGCCAATAGGCTGTATAACACCGGTCGCCTGAAGAATTGACATAGCCCGTCGCAGAGTCGGTTCACTCACCTGATAAATCTCGCAAAGATCCAAAACCCGTGGAAGGCGACTCTCTACCGGATATATCTGGTAAATGATATCCTTCAATAAACTGCTTGCAATATTATAAATCTGCCGTGGCCGTCCACGATATATATTCCAGCGAAAGCTTACCTTACGCTCAGGTTTTCGCTGTGGAAGCTTAGCATAGCACTCCTGTGTTTTTCTGGAATCATCCACAAAGTATTTTTTCGTTATTTCATATATATCCTGATGAGTCAGCTGCTTTTGATGTATTGCATCAATAAATGCGTGTACCTTCGTAGTATCACTATGCGCACGAATTCCCTGCAACACCATAGAATCCTTTATTTTTTCATAAAAAGACAGTCTTCCAAATATTGCGACCTCCATATAAAGACAGCAAACCAGCGGATTTCCAAATACAGAGAGGACCGTTTCCACAAACGCCACGACTGTACGCTCACCCTGCATCTGATCAATACTTTTATGAATTGCGGCGTATTGTTCCTCTTTAAGCAAACACAAGGCCTGGGTAAACAAATCAGGAAGCAAAATATTGCGTATCTCACACAAATCCTGTACTGCAAATTTTCTTTCCAGAAAAAACTGAATGCAGTTCTCTCTACACTCCTCTTCGTTAAGTCCCAGTGTAAGACGTGAAT
>OBXW01000921.1_pt1 | contig 10567 bp, 7 predicted proteins | sample 1495431 | NCBI WGS metagenome assembly OBXW01 (sample SAMEA2580166, study PRJEB22360) | human gut metagenome | biome: human gut; feature: human-associated habitat; material: faeces | place: Denmark | collected 2008/2010 | reverse complement strand
GCTCACGCGAGTAGTGGCGTAGGCCAATGCCACTACTCGCGTGAGCCGATGCCACTATACGTGCGAGCCTGCGCCACTACTGGTGCGAAATCGGCCTATTTATACTACTTTTCCGTGATATAATTGACAATCCAACTACCCACTTCTTTCGTTCCATATTTCGCTCCACCTTCCACTTGGATTTCCGGCGTACGGACATTCGCGTCGAGGGAAGCGTCTACGGCTTCACGGATCAAGGCTCCCTCTTCTTTGAGGTCGAAATACTCGAATAACATCGCTACTGAAAGAATTTGCGCCAAGGGGTTCGCGATATTCAGCCCTTTCGCCTGCGGCCAAGAGCCATGGATCGGCTCGAAAACCGGTGTGCTCTCTCCGGTAGAAGCGGAAGGCAGCAAGCCCATAGAGCCGCTGATGCAAGAACCCTCGTCCGTCAAGATATCACCAAACGTATTCTCGGTTACCATCACGTCGAAGAATTTCGGCTCTTGGATCATACGCATAGCGGCATTGTCCACATACATATAGTCTGTCGTTACTTCCGGATAGCTAGGAGCCATCTCTTGAGCGATCTGGCGCCATAGACGGGAAGAGGCAAGTACGTTCGCCTTGTCAACAACCGTCAGGTGCTTATTCCGTTTCATCGCATACTCGAAGCCCACTTTCAAGATACGCTCAATTTCCGGGCGGGTATACATATTCGTATCGTATGCCTTATCGTTGTCTTGATATTTCTCACCGAAATACATACCCCCGGTCAACTCACGGATACATAAGAAATCCGCGCCATCCACCAATTCGGCACGCAACGGCGATTTATGCAATAGGCATTTGAAGGTCTGCACCGGACGGATATTAGCGAACAGGCCCAACTTCTTACGCATCGCCAAAAGACCTTGCTCCGGGCGTACTTTCGCTGTCGGGTCATTATCAAACTTAGGATCGCCCACGGCCGAGAAAAGAACAGCGTCGGCATCCTTACAAATCCGATAGGTCTCCTCCGGGAAAGGATCATCTACCTTATCGATCGCGTCAGCGCCACAAAGGGCATACTCATAGTGAACCTCATGTCCAAATTTCTCACAAACGGCACTCATTACTTCCACGCCTTGCACGGAAATCTCTGGTCCGATCCCGTCTCCGGGAAGTACTGCTATATTCAGTTTCATCGTAAATGTTTGTTATTATTCTCTGTTAAAATGTACATACTTAGGCTCCGTGGGGAAATACGTGTCATCATCCCACAGGGTACTTGTAATCATCAAGTCGGCGCTATAACGGTTACAAGCGATAGGTACGTTATGAACACGGCACTGGCGAAGCAACATCTGGATGTCGGCCTCGTGCGGTTGCGGATTCAAGTCGTCTATCAAAAAGACCGCCAAATCGATCTCCTTACGGACAACCATAGCGGCAATCTCAGCATCGCCTCCCATCGGACCGGAATGCATGCAAGCAATATCCGCGTTCACCCCTTTTTCCTCGAGAGCTTTACGAACCAAATTTCCGGTCGTACCCGTACAAACAATATGGTGGTGAGACAAGAACTCAGCGTTATGTACCGCCCATTCTACCATTTCCGCCTTACGATTGTCGTGCGCTACAAGCGCGATAGTCAACTTTTTCATACCCTTTACCTTTTTAATTATTAATCCTCTATCTTGTTCAGCATCTTCAATGTCGCCTTGATCGCCGCCTCGGTCTGGTCAGCGTCCAGGCCACGAGTCTTGAAATCGACCCCGGCATAATTCCAGCTGATGACCGTCTGCACAAACGCATCCGTACGTCCTCCCGGCGGGATGGATACCGAATAGTTCGTCAACATCGGGAACGGGCGGTTCAAACGGGAATAAATCCGGCGTAGGGCACGAACGAAAGCGTCGTATTGGCCATCACCGGAAGCCGATTCCTCGTAAGCCTCGCCATTGATCTCGATCTTCAAGGTAGCCACCGGTTTCAGCCCTTGGGCCAAGGATAAGGAATAGTTCAAGATCCGGATTTTCTGATCCTCCAGCGCATTATCATGATGAAGCACATCGCTGATAATATAAGGAAGATCCTCCGGGGTAACCATTTCTTTCTTATCCCCTAACTCAATGATCCGTTCCGTAACCTTACGCATCGAACCCTCGTCCATGTCGATACCGAGCGCTTCCAGATTCTTGCGGATATTCGCTTTTCCGGAGGTCTTGCCCAAGGCGTACTCGCGAACCCGTCCGAAACGTTCAGGAAGCAAGTCGTTGCAATACAAGTTATTCTTGCTATCACCGTCTGCGTGAACACCGGCGCACTGCGTAAACACATGCTCTCCGATGATCGGCTTATTGGGCGGGATATGCACCCCGGAGTAGGTCTCAACCAAACGGCTAGCCTTGTTTATCTTTTCCTCCCTCAAGCTCGTCTCCTCTCCCAACTGGTCCTTGATAACGGCAAGTACGCTACTCAAAGGAGCGTTACCCGCACGCTCTCCCAAACCGTTCACGGTCGTATGGATTCCCTTGATACCCGCACGGATGGCGGAATATACATTCGCGACGGCAAGATCATAGTCGTTATGCGCATGGAAGTCAAACCGTAAATCAGGGTAACGGTCCACCATCATCTTGCAATACTCGTAGGTATTTCCGGGATTCAAGACTCCCAAGGTATCCGGGAGCATGAAACGGCGGATCGGAAGTCCTTTCAACGCATCGATTACCAAGAATACGTAATCCGGGGAATGCTTAATACCGTTCGACCAGTCCTCCAAATAGATATTCACGTCGATCTTCCGTTTCGCCGCTTCCAATACGACCGTACGAATATCGTCAACGTGTTGCTCGGGAGTCTTTCGAAGCTGTTCGGTGACATGCTTATAAGAGCCCTTGCAAAGCAAGTTCACGACACGGCAACCTGCGGATTCAATCCAGTCGAGAGAGACCGTACCATCCACGAAACCCAAGACCTCCAATTTGTCTAGGTTTCCGGAACGGGCGGCCCAAGCGGCTACACGCTTCACGGCCTCAAACTCTCCGTCCGACACACGGGCGGAGGCGATCTCCACCCGGTTCACGCCTAAGTCGCTCAGCAGCACTTGCGCTATGCTGAGCTTCTCGTGAGCGGCGAAGGAGACGCCCGAAGTTTGCTCCCCATCTCTGAGGGTTGTATCCATTATTTCTATCATAATCAGCGTGCTGCCTCGAAGGCTTCTATCTTTGATTTATTTGCCAGTAAATAGTCGATATCGTCCAATCCGTTGATCAGGCAATCCTTTTTATAGGCGTTGATCTCGAAATGCTCGCTTTTGCCCGTAGCCTTGTTCGTGATCGTTTGCTCCGGTAGATTTACCTCGACCTCAGTTTTCGGGTCCTTGTAAATCGAATCGAACAATTCAGCGAGGAACTCTTCAGTCACAACAACCGGCAGCACGAAGTTGTTCAACTCGTTGTTTTTATGGATATCGGCGAAGAAACTGGAGACCACGACACGGAAACCGTAATCGGCGATCGCCCAAGCCGCATGCTCACGGCTGGAACCGGAACCGAAGTTCTTTCCTGCTACCAATATCTTTCCGCTATACGTAGGATCGTTCAAGACGAATGATTCGATCTTATTACCTTCCTTATCATATCGCCAATCCCGGAATAAGTTCTCGCCGAACCCTTCCTTGGTAGTCGCTTTCAGAAAGCGGGCTGGGATAATCTGGTCGGTATCCACGTTCTCTAAAGGAAGAGGCACGCAAGTGCTTGTGATTATATTGAATTTTGTTTTCATCTTATGCTACTTTATTAGATTAGTCTTTACATCAGTTCTCTCGGGTCCGTGATCTTACCTGTCACAGCGGCGGCGGCCACAAGCGGCCCCGCCAAGATGGTGCGAGCACCCGGTCCTTGGCGGCCCTCGAAATTACGGTTGGAAGTGGAGACCGCATATTTACCCGCCGGAACCTTATCCTCATTCATCGCCAGACAAGCGGAACATCCCGGTTGACGAAGGACGAAGCCGGCCTCGGCCAAAACCTTGTCGATCCCCTCGGCACGAATCTCCCGTTCTACCTGCCAACTGCCGGGAACCAGCCAAACCGTTACATCATCCGCTTTCTTCTTTCCTTTCACCAAAGAGGCGAAAGCACGGAAATCCTCGATACGGCCATTCGTACAGCTACCTAAAAAGACATAATCCACTTTCTTACCCAACATAGACTCGCCTGCCTTGAAGCCCATATAATCCAAAGACTTCTTATAAGAGATACGGCCTGCCTCGGGCACGCTTTCTAAGGAGGGGATATCTTTGCTGATACTCATACCCATGCCCGGGTTCGTTCCGTACGTAACCATCGGGTCGATATCCTCGGCGTGGAAAACGATCTCCTTATCGAACTTAGCGTCCGGATCACTATACAGCTGACGCCACTCGCTCACCTTCCGCTCCCATTCCTCGCCTCTCGGGGCAAACTCACGGTCTTTCAAATAATCGAAAGTAACATCATCCGGAGCGATCATACCGCCACGGGCACCCATCTCGATCGAAAGGTTACAGATCGTCAGACGTTCCTCCATGGTCGTATTACGAATCGCCTCGCCAGCGTACTCTACGAAATAGCCCGTAGCACCGCTGGTACTCATCTTACTAATAATGTATAAGGCAAAGTCCTTCGCCGTAACGCCCGGTTTACGTACACCATCGATCGTGATACGCATCGTTTTCGGCTTACGCTGCATGATACATTGGGTAGCCAAGGTCATCTCCACCTCGCTCGTACCGATACCGAAGGCGATAGCGCCCATGGCACCGTGCGTAGAAGTATGGGAGTCGCCACAAACGATCGTCATACCCGGCTGCGTCAAGCCTGTCTCCGGACCTACCACATGGATGATACCATTCTTCGGATGTTGAAGACCGTAATACGTCAAGCCAAAATACTTAGCGTTCTCTTCCAAGGTATCCACTTGATTCTTGGATATAGGGTCCTCGATAGGCTTATCTTGGTTCAATGTCGGGATATTGTGGTCCGGCATACAAGTGATTTGCGCGGGACGGAAGGGCTTCAATCCACGTGCACGTAATCCGGCGAAAGCCTGCGGGCTAGTCACCTCATGACAATACAGACGGTCGATATACAATTGTATGGTTCCGTCGGGCAACGTGTCCACCACGTGTTTGTCCCAGATTTTCTCAAATAATGTCTTGCTCATTGTCTTGTCTATTTTTAGTCTACTATAAACTTATTGATGGCGTCCACGAAAGCCTCCACGGAAGCGGCGATAATATCGGTATTCGCGGAGAACCCATAATAGGTAGCCCCGTTATACTCTACCTGCATATGTACCTTGCCCGTATCATCGCTACCTTTATTAATGGCTTGAATCAAGAATTCCTGAATCGTCATGTCACTATTACTAATCGCTTTTTTCACCGCCTTGATGCCTGCGTCAACCGGACCGTTACCAGCCGCGGCCTCGTATTTTCTTACTCCCGACAAATTTAAACAAATACTTGCGACTGATTGTACTCCAACACCACTAGTTACCTGTAAATATTCCAATTTAATACGGTGTGTGGCCGTACGATCCTTTCCGACCAACATCAAAACATCATCATCATTAATATCTTTCTTACGATCGGCCAGTTTCAAGAACTCATCATACACCTTGTCCAATTTCTCCTGCTCCAGATCCACACCTAAAACATGCAGGCGATGCTTCAACGCCGCACGACCGCTACGAGCAGTCAATACGATCGCGTTATCATCGATACCCACATCCTTCGGATCGATGATCTCGTAGGTTTGCGCATTCTTCAAAACGCCATCTTGATGGATACCGGAGGAGTGAGCGAATGCGTTACGTCCGACAATAGCCTTATTCGGTTGTACCGGCATATTCATCAAGCTAGAAACCATACGGCTCGTACTATAGATCTTATTCGTCGTGATATTGGTGATGATATCACGTTCTTTATGGCTCTTGAAAATCATGGCGACTTCTTCCAATGACGTGTTACCTGCACGCTCACCGATACCGTTTACGGTTACCTCCACCTGACGGGCTCCGTTCAACACGCCTTGTACGGTATTCGCGGTAGCCATACCCAAGTCATTATGGCAATGAGTGGAAAGAATAGCGTTATGTACGCCATCCACATGTTCCATCAGATACTTAATCTTCGCCCCGTACTCATCCGGCAAGCAATATCCTGTCGTATCCGGGATATTCACTACGGTAGCCCCGGCCTTGATCACGGCCTCCACGACACGGGCCAGATATTCATTATCCGTACGCCCGGCATCCTCACAGTAGAATTCTACGTCCTCCACATACTTTTTAGCGTATTTCGTGGCGGCGATCGCACGCTCTATAATCTCCTCTCTCGTGGAGTTAAACTTGTATTTGATATGAGAATCAGAAGTACCGATACCCGTATGAATACGTCCTCGCTTAGCGAATTTCAACGCCTCGGCTGCCACGTCGATATCTTTCTCCACCGCACGGGTCAAGGCACAGATGGTCGGCCAAGTCACGGCCTTTGAGATCTCAACCACACTCTTAAAATCCCCGGGACTGGAGACAGGGAAACCAGCCTCGATCACATCAACACCTAGTTGTTCCAATGCCTTAGCTACTTGAATCTTTTCCACTGTATTCAACTGGCATCCCGGAACCTGTTCACCATCACGTAAGGTGGTGTCGAAAATAAATAATCTGTCTGACATAATCTTATATTCTTAATTTACTAATATCCTATACTAACTAAAAAAGCCTCTCTCACAAGGAAGTGAGAAAGGCTCTTTCATCTATCGTAATGCTCGCAAAGCATACAGTCTCACTTCCTATCCCGTTCCCAGAGTAGAATAATGTTTAGAGAAATAATGAGACTATTTTGCAAGTTGCGTGTCATTGTTCTTGTCTTTATTGTTTTTGTTTGAACGTTGCAAAGATACGGCCTTTTTTGATACCACCAAATATAATTCGAAGTTTTTTACAGGATATTTCTTATAAAACGTAAGATAAACAATTACATCTGTTACTAAATAACACTGTCCATCGTTAGGTCGTAACGATGGGCAGTATAAGCTGCTTACGATGCCCATCATAAAGACCTTATGATGGGCAGTGTTATGATACGATAAAAACGGCTCGCGCTAACGAACCACGACCTTCTTCACGAACGAGGCATCTGGAGCGGTACACTTCAAGAAATAGACACCGGCATGACCTACCGGAATCTCCATCTTGCCGCAAACCTTTCCTTCGAAAATAACGATACCGGCTACGTCAACCACCTTCAAGGCAACCTCCTGCGGCATATCCACGAAGATGGATTGGTTGGCCGTATACAGGCTCATACCCTCCTCGATGGACTCCACGCCGGTAGGCACGTCCGGGTTCTCCGGGTCTACGGGATCCACAGGAATGACCGGGGTTTCCGGATCGGTGGAGGAAGAGGTAGAGGAGACAACCTTCACCTCTATCTTGCTACTAACCGGCTTATAATTCGGATCGGTCGGCGTGAAGGCAATCTCTTGCATTCCCTTTTCGGTAATCTCCTTATCCGGATCGCTCCAAGCGAATGTTCCGGCTACGATACCGGCGTGACCGCCTTGTAAAACAGACTCGGATAGTTTTTGACCGGACAATATATCGGAAGCCGCAGGCCATGTAACCGTAGGTGTACCCAAAGTAATCTCATAAGTAAACACCTTCGTATAAGATTTATAAGTTTTATCTTCCGGACGATCAACACGTACATAATATGTACCCGGATTCTTCAATGGCACTTTATTAACCTCGGCATTACAATCTTCTTCATTCTGGTAGAAAGAGATCACGCAAGAAGTATCACTACCTTTTACCTCCACGGTTTGTGCCATGCCATTATATTCAGATGACTTAGCCAATGTACACGCTGGGTATTCATCTTTAGGAGCATATATAGGATAAATCTCGACATCTCCCGTTACTTGGTATACCCTTGGATTGTCACTATTTTTGTCTGACCACTCAACGAAGTGCTGACCTACAGGCGCAACAGCCTCCAATGTGATCGTTACCCCTGCTCGAATATCATTCAAATCACAAGGAAGACCACCATTCGTAATCCTCACACCCTCCGGTTGCGATCCATTACTCGAACGTAAAACAGGAGTGCTATTACCTAAAGAGAAGTTCACAACAGGATTCGTTGAATAATAGTAAATAGTCGTACCCTCGTAATTCTTAAGAGCATCACCTTTCGGTGTAATCTTGTATGTCGTTACATTATCCTTCGTCTCTGATATAATATTCACGAACTCAGTACCCGGTCGAGTGCCAGGATTCGCTCCATGCGATGTAGGAGCCTTCGTTATCGTCACTTTAGACTTTTTAATTTTCAAGCCTACACGTCCTTCATCCGGCTTATTAGGATCCGGATAGATCTCTTCAAACGCCTCATACAAGCCATCCTCGGCACGCCTCAATACGACCGTATAATCGCCCGCATCAATAGCCGTCGAAGTTTCCTCACCGTCATTTATCTTATACTTGACATCGAACGAGAAGCCTGCGTAAGTCTGCGAGGCGAAAGGCGTGAAGGGGCGGGATACGCCACTGTAGTAGTATTCTTGATACGGACAAAAGATGTATTCCCTCTTGATCTTCACCCGATGGTCAAACACGGCCGTCACGGTCAAGGGGCCGGTTACGGTCAAGATATCACTCTGGGATATTTCCTTGCTGTTCGCCAAGATGGTAAGCAAGCTTGCGCCGGCTTGCCCTTCCGCTTTAGCTATGCGCACTCTCGTTCCATATGCCAGTTCTTCACCACTGCCTACTTCAGTCCAACTACCATCCTCACCCTCTTTACTCAAGGTGATCGTACCGGAGGCGGTCTGGCTCGGGTTGCTGCTTACGGCGGAGGCGGTCACAGCATATCCTTTCGCAACGAAAGAGGCATTTACCAACGTGATATCGCCGGTCACGGCGCATAGATTGTCGGTGCCGGGTCCTGTCACGCCGGACAGACCGACGTTACCCTCCAGCTTATACCCGGCATCCGGAAGGGAGATTACCCGAATCTTCGAGCCTACCGCTACGGTAGAGCCGGAAGTGATCAGCGTACCGTCTTCCTTATATAATAAGATAGAGCCGTGCTCCATGTTCTTCTTTTCGAGGGTGACAAGGGCCATGTTGACCGGTTTAGGCTCGAATACGGCTTTGATCGTCAAAGGCCCGGTCAGCGTTACCTTGTCGCCCTTGAGCGACTCCCCGTTTATCTGCAATGATTTCAGCTGGGTGTTCACGCTCGGGATTGCCGCAATCTGTAGGATCGAGCCTTGCTGCAATTCATCACCATTTGAGACCGGCTTCTGCCCATCCGCCGCCTGATCGTCCGGCGTGGTCACTTTAAGGTCGCCGCTGGCATCGCCGAATGTCTCGATAGATACCTTATGCAGGATCGGGGTAAAGTTGGCGCTATAGGTTCGATCCGCACCTACCGTAACCGTGAGCGTGTCTTTCTTGCCCAAGTCTACGCTCTCGCCCGCGATCGACCAGCTTGAAAGCTGATAGTTGGGTAGAGGGGTCGCTACCAAGGAGATCTTTTGACCCTTTACATACACGTTATCCTCAGCCTTGCCTAATACGTTTACGGCACCACCCGTTGTCTGTACAGCGGTGACCTTATAGGTCGTGTCTACCTTGACCGCCACGGACAACGCCGCCGTATTGTAATAAGAAGAGTTATCCGGATAGAACGTCACGGAGTACTCATGCGTACCTGCCGGCACCACGGTGTTTCCGTATGTCCAAGCGAAGGTACCGGCTACCAGATATCCCTCATCTGTAACGCTACCGCCGGACAGCAAGGAGGTTGAAAGCGATTGGCCCGCCTTGATGCTTGCGGCAGTCGGGGGAGTGATGTCGCCCTCGGCGATAGCCTTCTTGCTTGTCAGGCTCATGGTATAGATTTGCTCGAAAGCCTCGTATTCAGCGTCTTCCGGATAGGATACCTTGACAAAGAAGATGCCTTCTTGCTTCCGGTCTGATTCGCCTGCGACTTCTGTGCATTTCTCGTCCTTATAGTACCCGATCGTCAAGGTCTTGCCATCAGGAAGGGTCGCCGGGATGGTCTTACAGTCCAATACAGCGGCTTTCTCCGTATTGACCACCTGTTCCAAGCCCGATACGTTCACGACCAGTTTGGCCTTTTCCTTATGAGAGGTCAAGGTAGCGGTGAGATCCGTGACTGGCTGTCCCTTGGATGCCTTGTCGGACAAGAGACCGTTCTTCGCCGTGAACGTCCCTTCCACGAAAGAGACCGCCAGCTCTACCGGAATGCGTAGCACGGCACCCGGGGCCTTCATCTCGGTATTCCTCACGCTGTATACCACGCAGCGGAAGCTGCCATCGGCGCGCTTGCTCCACGTGAGCGCATGATCGTCCGCCAGCTCGCCGAGGATAGGCGTACCGCTCAGCAATACGCCCGCCGGCAAGGTGAAATCCACTTGGAATGAGGAGAAATCTACCGTATTATCGGATACCTTCAAGGTGAGCGTATCCTTGCTGCCAGCGGCGTTCAGGTTCGTCTTCGCCAATTTCCACTGGGCGGCGGT
>OBXW01000901.1_pt1 | contig 11031 bp, 10 predicted proteins | sample 1495431 | NCBI WGS metagenome assembly OBXW01 (sample SAMEA2580166, study PRJEB22360) | human gut metagenome | biome: human gut; feature: human-associated habitat; material: faeces | place: Denmark | collected 2008/2010 | reverse complement strand
TGAACATTGGCCATTTTAGCAGCATTAATAATCTCATCTTTGCGAGCATCCAAACGACCATAACGAATGTTATCATAAATTGTTCCAGAATATAGCCATGTATCCTGTAAAACCATTCCAAACATAGAACGTAACTCTTCCCGTGGTAAATCACGAATATCAACGCCGTCTATTTTAATACTACCACCTTTAACATCGTAAAAACGTAATAGTAAATTAATAATTGTTGTTTTTCCTGCTCCAGTCGGTCCAACAATTGCAACCATCTGACCACTTTTAACATTAACATTCAAATCTTTCATTAAGTTTTCTTCATAATAACCAAACTTAACATGTTCAAAATCAACATTTCCAGCCACTTCGCTCAAATGTTTAGGCGGATTAGCTTCCGGTACTTCTTCCGGTTCTTCCAATAACTCAATCACCCTTCCTAGTGCTGCAAAAGCAGACTGAATTTGTGATGATAAGTTAGATATTTGCGATAAAGGATCATTAATTTGCCAAATATAACGAATAAAAGCTTGTAACTGCCCAACTAAAAATGTTCCTGCAATTACATCAGCAGTTCCCACTACAGCAACTGCCCCAATTGCTAAATAAGTAACTAATGCATTTAAAGGTGCAATCGTTGACGAAACGAATTGTGCTTTAAAGGCATTTTCTTTTAAATTTTCATTAATTTTTTTAAATTTTTCAACTGATTCCACTTGTTGATTATATAATAAAATTTCATTATATCCTGTATACATTTCAGTTACAGTACTATTTAATTCACCAAGCGCATCTTGTTGCTTTTTAAATAATTTTTGACTTTTTCCTACAACTAGCTTAGTTACTAATAGCGATAATGGAATAATCATCGTTCCAATAATTGCCATCTTAGGATTAATCATATACATCATTGTTAACGCTAAAGTAACAGTTAATACTCCACTGACGATCTGCGTAAAACTTTGTTGTAGAGCGTTAGAAATAGCATCAACATCATTAGTAATTCGACTTAAAACATCTCCAAAATGATGATTATCAAAATATCTTACTGGTAATTTACGAATCTTATTTTGTAAAGCATTACGAAGATCTTCCATTGCTTGCTGAATTGCATTCGTCAAATAAACTACTGAAATCATTTGAGCAACTGTTTTAATAATATAAATGACTACTAAACTAAGTACAATTTTAATAATTGCCCCAAAGCTAATATCCACACTTGTTAAACTACTGCTTTTAGCAACATCGCTCGCTAATTGAGTAGTGATCATTCCTTCAAATGTTGGTGCTAAAACCATTGAAATATTGAAAGCAAAAATCATTAGGATAGCAATAATAAATTGCCATTTATACGGCTTAATAAATGGTATTAAACCCTTTAAACTTTTTTTAAAACTATATTTTTTATGCATTTGCTAATTCCTCCTCACTTAATTGAGAAGTTGCAATCTCATGATAAATTTGACATTCCTTTAATAATTGATGATGTGTTCCTTTTCCTACGACCTTACCTTCATTTAAAACAATGATCTGATCTGCCTCCATAATACTAGAAATTCTTTGAGCTACAACTAGCATGATTGATTCGGTCATTTCTTTTTTTAACTCTTTCCTTAAAATTGCATCTGTTTTAAAATCCAATGCTGAAAAAGAATCATCAAAGATATAAATTTGAGCTTTACGAACTAATGCCCGAGCAATACTTAATCGTTGTTTTTGACCACCCGAAACATTTGTCGCTCCTTCACTGATTTCTTCATCAAAGCCATTTTCTTTTTCCATTATAAATGGATAAGCCTGCGCAACTTTAGCAGCATATTCTACTTCTTCATCACTAGCATCCTTTTTCCCAAAACGAATATTATCAGCAATTGTCCCACTAAATAATACTGCTTTTTGAGGAATCACACCTAATTTATCTCGTAATTCTAATACATCATAATCACGAATATCTTTCCCATTGATTTTAATACTTCCACTACTAACATCATAAAATCTTGGTACTAAATTCACTAATGTACTTTTACCAGAACCAGTACTTCCAATAAAAGCAATCATTTCGCCTTTGTTCGCTTTAAAAGAAACATCCTGAAGAACCGGCTCCTCACCATCAGGATAAACAAAAGTTACATGATCAAACTCAATACTTACTTTTTCATCAAAATCGCTATCTGCAGGTTTATTTTTAATTATTGGATCTAAATTGAAGACTTCTTCAATTCGTTTCGCTGACACTTCAGCCCGAGGATACATCATAAACACCGTACAGAAAAGCATAATCGAAAACATCGCATGGAATAAATAATCCATGAAAGCAACAAGCTGTCCAATTTCTAAAGAACCAGTAGAAATTAGATGAGCTGCTACCCAATATATTGACAAACCAGCAACATTCATCAGCATAAAGAAAATTGGCTGTGTCATGGTCATAATTTTAAATAATTTTTTTGAATATTTAGTAAAGCGATGATTTGTTTCTTTAAACCGTTTTTGTTCATATTGATCATTATTAAAAGCTCTAATTACTCGAATCCCGCTAAGATTTTCTCTCGAAATACGATTCAAGTCATCTAATGAACTTTGTTGATTTTCTGAAATTGGTTTAGTAATCTTCGCTACTACGACAACCCCAAGGATAATCAACGGAATTGTAGCAGCAATAATATATGATAACGGTAACGAAGCCCGCGCTGTCATAATAAAACTAAAAATAAACATAATTGGTGTCATCAAAGCTGTCCGAAGCAATACGTTAACAAATTGTTGAATTTGAAAAGCGTCATTATTCGTCCTTGTAATCATTGATGATGTCCCAATCTGATTAAATTCATTAGCTGTAAATTGTTGTACTTTAGCAAAGATATCATTTCTAATATCACGAGTAATTGCAGTTGATATTTTTGAACAACAATATCCTAGGGCAATGGTTCCACCCACACCGATAAGTGAAACTAAGGCAATACAGCCACCCATCATATAGATGAAGCTAACGTCTTTATTAGTAACCCCAACATCTATCATTGTTGCTACAATGGTCGGAATTCCTAATTCAACTAAAATAAATCCAAAAACTGAAATTACATTAAAAAAGAATAGTAATTTGTAGTTTTTTAAATACTTTAAGATTATTTTTCTCCTTTCATTGTATTGTGAAGCAACATATCATATGATAAACTATAAGGTAACCTTATAGTCAAGGAGTTATTTAAATGAAAGAAAAATTATTAACATGTGGAACTTTTGCTAAAATATGCGGTGTTGAAAAACATGTTCTTTTTCATTATGACGAGATTAATTTATTTAAACCAGCATATGTGAATGATAAAGGTTACCGCTATTACTCGTATCGTCAATATGATACATTTAAGTAATTATTGCTTTAAAAAAACTCGGAATGTCGTTAAAAGATATTCAAATATATCTTGATCAGCGCAATCCCCAATTATTTTTAGAGTTATTGAATCAACAAGAAGCTAAATTGCTTGAGTATATTAATGAAATGCAGCAGATTCACGAAATGATCAAAAATTTTCAAACATTTACAACTGATGCTTTAAATGCTAATTATGATGAAATCAAAGTAACTTATTTAAAAGAAACTAAATTATTATTATCTGCTAATCTCGAAAACACTACCTCTAAAGGCTTCGCTGACTTTATGAATGATTACACATCTTTTATTGAAAATAATCATATTATTACTGGCGAATTCGTTGGGGTAATGATGAATGTCGAAAATATTCGTAAAAATCAATTATCTAACTACTCTTATTTATTTACAACAACTAATAATCTGAGTGAACAAATATTTGTTAAAAAGGGTGGTAATTATTTATGTGGCTATCATCATGGAAGTTATGATGGTCTCCGTGACTCATATCAAAGAATCCTCGATTATGCAGAGCTTCATAAAATTAAATTAGGTAAATATGCTTTTGAAGAATATATTATTTTTGATATTTGTGAAGCTTCCAAAGATGAATACTTAACTCGTATTACAATTGAAATAGCAGAATAAAAAAGTAGGTAAGACTCCCAAGTTAAATAACCAATGGGCAGGAAGATCTTAAATTACCTACTTTTACTTATAATTTTTAAAATTTACTAATTCTATCTTATTTTTATTTAACCATTCACTTAACCAATCGGAACAAAGAAAATCACATTCCATAGGTCTAATAAGAGTAAAAGACGAATGTTCCAAAATATACTGATCTAAAAACCCAGGATGGAAAATAGCTACTGCACAAGGATTATTTTTAATAATATCTAAATGCTCTTCCATATATGTACGAGGATCATACAATCCATGTTCATCTAGGCTCATAAATCCTAATCCAGTAATTCCAAATTCTTTTTCCCACTCTTTATCCAAGCTAGGATTTTCAAAGAATAAATTATTTCTTTGAGCAACATTTTTTAAAGCAATAAAGAAATTATTAGAAAATACTGCATGACCTTCAAAATAATCTGGGTCTCTACCTGTGATTGCTCGAAACTTCGCTAATTGAGCTTCCAGCTCAATTTCACATTCAGCAACATTGATCGTATCTACTTGACGAGCCCGAATCTCTTTACTGGAACAAAAATTACCATTTTTCTGGACTAACGACGGAATCAATTTAGGATCACTCAACGGTTTTCCAACACAAATATTACTGTGCTGTCCTAATGCGATATCTAAATCTTTAACCAACTCATACCCATGCTTAGCACTTGCCATATTAGGCATCATTCCAACACTAGTGATTACACCATCTACTACACTTTTATAAATACCATAATTTACGCCCTCGCTAAACCCGAGGTCATCAGCTCTCATTATTAATTTCATATTTCTCAATACTCTCCTTTACTTTTTTTCTTTTTTTATCTATTTCCTGATTATAAACTCGTTTGATATAATCCAATACTTTTCGTCCGTCAAACGAAGCATATAAACTAATAGGCGGAACTGTTATAATTGTCAGATTCTCTTTTAAACGTCGCTCAAGATTTACTTCTTCATAACGAATTTGAGGCTCCAATAAAATAATGTCATAATTTTTATCCTCAAACTGCTCTGTAGTTAGCGATTCAATCTGCCAATCCTTTTCATCACCAATTACTTTTTTCTTCATATCTAGAACAATCAAATCAGACATTGCTCCAGCAACACTATGTAATAATAAAACTTTAAACGGATGTTTTTTAGTAAACTCATTTAATAACATAATTGCTTTATCTAACACAATTTTACCTGCCATCTTAGTATAATCATAACTATCAATCAGCATTAATGGAATATTAACTTTTTGACAGAGCGGCACAAATTCATTTTGTAAATATGCAATATGTGGAGCCAATAAAATAATATCATAATCTACCAGCAAAACTTGGCCACTGACAACATCACTACATTTAATTTGATATTCGTTATAAATGTCTGCTGCTTCCATTTTTTTTACCAAAAGACTAGTCGACATCCCACCACCACAAACCAAAAGAATTTTTTTCATAGCCTCTCTAACCTTTCAATGATTTCTTTAAAATACTGATAATTAGGATTATTGATTAAATTCCACTGAATTGTACTATCGCTAATAATATTGGAAATTATTTTATAAAAGTCATCTAATTCTTTAATTGCTTTATTTTCAATTGCAGATAATAAAATTATTCTAATTTTATGTTTCTTCCATAATAATGGTTTCTTTAAAATCGTAACAGCTACAAAAGTAGCATTAGAAACCGGTTTATTAGAATGCGGAAAAGCAATTAAATCATTGAATTCAGTTGTTGCCAACGCCTCTCTTTGAAGCACATACTGTTCAAAATCTGCAGGTAGATCATAACTTTTTTTGCACTCATTAATTATTTCATGAATTGCCTCTTCTTTGGAACTAAATGATTCATATGTAAAAAAGAGCTGTTCTGGAAAATAATCTAGTATATTAGCCTGATTTAACTGCTTTAAATTATTTGTTATTTTAATTGTATCCCTTTGATTATTAATTAAAAAGATTGGAATATTTACTTTAATTGCTAAAGGAACTGTCGTAAAGATACAATCAAACTTAGTTAAACTAATGTTTTCCAGCTCATGCAATGAGCATACTTCAAGATGTTCAATATAATCATTGAAATTTTCTTTAAAGAAATATTCTAATAGACGCGCGCTCCCCACCCCGCTAGAACAAACGACCAAAATATTATTACGATGAAAATTATACTTTTTTTGTTCTAGAGACAAATTAATATGTAAAGCAAAATAAGCTATTTCATCTTCTGATAAAGTACAGTTAAAACGTTGATTGATTACAACACAAGCTTTAACCGCTAATTCATAAGCCATAATCAGCTTACTTTTAATCTCATCCTTTAATGGATTATGCATAAAGGTACCGTACTGAATCCGTTTTACTAATGGAATCAAATGCAAAGATAATGCTAATTGGAGATTTAAATCTGCTTGAAATGGAATATTAGCAACTTTTTCAATTATCATTAACATTTCTTTTACAATATCTAAGATTTCTTGATTTATATAATTATTAGAAAGTTGTTTACTGTTTTTACCACAAAGATGCATAGTTAGATAGGCAACCTCTTCAATTCGATACTCCATTGCCATTATTTTATTCATCAACTCCATAATTGCACAACCTAATGAATATTCTTTCTCTTCTTTAATTTCCTCAAGCCATTCAGAATCAATATTAGCATATTCTTTTTTCATGACCCGATAATAAGCAATATATAAATGCGCAACTAGGTTATCTAATACATCATCACTAATTACATAATCAGCATTTGCAATAGATGAAATTACAATATCTCTAATTCGCTGAAGAATATCAAAGTCCATTTGATACTCTTCGAAATGAGCAATTGCACGTCGTTTATTAATTTCATCACCTTCTAAGTACATACCATAATATGCTTTAGTTGCAATTGTAAGATCAAAATCATGTAAATATTCTCTTAATTCTTTTAAACTTTGTTTTAATTGTGTTCGAGATAAATAAAGTTCATCACATAGATCATCGATTTTAAGATAATTATTACAATCAATAAATCGATTAAACAAATAAGCTAATCGTGATTCCTCTTTACCATTTTGATCTCTTTGTAGATATGCTAAAAAAGTTTCTGGTGTTTCAATTGTTAAACGATAACCAAAACTTCCTGATTCTATTTTAGCACCGCAGATATCTTCATTAATATTCTTAATAATAGTGCGAACCGAACGAGTACTCATTTTAATTACGCTTGATAAATTTGAACCACTGACAGTTTCATGATTCATTAGTTCCAAAATTATCATCTTTTGATTCTTATCCATCATCCGCACCTCCGTTTATATTTTATCATAAAGTATGATAAAGAGGCTGGAAATCCAGCCTAATTTTATTCCTTGATCTGTGCTTCTTCTTTAAGAGCGATGTTATCTTGTGTTTTAAAAAATGGATAATATAAAATTGCAGATACAATAATTAAAACAATTTCTAAAATAATTCCTGATACTCCGCAAATTAACCAGCCATCTAATAATACCGGTGTTCCTGTCGCTCCCATTGCAATTCTTGGTAATGAAACCAGACCACTCTTCATTGCAAAATAAGTAATTAAAATATTAATTTGTGGTACTAAGAAATATGGTAAAGCCATAATTGGATTTAAAATCAGCGGTAATCCAAAAACTATTGGTTCATTGATACTACAACAAGATGGTAAAATTGCTAACCGTCCTAACGTTTTATAGCGATTACTTTTAGCAAGTAACATATCAATAGATAATCCAAGCGTATTACCAATACCACCTAACATTAAGAAATATAACAACCCAACAGTAATAATATTTTGCATTGGTGCCCCTGATGCAAAGGCTGCTTGATTTTCAACTCCAGCCTGCATAAATAGCATCATTGAGAATGGTATCGTTACTTGACCACCATGAATACCAAAGAACCAAAAAACAGACGCTAACAAAGTTAAGACCATATAAGTAATTAGGCTACCTGATAATGCTGATAATGGAGTCGCAATAATACCATAGAACCATTCACTAAACGTTACCCCTGTTAATGAAGCAAAAGCTCCGTTAATGATTAGAAATACTGTCGTTATAACAAAGCCAGGAATTAATGCATTAAACGATTTGGCAACTGTTGGTGGTACACCCTCGGGCATTTTGATGATCCAGCCACGTTTAACAACAAACGTATAAATATAGCCAACTAAGATTCCTACGATCAAGGCCGTAAATAATCCCTTTGAACCTAAATAGTCAAAAGCAATATAACTTGTAGTTGTTTCTTCAACGACAATATTTGCTAGTGGTGTCATAATAAAGAAAGCTAAAATTGACAACAAACCGGCAGGTATGGCATCTGTATTCATGCCTTCATTTCTTATAAAGGCATACGCAGCAGTAAAAGATACATATACTGCTAACATATCAGTTGTAAATTTACCCACTAAACTTAAAACTGTTCCGACCCCCGAGTCAGCTAAAAATTGTTGATATGCATCTAGTGATAAAGTACTCAGCAGAGTAAATATTGCTCCTAAAATAATTAGTGGCATTATTAAATTAAAAGCTGTTGATATTGCTTTTAAAATTTTATTACTCCCTATCTTTGTTGCTAATGGTGCTAAAACATTCTCCATCTTGTCCATTAATTTTTGCATTAAAACTATCCCCTTTCATATTTACAATATCATTATATAATACCCTAATAAAACTAGAAGTCTGTTAATTTCCTGTTATTGTAGGAAAATTATATTTTCTTATAAATATCGATAAATTCTTTAATCAGTGATTTATATAACTGAACTGAAATTAACATATCTTCGGCATGCACTAATAATAAATCTAAATCACTTGAAACTGTTAAACATCCAGCATGAATCTTACTTGCTTCAAGTAATGTTTCGTTACCCTTAATTAAGTATTCATTAGCCTTGACAAAGTTTTGATCTTTGACATATGCTAAGACCTTTTGATAAGCTAGACTGCTTTGCTGGGTTAATTGTATGATTGATATTGTTTCCTGCTCGGTATTATTTATCATATTATCAACTCCTGCTTTTATCATACAAAACCTTCATTTGTATCTAAAGACAGGATATTTCCACTTAGGCGGAAATATTGACAAAGAACTTTTAGTAATTATTTTAATGATACCAAGAAACAAGCAGTTTACCTTTCATTTATTAAGAAAAAATGATAATCTTATAAGTACGGAGGTAACATACATGAAACAAATAAAAAATATAAATATTGAAACTTTAGAAAATAATTTAATTTATCCAATCTATGAAGATCAACTAATTGATCCACAATTAAATAAAGTTCTAGATTACAATCTTGATAAACTTGTTAATAAGAAGTTTAAAGAACTAACTGTAATTCATACTTTAGGAAAATATAAATTTGAAACAATTACATTTATTGGTTTAGGTTCTTCAAAAAAAATAACAAGCAAACAAATAAGAGATATTGCTGCTTTAATTAAATTAGATGAACATGCTACTATTTATCTTGAAGGGATAAACACTGATCATCTTGATATTCATACAATTACAAGAGCTTTTATCGAAAGTTATTTACAAAATTCATATCAAGAACATAAAATTGGTCATGAGCCAAAAGTAATTCATGAATTTGATATAATATTTAGCCAGGCTGAACTTGAAAATGATATCCAATTAGGGAAAGTTTATGGTGAGGGAATTAATTATGCGCGGATGCTTAGCGATACACCATCAAATTTAATGACACCTGATACCCTGGTTGATGAAGCGATAAAGCTTAGTCAAAAATATCCACAACTAGAATGCACAATCTTAAATAAAAGTAATTTAGAAAAAATGGAAGCTGGAGGAATTTTATCAGTTAATCAAGGCAGCAATATTCCTGCTTATATGATTTGTTTAAAATATAATAACTGCTGTAATTGGTAAAGGCTTAACATTTGATTCCGGTGGTTATAATCTTAAAAGTGACAGTTATGGTATGAAATATGATATGTGTGGTGGTGCTGATGTTTTAGGAGTAATGCAAATCTTAGCAGCTAGTCAGGCCAAAGCAAATGTCTATGGAATCATTCCAACAACAGAAAATCTTGTTAGTGACAAAGCTTACAAACCTCAAGATGTTATTACAACCCTCTCTAAAAAAACAGTCGAAATCGTTAGCACTGATGCAGAGGGACGATTAATTTTATGTGATGCTATTACATATGTCCAACAACTTGGAGTGAAGAAAATCATTGATCTTGCAACCCTTACCGGCGCTTGTGTTTCAGCACTTGGTGATGTATATACCGGTGTTTTCAGTAATTGTGATGAATACTATGATGAATTTGTCCAAGCGTTACAGATTAGTGATGAAAAAGGTTGGCGCCTTCCGCTTGATTCTGAATATTTTGAAAAATTAAAATCAACTAGTGCTGATTTCAAAAACTCAGCTGGTAAACCTGGAGGCGGAGCTAGTGTTGCAGCGAACTTTTTAGAAGCTTTTATCGAAGAAGGAACACAATGGTTACATCTTGATATCGCCGGTAGTGCTGACAATGATGGAACCGGAGCTACTGGTGCGATGATTCGTAGTGTTGTAAATATGATTAACTTAAAAACAATCGTCAAAAAGTGAGCGTATCAAATAATACTCTCACTTTTTTTCTTAAAAACATTAATGCCATAAAAAAATACATTCGTGCCATACTCATTTTCTATCTTATGATTATTCATATAATGATAGATGTAAGGAGGAATTAAAAATGAAAGACAAAATTTTAATTGGTGAAAAAATGACGAAAAAAGGAGTGTTCCTTAACTATTTAGGTTTAGTATTTTTTGGAATTATTGCGGTAGTTGGCTATAATGGATTAATTTCTAAATATCTTCATCTAAATAATCAGCTTAATATTCTAATCATGATATTTATCTTTATTGCGGTTTTGCTATTCTTAACCCCAATCATCGGCTCTAGTGAAATAATTGAATTCAATCATAATGAAGTCCGCTACTTCCACACTAAGGGATATTTCCAAC
>OBXW01000896.1_pt1 | contig 11212 bp, 8 predicted proteins | sample 1495431 | NCBI WGS metagenome assembly OBXW01 (sample SAMEA2580166, study PRJEB22360) | human gut metagenome | biome: human gut; feature: human-associated habitat; material: faeces | place: Denmark | collected 2008/2010 | reverse complement strand
CCCTGTTCAAAAAGAAGGCGGGCGTCAATACCGTGGCATCAACGTCCGTCTTCGTTCTGATGGTGGGTTCATTATCACTCGATTGAGGGACAACCGCTCCATATCCGAGGGAGGCCCACGCAAAATAGTCAAATCAAAAACTCATCATCTGATAAAACAATCCGTTTTTCCCGCTTATCGCCGGAACAACTTATCCGCATCGTGCGTATGGACGGACGCGGACATATCCGTTCGCTGTCAGCGTACTTTGCCAATCCGCGTCACGCCCGTGGAAACGCCTGCCCGTATCGTGCCTTCAACTGTTCGATGGACACGTGTGTGTAACGCTGCGTGGTCTTCAGCGAGGAATGCCCCAGCATCTCCTGCACCTCACGCAGGTCCGCTCCCCCGTCGAGCATATGGGTCGCCGCACTGTGGCGCAACGCATGCGGACTGATGTCTGGCACGCCGGCCTTCCGTGCCCGGTCGTGCACCACCTTGCGCACCATACGTTGACCGATCCGCCCGCCCTGCGATCCCAAAAAGAACGCGTCGTCCGACATGTCACCGCATAGTACGGGACGGCCATGTTCCAGCCAATCGCGCAAGGCCTTGTCGGCTGGTGCGCCGAATGGCATGACACGCTGCTTGTCGCCTTTGCCGGTCACTTTCACCGTGCGGTTGCCGAATGTCACGTCGGCCACGTCGAGTCCGACCAGTTCCGCCACACGCATGCCGGTGGCATAGAGCAGTTCCAGCATGGCCGCGTCACGCAGCGCGATCGCCTGTTTTTTCATATTCGGTTCCTGCGATCGCGCCTCCATGCCGTCCTCATCAACGCGGTCCATCAGCTGCTGCGCCTGCGTTTCGTTCAATACCGCCGGCAGCGTATCGGGGATTTTCGGCGTCTGCAACGAAGCCGCCGGGTTGGCGGACGCCATGTCATGGTCGTACGCCCATGCGAAGAATCCACGCACGGCGACGGTTTTGCGCGCCATGCTGCTGCGTGCGTGATTTTTGGACGATTTGGCCATCCACAGGCGCAAATCCTCGATGGTCACCTCATTCAGATCCACGCAACCCTGTTTCCGCAACGCCACCAAGCATTCCTCGACATCGCTGCGGTACGCCCTACGGGTGTTTGCGCTCAACCCTCGGTTGGCTTTCAGATAGGCGTCGAATCCGTCCAACGCATCATCGAAACACATGCAAACCACCTTCCGCTTCGTCTGAAATGAACAGACACCACGCAGACACCGTATAAATGCCATTCCGCAGCGCGATCGAATGTCATCTCACGCGATGGCACGATTCCATTATGTCCCCATACCGATAGACTGATGACGATTAGGCATCTTACGAACAGGCGGTATTATGACTCGTCATTCCATTCATGACGTACAGCATCCGACAGCCGAAAACCCCGATGATGGGATTGTGGCCAGCGCCATCGACCTGACCAAGGTCTACGGCTCAAAAGACAACGAAGTGATGGCGTTGGATCATGTGAATGTGGAATTCAAGCGCGGTGAAATGACCGCCATCATGGGCCCTTCCGGTTCCGGCAAGTCCACGCTCATGCATTGCATGGCCGGACTCGACGCCCCTTCGTCCGGCAAGGTGATGGTGGAGGGCCTCGAGGTCTCCTCCATGAACCAGAAGCAGCTGACGGATCTGCGCCGCGAACAGATCGGGTTCATTTTCCAGTCGTTCAATCTGGTGCCGACGCTGTCCGCCGAGGAGAACATCCTGCTGCCGTTGCAGATAGCGAAACGTCCGATCGACCGCGACTGGTTCAACCAAGTGGTCAAGGTGGTCGGTCTGGAGAAGCGGCTCACGCACCGTCCAAGCCAGCTGTCCGGCGGCCAGCAGCAGCGCGTGGCCTGCGCCCGCGCCATCATGGCACGACCGTCCGTGATCTTCGCCGACGAGCCGACCGGCCCCCTCGACTCGCGCTCCAGCCGTGAGGTGCTTGGCTTCCTGCGTGATTCGGTACGCGACTACGGCCAGTCGATCGTCATGGTCACCCACGATCCGCGTGCGGCCTCCTTCGCGGACCGTGTGCTGGTGCTCGCCGACGGCAACATCACCCGCGACATGCAGCATCCGACGTACAACGAGATTCTTGAGGTGTTCGCCGGCGACGACGATATCGACGACGTTCCTGCAGCCGACATGGTCGCGCCGTCCACCGCAACGGAGGGCGCACAGGCATGATTCGCATAGGATTGCGCGACGCGCGCAGCCATTTCGGCCGTTTCATCATGTCGATCGTGGCCATCGCGCTCGGCGTGAGTTTCGTGGTCGGCTCGTTCTGTTTCCGCGAAATGCTCAACAACCAGGTTTCACAGATGATGTCCACCAATGCGGACCATGACGTGTACGTGCGCGGTTCGCAGGAGAAGAAAAAAGATTCGTCGGCGATGTCGATGAGATCGACGAAAAGCTACAACGATGTCGGCGTCGATCTGGCGGGCACGATAGCCAAGGTCGACGGTGTTTCCTCGGCACGCGTCGTGCACATGCTGTCCGGCGTGGTGCTGCTCGACAAGCATGGCGATGCGGTGACCACCATGGGGTCTCCGACGCTCGCCATAGGCATGGGCAAGTCGTCGCCGTGGCGGTCCGCCAAGTTCACGACCGGCACGTGGCCGAAGAACGGCGATGAGATCGCCCTTCATTCCTTCGCCGCCGAACAGTCGGGTCTGAAGGTCGGCGATAAGACGAAAATCGTCTATCCGGACGGCGCTCATAAGGTGACCGTCAGCGGCATCTTCACCACCGATGCCAGCCAGGCAGGCGCCATCATCATCGCCATCGATCCCGTAACGGCCAAGGAAAAAGCCAGCAAGCAGTCGGACGATCCCGACAAGACGTCGTTGATCAGCGTCTACGGCAATAAGACCACGCCGCTTGACGACAACGCGCAGCAGCAGCTGGCGGACCGTATCAACAAGGCGCTGCCGAGATCGGCGAAGGCGCATGCCATCACCGGTGACGAATACCGTGACGAATCAACCAAATCCACGCAGGACGCGCTCGGCTTCATCCAACCGCTTATTCTGATTTTCGCGGTGATCGCATTGTTTGTCGGCTCGTTCATCATCGCCAACACGTTCTCCATGATCGTGCGCGAGTCGATGCGCGGCTATGCGCTGCTGCGTTCCATCGGCGCTTCTCCCCTGCAAGTGTTCTCCACGGTGATCGTGCAAGCTCTGTTGCTGGGCCTGGTAGGTTCGCTCGCAGGCATCGGGCTCGGCTGGGGCATGGTCAAACTCATCGCATCCGGTTTGGCGAATATGGGTATGCCATTGACCGGCGCCACCAATCCGACCGTTTCCGACATGCTCGTCGGCCTTGTGGTCGGCATTGTGGTGACGTTGATCGGTGCGGCCCTGCCGGCGCGAAATGCGGCGCTTGCCCCGCCGATTCAGGCGATGAACGAAACCGTCAATCCGGAAAAGCCCGTCCTCGCACGTGGCATCCTCGGCACCGTCATGGTGCTGTTGGGCTTCCTGAGCTGGGGTTTCACCTACGCTTTGGCCGCCGCGGATGGTGACGGCGGTCCGACGCCGTGGAAGGCGCTCAACAGTATCGCTGTCGGCTGGCCGCTCGGTATTGGCGCGGCGCTGGCCGTGATCGGCGTGATTGTGGCTGGACCGGCATACGTGTCCACCGCGGGCGCGGTGCTCGGCTGGCTGCCATCGAAGGCCTTCACCGTGACTGGGCGTCTCGCGCAACGTAACATTTCTCGTTCGAAACGTCGCACGTCCAACACCGCAGCCGCCCTGTTCGTGGGAGTGGCGATTGTCAGCTGTCTGGGCGTGGTGGCCACGTCGGCGAAGGCTTCGGTCAATTCGCTGGTGGATACCGGGCTCAAAGCCGATTTCGCCGTATCTTCGGCTTCGGCCGGGCAGATTCCCGACCAGGCCATCAAAGACATCAAAAAGGTCGATGGCGTGAATCATGTGGTATCGAACCGTGTGGTGCTTGGTGTGAAATATGACGGCAAAGCCATCAACGGGTTCACGTTCGCCACACAGCCGGAGCTGTTCACCAAGATCTTCGCCGCCGAAACCACCGAAGGTGATGCCGCTGCCGCGTTGAAGGATGGCAAGCTGCTCGTCGGCAAGACCATTGCCGACGATCGTGGATGGCATGTGGGTCAGAAGGTCAAGGCCACGGCCGAGAACATCGTGGTAGACAAGGAGGCCACAGCCAAGGCGCAGGCCGATTACCAGGCCAAGGTGCAGGCGCATGTGCAGGAATTGCAGTCGCAGGCCCAGCAATTGGCCGCATCCGGCGACTCGGCAGGAGCGCAGGCCAAGGCTTCGGAAATCGAACAGTACACGAACGACGCCAAGAACGTCGATCCGAAAACGCTGGTCAAGACGAAGAAGGTCACCACCGGAAAGACGCTGATCATCGGCGCGATCGTGTCGAATTCCGTATACCGCGATTTCGCGATCGTCAACGACGATTTGGCCGAGCAGATCGGCAACAAGCAGACCATGTTCGTCATGCAGGCGTTCGTCACGGACAAGCGGGGCGCCGACACGGTCCAAGTCAAGAAGGCCCTGAAGAAAACAATCAAGAAATACTACACAATCGTCGTGTTCGATCGTGACGAGTACAAGTCCACGATGAGCTCGATGATCGATCAGATGCTCATGGTCCTGTACGCGTTGCTGGCTTTGTCCATCATCATCGCCATTTTCGGCATCGTGAACACTCTGGCGTTGAGCGTGTCGGAACGCACCAAGGAGATTGGTCTGCTCCGTGCCATCGGCACGTCACGTGGCCAGGTACGTGGCATGCTTGGCATCGAAGCGGCGATCATCTCCGTGTTCGGCACGGTGTTGGGTTTGGTCGTCGGCATCGCCGCGGGAGTGGTGATTCGTGCGGTCTACGCGTCCGAAGGTTTGGAGACGCTGGCGATTCCGTGGTTGCAGCTGCTCGTGTTCCTGCTGCTGTCGATTGTGGTCGGTCTGGTGTCCAGCATCTCCCCCGCCTCCCGCGCGTTGAAGCAGCCGGTCCTTGACGCCGTGGCGAGCGAGTGAGACAGTTGGAGCGGAACATCGAAAGGAGGCAGCAATGCCTATTCCCAATGAGATTCCAGTAGGAGCGCGCATCGTGGTGCGCACCTTGGAAGGCGTCGATCCCACCGATCATCGTATGAAGTTCCGCGATTACGTAGGCCACGTGCGTTCGTGGGACGGTCAGAAACTGGAGATGCCGCGCGAGGCGGCGGCGAACGGCTCACGTCCCGAGCAGCGTGTCACGATTCCCGCCGACGAAATCGTGACGATCAAGCCGGTGCCGGAACGTTCCATGACTCGGCCACGTCCGTAGTCGCATGCCTCCCCCTACCGCGCGCAAAGACAAGAGCGCCGCAATCGCACTGATTTTTCTGCGATTGCGGCGCTTTTGCATAGCGATGGCGTCAGTCGTCAGACCACGGAACGCGCCTGCGCGATCGCGGTACGCTCGCCGTCGAATCGCACGATATGCTCGCCTCTGCGGGCGGATTCCAGCAGCGTGCGCTGCCAATCGTTTTCGGGAATCGACAGTTCGACCGTCGCGCAATGTTCGGCGTACTCCGGCTGCCTGCTGGCGGCCTTGTAGTCGCGGAACGGTTGGCCTTGGGTGAAGAAACGGTCCATTTGCTTCACGTCGCCTTCCGTGGGGCGCACGCCGGTATCGGCCATGTCGTGCAGCACGTTGGCCACCAACGTCAATCGGTTGGCCATGTTGCGTAGCAGGGTCTCCACGTTGGCCGCGTCCTCCTCCACCATGGCACGTGTGCGGTTCGGATCGGTCAGCGCCACGCGCGTCATGTCACGCCAGGACCCGGCTGCGAGCGCGGCCGCGATGTTGCGGTTCGGGTTGGCCACCAGCTCGTTGATCATGGCGGTGGCGATGACGTGAGGCATATGTGAGATGAGCGCGGCGCAACGGTCATGGGTGGCGTCGTCAAGTACGATGAGCCGATTGCCGCAACGGTTCACGATCATGTCGGCCACGGCGCGGAACCGGCGGTATTCGGTGTGTTCGTCGACGGTGATGGCCCAGAGCGCGTCGTCATAGAGTGTCGGGTCGGATGCCTCCCAGCCGGACAGTTCGTTTCCGGCCATCGGGTGTGCTCCGACGTAGCAGCCGTCAAGACCAATGGCTTTGACTTGGTCGCGGACCATGCCTTTGACGCTGCCCACGTCGGTGAGCGTGGTTGTTTCCGTGTCGATCAATGGTTTCAATGCGCCGAGGATTTCGGGCATGGCCTTGAGCGGGTTGCACAGTACGAGCACGTTCGGTTTGGTTTCGGCGAGTGCCGCCAAGGTGGGTTTGCAGATGATGCCGTCGGCTTCAGCGGTGGCGTAGGGGCGGTCGTTGTGGTTCCATGCGGTCACTTCGCAGCCGGCGTTGACGAGTCGGCGTGCCAGTGATCCTCCGATGAGGCCGAGTCCTACGATTGCGATGCGTGGCTTCACCACATCAGCTCCCTTCTGACGGTTTCGTCGTTCTGCCAATCGTCCGGCAGGTGGCTGTCGTCGAGTCGTACGCCGCCTTGCGGCAGCATCCATGAGGTGACGGGCGGGTTGGGGCGTTCCCTGCGCGGGTAGACGGCGAGTGTTTTGGCCCAGTCGCCATGTTCTGCGATTTCCACGAGCGCGTCGCGGAAACGTTCCTCCCAAGGGGCGGCGTCGAGGGTGACAATGAAGCTGTATGTGCCGGTGCGTCCTTTGATGGGCCGTGAGATGAAGCTGGTCATGTTCAGTCCCGCGTCACGGAACACGTCGAGCAGGTTGGCGAGCACGCCTGGGCCGGTGACGAGCGGGATGAGCGTCAATACCGATTCGTATTCGACGTTAGCTTCGGCGCGTGGTTTGGCGAGCAGCCGTGCGACTTCGGCGCGTGGCGCGAGCACGAGGAAGTCGGTGGCGGCTCCTTGGTAATCCTGGATGGCGGTGCCGATGCGGGTGATGTCGTACAGTTCGCCGCAGATGGCGGGACCGAAGGCGATTTCACCTGGGATAAGGTCCCGGCAGGCCGCCGCGTTGGATGTGGCCGGCTGTGTGGAGAGCCGATGTTCGGCGATGAATCGTTTGCATTGCGCGAGACCGTGCGGATGGGCGGTGGCGATGCGCGCTTCGGCTGGATCGGCTCCTTGCGCCACGTATGCGTCGAATTCGACGTTCACACCGACGCGTGCGAATCCGACAAGGTCCTTCGCGTCGATCAGGGCGTCGAGGTTGGGGACCACGTACCCTTCGACGTTGTTCTCCCAGGCCACGATTCCCCAGCCGTCGCCGTGCTGTGCGGCGTCAAGAATCTGCGGCACATCGTCCATGGGCATCAGGTCGAAGCCTTGCGGTTCGAGCCGTGCCAACTCTTGGGCGGCATTGACGGCCGCCTGATGGGTGAAGGTGCCTTGTGGCCCCAGATAGAACAGCTTGCGTGCGCTCATTGCCGCCTGTGCCTCCTTGTTGCGGGTCATCCTAAGCACCTTAGCGCATTCGCGAGGCTGTGGAGGGGTCTAGTCCACCGGTTGGGCGGTGTCATGGTCCGGTTCAGACGATTCGTTCTGGTCATATTCCGTGGAGTCATCCTCAGTGCGCGGCGGCATCGTGAACCAGCTTTTGGGCAGCGCCAGCATGATCAATGGAATCAGCACCACGCCGTATAGCCAGAAATAGCCGGCGTTGTTGCTGAAATACGGCAACGTCGCCGTCTCGCCGAATCCGACGGGAATCATGGCGTCCCCGCCCGGACCGTAACCGGCCATGACGGTCCAGACCACCAGTGACAAACTGATCAGATGCAATGCGAGGCCCGATACGCCATCACGTGAACGCGCCGACCATGTCGAGATGATGACCAGAGCATATGCGATCACAAGACCGTAGGGAATATTCGCCGACGCGCCCATGCGGTGCGCCATCGTGCCGATCACGCCGACGACGGCACCGGCGAGCAGGTCAACCAAAAACCGCGCCCATACCGGTAGACGATGCGACCACGGCAGCAGCCTGCGGTCGATGCCGTCCTGTGATTGCGATTGCGGTTCCGGCTGTGTTTCCTGCGTGCGTTGCGTCATGTCTTCCACTATGCCCTACGTTCCTTACAAAACAGCAAGAAAGGCAAGAGATACGCGGAAAACCGCCGACATCTCTTGCCTTTCTTAAGCGTTTAGCGCACTAGCGGAACACACTACCGTGCCCGCGAAGCGCCAAAACAATGCGAAGAATCACTTGTTATTCTGAGCGTTGTTCTGGCGACGCTGCTTGGCGCGCCACTTGTACCAATCCTCACGGCTCAGAATGATCTTGCGCACGCGGATGGATTCCGGGGTGACTTCCACGCACTCGTCCTCGTTGGCAAAGTCCAGGGACTCTTCGAGGCTCATCTTGATCGGCGGGGTCAGGGTTTCCAGCACGTCTGCGGTGGCGGAACGCATGTTGGTCATGTGCTTGGCCAGCGTGATGTTCACATCCAGCTCGTCCGGCTTGTTGTTGATGCCGACGACCTGGCCCTCGTACACCGGGGACTGCGGCTCGACGAAGAAGTTGCCACGTGCCTGCAGACGCTGCATGGCGTACGGAGTGGCGATACCCTTGCGATCGCAGACCATGGAACCGTTCTGGCGGGTCACGATCTGGCCAGCCCACGGAGCGTAGCCGGCGGAGATGGAGGATGCGATACCGGTGCCACGGGTGGCGGAAAGCAGTGCGGTGCGGAAGCCGATCAGACCACGGGACGGCACGGTGAACTGCAGACGAACCCAGCCAGTGCCATGGTTGGTCATGTTCTCCATACGGCCCTTACGGTCGGCGAGCAGCTGGGTGACAGTGCCCATGTACTCTTCCGGAACGTCGATGGTGGTGTTTTCCATCGGTTCGTTGATCACGCCGTCGATGGTCTTGGTGACCACCTGCGGGCGGCCGACGGTCAGCTCATAGCCTTCACGACGCATCTGTTCGGCAAGCACGGCCAAGGCGAGCTCGCCACGACCCTGGACTTCCCATGCATCCGGGCGTTCGGTCGGCAGCACCTTGATGGACACGTTGCCGATGAGTTCGCGGTCAAGGCGATCCTTGATCATGCGGGCGGTAAGCTTGTGGTCCTTGCCTTCGGTTCCGGCAAGCGGGGAATCGTTGATGCCGAAAGTCATGGAGATGGCCGGATCATCAACGTGGATCAGCGGCAGCGGACGCGGATCGGACGGATCAACGATGGTTTCGCCGATCATGATGTCATTCACGCCGGCGACTGCGACGATGTCGCCAGGACCCGCGGAATCGACCGGGGTGCGCTCAAGACCCTGCGTACGCAGCAGTTCGGAGACGCGGAAGTTTTCGACGGAGCCGTCCACACGGGACAGACCGTAGGTCTTGCCCTTTTCGAGAGTGCCGTTGTAGATACGCACCAAGCCGAGTCGACCCAGGAAATCAGAGGAATCGATGTTGGCGACGTGTGCCTGCAAAGGCGCGCCTTCCTCGTATTCCGGAGCCGGAATGTTCTTGATGATGGCTTCGAACAGCGGTTCGAGATCTTCGTTATCCGGCAGACCGCCATTCTCCGGCTGGTTTTCGGAAGCGTAGCCGGCCTTGGCCGCGCAGTAGATGACCGGCAGGTCGAACAGCGCATCCTCATCGAGATCGACACCCTCTTCGATAACGTCCTGAGCCAGGCCGAGCAGCAGATCGGAGGATTCTCCAACGACCTCTTCGATACGTGCGTCCGGACGATCGGTCTTGTTCACGCACAGGATAACCGGCAGCTTGGCTTCCAAAGCCTTGCGCAGCACGAAGCGGGTCTGCGGCAGCGGGCCTTCGGATGCGTCGACGAGCAGCACGACGCCATCAACCATGGAGATGCCACGCTCGACCTCGCCGCCGAAATCGGCGTGACCAGGAGTATCGATGATGTTGAGGGTGATGCCTTCCGGATGGCCGTACTTGGCGGCCAGCGGGCCGGTGTACTGCACCGCGGTGTTCTTGGCGAGGATGGTGATGCCCTTCTCGCGTTCCAGATCGTTGGAATCCATCACGCGGTCCGGGACTTCCTCACGCTCGTTGAACACGTGGGACTGGGCCAGCATCGCGTTGACCAGGGTGGTCTTACCGTGATCGACGTGTGCCACAATCGCTACATTTCGGATATCGCCGCGAACCGCCATCGAAACCTCTCTTAGTGTTGCTGTTCTCTTACGTAAACGTTCGGTACGTACATGCTATCGGTACTTAAAAATCCGTACTTACACACAAACCGAGCCAATTCTAGCGAAGCATTACGACACATGGAAAACGGCGGACCTGTCAGATCATGCCGACAGGCCCGCCGTCAATCGCGCGAAGAGGCGCGCGGACCTTAATCCTCAAGCTCCTTGCCAGTGCGTTCAGGCAGGCACAGGGCCGCCACGCAGGCAAGGATGAACGCCACGGCGAAAACGATGAACGCCACGGCCTTGTTGCCACCGGACAAGGTCAGGAACCATGGCATCAGCAGCGGCGCGATGATCGCGGCCACACGACCGCAAGCCGCGGCGGCACCGGAGGCGGCGCCACGCAGACGCGTCGGATAGATTTCCGGAGTCACCGCGTACAACACGCCCCAAGCGCCAAGGTTGGACGCGGACAGCAGCATGCCGAAGCCCAGCACAGCGGCCACGGAACCGGCTTGGGAGAAGGCGAACGCTGCCACGGCGGACACGGCGAGGAACACGCTCAGGGTCTTCCTGCGGCCCCAGATCTCCACCAGCCATGCCGCGAGGAAGTAGCCGGGCAGCTGTGCGATGGCGATGGCGAGCGTGTAGCCGAACGACTTGGTCAGCGAACCGAACTGGTCGGCCAGTAGAGACGGCATCCACGTGAACGCGCCGTAGTAGGAGAAGTTCACGAAGAACCATGTGGCCCAGATGGCTGCGGTGCGCGCAAGATACTTCTTGCCGAACAGCTCGCGGGTTTTGATCTTCGGCAGCGGCTCACCCTTCGGGGATGCGACCGGTTCGACGCCTCCGGCCTGTTCGAAGTAGCGCACGGCCTGCTCGGCCTCATCCTCACGTCCCTTGGATTCGAGGAATCGCACGGACTCAGGGATATGAATGCGCGTCACGATGGCGTACAGCAGCGGCAATGCTCCGATGAGCAGCGCCCAGCGCCATCCCCAATCGCCGGTGTTAGGAATGACGAAATAGCCGATGCAGGCGGCGATGATCCAGCCGATTGCCCAGAAG
>OBXW01000890.1_pt1 | contig 11370 bp, 4 predicted proteins | sample 1495431 | NCBI WGS metagenome assembly OBXW01 (sample SAMEA2580166, study PRJEB22360) | human gut metagenome | biome: human gut; feature: human-associated habitat; material: faeces | place: Denmark | collected 2008/2010 | reverse complement strand
TAACTGTTTAAATTCTTTTAATAACTCTTTCATAACTTCTCCCATATATAAAACAAGACAGAACAAGCTCTGTCTTGTTTATTTCATTATTTATCTTGACTATTCTTCAATTTTTCTTTTTTTAAATAATTTTGTTCCAGCAATTCCTAGCAATGATACGAAAGCAGTAATACCTGCTAAATTGATTGACGTATCATCACCAGTTTTTACTTTGCTGCTAGTTGTTTTTACTGGTGTTTTACTTGGCGTTGTTGAAGGAGTAACAATTGGAGCTGTTGTAATATCCTCAGTATTTTTCTTTGCTAAAAATTCATTTGTCACTGTATCTAATTGTGTACTCAATTCATTTAATGCAGTCTTAGTAATAGTTGCTTCATTGAAGTCAACTTTTAAAGCTGCAATTGATTTCTTGAAAGCATCTACATCTGCTCTAGTATACTGATCTTTTTTATCTCCGATACTAATTTGTGCTAAAGTACTTCCAATTTGATCAAATTTAGTCTGTACTTCAGCAAACTCAGCTTTTGTCACGACTTCGTTTTTAGCTGTTGCTAATTTATTATATGCTTCATCGATAGTTGCAGTTGTAACAGCTTTATTACTATCATTTTCATATAACGTTTTGTCTAATAAAGATGAATACCCTCGTTTTAAGGCAGTACTATTTTCATTTGCAAAACCATTTTGGGCATAACCGTAATAATTTAATGGATCACTTGTAGTATTCCATTTATTTTGTAATTCTGTTTCAGCTGTACTATCATCACGTGTGTCTAAAGCAGTATTTACAGCTATTAAAGCTTCATCGATTCTATTTTTAGAGCCACTTGTTACATTGACTGTATCAATCGCAGCTACTTCATTCTTCATTTCTTCAATTGATTTAGCATTACCATCTTTTGATAAAGTTACATCATTTGCATATTTTTGACCATTGTAATCATAAGTTTTAATTGTTAAAGAATCTCCACTAAAATCAATTGTTGAAAAGGTTGGTTCTGGTGTATTAGAACGTTCAGCAATATAATATTGTTTAACTGTATTCAATGTGTAAAATTTACTTCCTGAAGCAGATCCTGCGGCAATATATAATGTTCCTTCTGGATTATATGCTTTACTAGCATTTTCACTAACACCGTCGGTTTCAATTACCTTTCCATCTAGAATTTGATAAGTACGAGCGTAAGAATGATCGTGACCTGTTAAACATAAATCAATGTTAAATTCATCCATTAATGGCGCAAATAAAATTCTTAAGTTAGCCCCATCAACATCTGAGTGCGGTGAACCAGAACCATAGATATCATGATGGAATAAAACCACTTTCCACTTTGCATCTTCATGACTAGCTACAGCTTCTTTCATTAACTGACGATGTTCTTCAACATTACGACTATTACTATTTAAACTAATAAATAGAGTATCTCCATAGCTATAATAATAATCTCCACCAGATTCTGTAGAACCTAATGTACTTGCATTAGGATTATTATAATGAAGACTGTAATCATCGACCATTGACTCATGATTACCAATCGTTGTTGCTAATGGTGTACTTCTCAACACATCAGGATATAAGAAACCTGCATATTCTTGTTCTCTTATAATCTCTCCAGAACCATTAGTTCCGCTTGATGAATAATCAATTTGATCTCCTGCTGATAAAATGAAGCTAGCATTTTCTGCAATGCCTCCAGCTCCTAATGCTTTTTGCAATGTCTTATTCCATGCATAGGTATTAACTGCAATATCAGTATCATCTTGAGTACCTTGTCCGTTACTTCCAGAAGCTCCAATTTGTGGATCTCCTACTAATACTGCCTGATAATCACTAAAACTGTGTGTTTTGTAAGTATATGTATCACTCCAATCAACACCGTTTGTACTATATTGGTAATAGTAAGTCATATTTTCCACTAGATAATCTTTAAGTGCTACCTTATTACTAGCAGTATAGTTTTTGAAACTATTGTTCTTGTTAATCTTGTCAGCACTGCCCGTTACAGTTTTTGCTCCTGACATATCTTGATTGGTAGAAATTTTTACTGATGGTGTTCCCGTTTCTTCTGAGTACCAGGCAAAATTTAGATCAGTTGCTTTTGCTCCCGGTGTCAATACAATTTTCCCAGTATCCATTTCACCGGATTCTTGATTATTCCATTGGTTATTATGCCAATCATTATAATCACTAGTACTAGTCAGCCCATTATTTAGTTTTTGTGTTCCATCATTACCTTGATATTCACCATAAGCAGATAATGGTACCATTGCCAAACTAGAAAAGGCTGATACTGTTGCCAAAGAAACAATAATACGTTTTTTCAAATTCTCATTCATGTCATAGTCCCCTTTTTTTAAGTTATAAATCTGTACTACGCCACCTATTTTACACACTGAGATTTTAGCGTCAACGAAGTTTACAAACACTTTATCAACTTAACTAAAACCATAAAAAAGACGATTATAGTTAAGCAAAACTTAACCAAATCGTCACTTTCTTTTGATTGAAATTATTATCTAAATCTAATTATACTCTATCAGTACATCATCTCGCCTTTTTTCTTCTGATATACTCTATTCCCCCTAAAGTTACAACCATACCGATTAGTCATGTTCCAATTATCATGTTATCACCAGTTTTAGCTGCCTGTTCATCTCCTTTTGGAGTTTCCAGTTGTTCTGGTTCTACCGGTTTTACTTCACTCTTCCTTTCTAATCCTTCGTATGCTGTCTGTAGTTTTTCTGCCAGTTTTGCATATCTTACTTGGTCTACCCCTTCTAACAGCTCTTCTTTGATCTCTTTTATTACTCTTTCTAATTCCTTTACACTTGCTTCACTGTATCCGCTCAGATCCATCTCTTCAATTCGTTTTATTAATTCTTCTACACTTCCCGGCTCATGATTCAGTTTTAAGCTGCTGTATTTTTCATTAAGTCCTGCCAGTTCTTCTTGCAACTCTTCATTCGTAATATTTTCATTCTTTAATGCTTCTTTTGCTTCTGCTATCTGTTCTTTTAAGCGAGCTGCGGTCGCTTCACTGTATATGCTCAGATCTTCTTTTTCTATTTCTTCAATCCGATCTTTTAGATTGTCATAATTGATCTGTTCCACTAATCCCAATTTTGTCTCATACAGTGCTTGAACTGCATCATTTACTTCTGCTTCACTGGCATCTTCGTTTTCACTGACTGTCTCTGCTTTTTCTAATGCTTTTTCCACTCTTGCCACTGATACTTCGGTATATACTTTGGTATCAAGTTCTTCTAGTTCTTTAATCAGCGCATCAAGTGTCTTTTTATCACTTTTGATCTCTAATCCCTTAAATGCTGCTTCAAGATTTTCTCCTGCTTTTTCAACTTCACTGACTAACAGTACTCCTGCATTTAGACTTTCCTTGACTGCCTGCAATTTCTCTTTAAATGTTTTAACTGTACCTGGTTTATATACTGTCCAGTCTGTTTCTTCGATTACTTTGATTCGTTTTTCCAACAGCTCATATTTATCTCTGCTACCTTTAACCATCACTTTGATTTCATCAGTATTTGCACTGTCTTCACTGCCGTCTTTAGATACAGTTACAACAAGTGCCACTTCTTGATCTTCAACCGGTAAGTTAACACTTCCGTCTTTGGCAATAACTTTTTCCAGATCAGAACTGAATACACTGAAGCTGTAGCCGTCAACTGTCGGGAAGTCCACACGACCATTTTCAACAGTTAATGATGTCAGCTCCTGAGCAATCTTACGGGCATTATCTTTAACAACAGTAATTTCTTTAGTTATTTTTTGACCGTTGACATTGGCAGTAATTGTTGCTATTCCTTCACCAACAGCAATCATCTGATTGTTTTTACAAACAACAACGAACTCATTGCTTGAAGTATATGAAGCATCCTGATATGTTGCATCATCAGGAGTTACAACTACATCAAGTGCTGTATTTTCACCAAGATACAGTTCTGATGACATTTCTTTAAATTCAACACTACTTGCTAATTTTAAATCTGAATTATTATAAATTTCAAATTCATAGATTGAATAACCATACTTAGTTGCTGGTGTTAATCCCTGCATTCTTACATATCTTGCTTCAACCGGATCAAATGAAATCTCATTAGTTAATTTATTTTTATCCTCATCACGTAATTTTTCAACTATATCATATTTTGAACCATCAGTAGACACTTCAATATTAAAATCTGTTGCTCTTGCTGATTCCCAATAAAGTTTAACATTATCAACAGTTGTCACTTCACCTAAATCAATTGTAATTTGTTCTTTAGTGATTGATGTCCCATCTTTAGAAACCCAGCGTGTATCATAATCACCATCATTAACCAGTTTACCTGTTGGATTTTTATTCCATTGATTTGTTTCTGTTGAAGCACTAACATCTTTATTTAATGCCATATTTTCACCAAGAACATTAATCACACTCGTAGCATAAATTTCATCATTATATTTTGCATAGATAATTGTACTCCCTACCTTTTTAGCAGTAACGATACCGTTTTGATCTACACTTGCAATATCTTCGTCACGGCTTGACCAAGTTAATTGCTCATCTGCATATAATGGTGCTAATTTTTTAACTAAAGTTTTGCTTTGTCCTACATTAATAGATAACTCTTTTTCTAAAGTAACATTTGTTACTTCAACATTTTCAATTGGATTATAAATAATCTTTGTTTTCCCTAACATTGGACAATAAATTATTTCATCATTTTTCAATTCTAACTTAATATAATTTACATTATCACCTAACTCTTTAGTCGATACTTCATATAAATAATATTCAGTTGAACTAGCTGCTTTACCTGCATTTACAACATTTTTCTCTACTTTATTATAAGTTAATCCGTCACTAGAAGCATAAATATCTACTGAATCATTTACAAATGAACCATTTTTATAGATTTCAAAAGTAGCTTTTTCAATATCACTTAAAGCATAAACAATACTTTGATTACTATCTGATAATCTTTTAATCCTTGTTTTATCAGTGAAATTTGATGATTTAGGATCATCAAAAGCAAATTCACCATATTGATACATTTTACTAAAATCTTCAATTTCATCTACAAAATAACCATTAATAATATTAATATGACTATAAGCACTAACATCAGTATCTTTAGCAGTTGCTACAACGACAACTTCTCCTTTAGCCTTAGCAGTCAATATCCCATCTGGACTTATTGTTGCAAGTTCAGTTGGTTTTCCCTCAAGAGATAATACTTTCCAGCTTACTTCTTGGCTGGCAATACTTGGAAGTACTTCTGCTTTAAACTGTAATTCTTGTCCTTTAACAATAAATTCATTATGACTTTGAATATCGATTTGTGATGCTCCCTGGTAATCATAATATATTGATCCACCAGCATATTGAGGATCATATGTTTTATAACCTGACTTACTTGTGATCGTTACCCGTAAATATTGATATCCATCATCTTTTATTACTGCTTTATTTTTAATTGTATATGGATACCAGCCAGAACTTAATTTACTTCCTTGAATAAACTCACATTCAACTGGTGACCAGCTATCACCATTTTGAGAAACTTCTACTACAAAATTTCCAGATTTATCAAGATTATTATTTAATGAATATGCACTAAATTCAAAATCATAAATGTTATTTGCTTGATATGTAATAATTCCTGGTTTACCATTTGCATTACTATCACTTCTTTTAACTGTTTTATCACCATTAAAATTAGCTGAATTATCATCTTTTATAATATCTTGATAAGATAAAGCAACTCCATTTTCAAGATCATTTAACTCATCAACTAAAATACTAGAACTTGTTGCCTTAAATACTAATGTATCCTGTATTTCTGGTTTTCCTTTTAAATTACCAATCACTTTAAATTGACCAGCTTTTTTTACTGTTAAAAGTCCATTTTCATCAATTAATGCTTTATCACTAGCATTACCAAAATAATCAACAACTTTTGAAATAGATGGAATATAATTAGCTGCTAATTGATAAGACTTACCAACTTCTAATTGGTTAGCATTAGTAGTTTCATAAATTTCAACCTTTTCAACATCAGTTGTTTGACCAGTTGTAAAACTCATTGGATGACTTTCACCCTCATATCCTAAAGAAGTTAAGATCATACATGATTTTGCTGGTAAAGTGACATTAACACCATCCTTAAGATTAGCATTTTCAATTGTGTCATATTGTAACAATTGACCCTTTTCATTGACCGGTCTAGTTTTCCCATCAATTTCACCATCATAATAGAAATATTGATTAAGATCAACTTTACTAGCTGCATTAGGCATATTTACTTCTAATGTTTTTTGAGATGATGAATTATTAACAACTGCAATACTAATATCACCTTTATCATCTGCAACTGGAATAATTCCTGATGTAACTCTTAACTGATCAACATAACTGTCTGTAGTTTCAAGAATCTTTGTTCCAGATGGAAAATAACGGCATAACATTGACCAAGTATAATACCATGGTTTTAGATTCTCATCACTTGCTTTTACTGTATTAGCTCTTCCCGTAACATTATGCTCAGCATTTTGAGCTGCCATTTCTTCACCAAGTTCATTCCAAAATCCCCATATCTTGATATCATTATCAATTGAAGGATCTCCTGTTGGCGTATGGACAACATAATCTCTACCTTCTTCTGTTGTTGCAGCAGGTCCATATTGATCTTTGAAATTATTAACAATATCATTATGCTGAACATGCATACTATCTTCAAAGCCCCATACGCTACCAAATTTTAATCCCGCACGAATAGCTTGGACACCATAATCAAAAATATCCACTCCATAATCGTATTTTCTCGCATTCAATTGCGAATCTCCAGGACCAGTTCCTGAAATTCCCATTTCACCCAAAGCAAATCCTTCCTCAGCAATCAAGACTTTCAGCCTGTTCTTTCCAAGTCTTTAATTTCTTTTCAATAAGTCCACTTTCTACCTCACTTTGTGGGGCATATCTATGCACTTCTGTTAATTCTATTTTATCTTTCATCTCATCACTTGTTGCTTGATTTATCCAAGCTTCTTGTGAATCATAAACATCCGGCCCTACAATTTTGATATTTTCAATTTTTTCTATACCAGAACTGTCCATTTCATTTCTTAAATTAGTAATTGCCTGCTTCCATTGATCATATACATATTCATTTGTGACATCACCATGATCTCGTTTATAATAATTTGGTTCATTAATCATGTTATAGTATTTAATACAAGTATAACCTTTATCAACAATCAAATGCTCTAAACAATCACCAATCATCCTTGCCCATGTAGGACTACTCCAATTTACCGTTTTTCCATGATCATCGTAAGATAAATATCCTCTTTCACTAATACTTCTCCATTCACCTAACATGATTGGAATATCATTTTGTTGAGCAAAATCTAAAATTTTATAAACACGCTTCATCATAACAGACTCCCAATCATAAATCGGAGTTCCATCGTCTTCAAAGCCAATACAATAACTGTCCCCATCATGGAGCATGACCCGCATCACATTAGGGCTTAAAAAGCTAGCTTTTTCATAAAAAGATGACCATTGTTCATCAGTGTAATCAAATAAATCACTAGGATCCCATTGTACCCCAAATCCTTCAAAATCTTTAGTTAATACATTATCACTGTTAATATAAACTTTTGAATCCAGTTTAGGGGTATTATCAACGGCTTTTACTGGTCCAATTCCAGAACTAGCAACTACCGCTAATGATAATAATGAAGTCAAAAATCGCTTAAATTTCCTATTCATAATATTCCTTTCTCCTTTATATTTTTCCCTCATAAATTAATTAAATTTTTCTCCTCCTTACTAATCTCTATTTATACTTTTAGTTTAATTGTCTAAACAACGATTGTAAACACTTACACAAATAGTTGCAATCTCCTTTCAAACTTTTATTATTTTATTGGGCAATTTATGAAATGATATTTCATAAACACGAAACAAGAAGTTTTGCAATATATAATTCTTCGCTTATCCAAAAAATTAAATATTAAAAATTGTGATTATTAAATTCAATTTTGATTAAAAAAGCATTTCATATTTATGAAAAAAAGCAATTTTTTGATTTATCTAACTAAATAATTAAACTTAATAATAAAAAAATGGTATACTAAAATTGGTGATAAAAATGAGTCTACTAAGAAAACTAGAAATGGCCGTTGACTTCTCAACTTCCGAAAAATTAATCGCAACATATATTTTAAAAAATGGACCCGATGTTTTAAATATGTCTACTTCTCAGTTAGCTAAAGCAACGTATACTTCGCCCGCTACAATAACTAGACTATGTCAAAAATTAGAGTATAAAGGATATAATGATTTTAAAATTGCATTATCAGCTCAGTTACAATATACGTTTGATAGAAATAGTGAAACAAATCCGAATTTTCCTTTTAAAAAAAGAGATACGATCCATACAATCAAACACAGCATTGCAACACTAGCTAAAGATTCAATCAACCTTACTGTAAATAATATTGACAATGATATCTTAGCAAAAATCATTATTATGCTCGATCAAACTAAAGTTATTGATATTTATGGTGTCTCAGGTCCACTTAGAATTGCCTCTGATTTTCAATATAAGATGTTTCGAATCGGAAAAAATGTTCAGATTGCACCAATGGTCAATGAACAACTATTTCAAGCTGCCCAATCAAATAAGGATCATTGTGCCATTTTAATTTCATATTCTGGTGAAACTAACGAAGTAATCGCTGCCGCAGAACTATTGAAACGCCGTAAGGTTCCGATGATTGCAATTACTTCATTTGGAGAAAGCCGCCTTTCAAAACTATGTGACTATGTTTTATTCTTAGATTCTCGAGAACGAATTTATTCAAAAGTTTCTACTTTTGGTTCAACGATTTCCATCCATATCATGCTTGATATTATCTATAGCTGCCTATTTGCTCGACACTATGATGAAAATCTAGAATTAAAACTTGAAACCGATCATATTATCGACCATCGACATATTAAACAAATAAAATAACCCAAGCTTACTTTTTTTCAATAAGCTTGGGTTTTGTTTTATCCTCTTTTTTTCATTCCATAAACTAATGATAGTGCCAATAATCCTAACACAGCATATTCCGCATAATAAACTTCATCACCAGTTTTAACTGCTGTTTCAACCTTATTTTCTGGCTTATTTTCATCAGGTTCTTTTGTTTCTACTTTTTGTTCACCAACTATTGCAAAAGTACCTAACTGTTCAACCATAAAAGTAATTTCCTTACCATTAACAGTCATTGGAACCTCAACTACATTTCCATCCTTATCTAGCATCAGAACTTTGAATCCCTGCATCTTTGATGTAACATTCCATACAATCGTTAATTGATTATCGGTCAGTACATATTCTTTGTTATTTAACATCATTGCCAAATCATAACAGCTAATAATTATTTGGTCATCAGTTAATTTGCTATTGAGCTTATCTAAAATAACTTGTTTATCTACTTTAACAATATTTAAAAATACATCTGGGTCCAGGTCCTTCAAACTAGTAAGATCAACTTGATACTCTGGACAACTGATTGATTTAATTCCTCTAACCTCAACATTTCGAGTATGGCTATGCGTAATATTTTTACTATCAGTTACTTCATATGTAACAAAATATTTACCATGATGGTTTAAATCAACATTATTACTTATGATCCGTACATTCTTTGTAATATCTGTATCATTTTCAAATACTTTAATATCTGCTAGTGGATCAAATTCTTGATAAACTTTTAAAACAACATCAGTAATATCAAATTCAATCATACCTGTTTCATCTTTTTTAGCAACAGTTACAATAATATTTGCGGTATCAGATACTACATTCGTAGCCTTATTCTTTACTGCTAAGACCAATGCTACTTGTTCATCCTGATTACTTGGTGTTACTTTACCATCTAAATCGATGATATTAGGGATACTTGAGCTTTTAATTGTAATTTCATAACCTTCAACAACCGGTAAAACGATTTGATTATTAATAATCGTTAACTCCTTAATACTATCTGCAATTTCCTTTGAACTGTCAATCACTTCTGTAACTTCAATCGTACAGTCTTGATAAATTTCTGGATTATCCTGAGAATAAACACGAACTGTTGTTTTACCAGCTTTAAGCCCAGTTACTAAACCATCTTTATCAACAGAAACAATTTCATTATCAGCAGCATCAAAAATAACTTTAAATGGGAATACTGCTTCTGGATAAACCTTAGCCCCAATTATTTGGCTATTTCCAACTGCTAATTTCAAATCTTGATTTGCTAATTCAATTTTATTAACAACAGAATTAAATGGTTTGTCTTGAATACGTACATCGCCAACTTGAATCTTCCAATGATCTGTTAATGTTCCTTCAATAGCAATCTTTAAATAATCATAATCCTTAGTAATTGCTTCTTGAGGAATAATATTTGCATAATGCCAATATGGATTGCTTAAAGCATTTATACCGTCTACTTTGATTTCTATACTTTCCCAAGTATTTCCATCTTTGGAAGCGTAAATTTTAATTTGTTCAAACAATTTATCATTACTATCTGCCACATATCCTCTAATTGAAAAATCCTTAATACCCGCTAACTTATAAATTACATTTCCTCCATCATTAGTTCGTGAAAATGTTGTATCATTAGCATCTGCCATTAAATCATACTTCATATTATTAAGCTGATATACTAATCCATTACCATCTTCAACAGAATCATGGAAAGCATATACATTGACAATGATACTTCCAATTATTTTTCCATCTCTATAAACATTAACTAAAGCACTACCTGAATTAACTGCCTTAAATGACATATCAGTAATTTTAACAATATTTTCATCACTGCTCTTTAACGTACAATTTTCAGGTAAATTTTCAAAGCCGTTTATTGAATAAATGCTCATTATATCATTTGTAGCAAGTTGAACATCTTTCATAATTTCTTTATATTCACTACTTTGAGCATCATCAGGTATTTCTAATTTGAGCGGTTCACTGAATTCACTTTGATTCGTTAACTCTACTTTTCCAACTTGAATATCTGTACTTGATACCTCGTTTCCTAACTCAATTTTTATATATTTATATTCGATTTCTGACTCTGGAGTTAATACTGCAAATTTCCATCCCTTAGTTAGTGAATACTTCTCTATTTCATTTATTTTTATTTCTGTCCATTCATTTTTATCATTCGAACCATAAACTTTAAAATTACTTCCAACTGCTCCTTTAACATAACTATGAATTCTAAAATTTTTAATTCCTTCAGCCCTTTGATATACCAAAGAAGCTTTATCTTTGCCGGCACGATTAATCCTTGTCACATCCCCAAAAATA
>OBXW01000880.1_pt1 | contig 11532 bp, 14 predicted proteins | sample 1495431 | NCBI WGS metagenome assembly OBXW01 (sample SAMEA2580166, study PRJEB22360) | human gut metagenome | biome: human gut; feature: human-associated habitat; material: faeces | place: Denmark | collected 2008/2010 | reverse complement strand
ATACAGAAAAATATCGATTTCTTATCTCAGTAGTAGAAGCGGCAGTAAGCAGATTAGCTTATCAGGAATCAAATCTAATACTGATAGTGCTGGGTAATTATTTGCTGAATTATGGATTCCTTGGTTTAATATGCATGCATATAACATATATAGTAAATTGAAACATTTTAAGTTTTAAAGAGACACAGAATAACCTATTCAATTTAGGTAATTGTTTCTGTAATGATATCAATCGATCCTGCGTCTTGTTTTATAGTTTTTTGTTTTCTCAGGCTGCTTACATTCTGTCTGCTGTATGTTATAATGAGAAAGGATATTATAAGAGGAGGAACTGTATATGAAAATAGCGGTAGCTTGTGATCACGGTGCTTTTGAGTATAAGGAAATCGTGAAGGAAATGTTAACGGAAATGGGACATGAGGTCGAAGACTTCGGATGTCATGGATGTGAGTCTGTGGATTATCCGGACACAGAGTGTTGCGGATGGTAAAAACGATAAGGGAATCGTTATCTGCGGAACAGGAATCGGTGTCAGCATTGCCGCCAACAAGATTAAGGGAATCCGTTGTGCGCTTTGCAGTGATCCGGTTAGTGCCAAACTGACAAGAGAGCACAATAACTCCAATGTGCTGGCGATGGGACAAAGAATTATCGGTGTGGAGCTGATGAAGGAAATTGTACGTGTTTGGGTAAATACCGAGTTTTCCCATGATGAGCGCCACCAGAGAAGAATTGACAAGGTAATGGCTCTGGAAAAATAATATGAGGAAAACTGCAGGAATGCTGCTGTCCCTGGCCGTTCTGTATGTATACGGATACCGTTTGAAGCAGCGTCAGGCTGCCTGTCCCTTTTATAAGGTTTGGCATGGAGATGAAGAAATCATACAAATATGTCTTTCCGGTGTCGTTTCCATTCAGAAAGGGCAGAGAAAGGTATTCGGTTATATCAGCAGCTGTGATGAGATGGAACAGGATATCTGGAAATTTCATGTCAGACTGCGCAGGCACGGCGGTATTCTCTGCTTTCGATATGCAGAGCAGAGTCTTCAGCAGCTTTCTGCGGATGGCAGTGTCCTGCATACATACAGGTGAGGATGAAGTCTATGGCAAATTGGAACCCCTGGCATGGCTGTCATAAGATCAGTGCCGGATGTGAGCATTGCTATGTATACCGGATGGACGAAAGACATGGCAAAGAAACCGGTGTTGTTACCCGTCTGAAGGACTTTGATAAAGTTTTGCACAAAAATCGCAAAGGTGAATACAAGATAGCATCCGATGAAATCGTCTATACCTGTTTTACCAGCGATTTTTTTGTAGAGGAAGCAGATGTATGGAGAGATGAAGCATGGAATATCATGCGACAGCGCAGGGATTTATTTTTCTTTATGATTACAAAGCGGATCGACAGGCTGATGAAATGCATTCCGTATGACTGGGGAACGGGATGGGATCATGTGGGAATCGCCTGTACGGTGGAAACGATGGAGCGCGCAGCGTATCGTCTTCCCATTTATCAGGCAGCACCTCTGCGTCATAAGTATGTGGTATGTGAACCGCTGCTGGAGCCCTTAAACCTGAGGCCCTGGCTGGATGATAGCATTGAAGAGCTGATCGTTGGAGGAGAAAGCGGACCACAGGCAAGGGTCTGCCGGTATGAGTGGATTCTCGATTTGCGCAAGCAGTGTGAGGAAAAGGGCATATCCTTCTGGTTTAAACAGACCGGTGCAAATTTTGTGAAGGACAATATTCATTACCGCATACCGCGCAGACAGCAGCATTTGCAGGCTAAAAAAGCGGATATCAACCTGAATCCGGAAATTATCTTATAATGCTAAGGAGGAAGACATGCACAAAATCAACACAAGACTTGTTAAAATGATGAAGGCCGTTGAGCTTGTGATTGCCGTGTTGTTAATGATCGCCATCGCAATATCAACGCTGGCAACGGTATGCTTTGGGGCGGAGTCTCTTATGAATCAGAGCTTTCAGCTGGATGCTATACTGGAAAAGGCACTGACTCTGGTTGTCGGGGTGGAATTTGTAAAGATGCTGATTCTGCATACACCGGAATCAGTAATCGAGGTACTGCTGTATGCGGTTGCCCGTCAGATCATTATATCGCATGAAAGTGCCATGGAAAATCTGGTAGGAGTGCTGGCAGTGGCACTGATTTTTGTTGTAAAGAAATATTTCCTGATGAACGCAGAACAAAAGAAATGACAATATAAAAATCTGTGGTAAAATAGAGGCATTAAACGGAGGTAGCGTATGAACGATAAGAAAATTCAGGAAGCCATTGAAAGAGAAGCAGAGCGCCAGCTGTATAATATCGAATTGATCGCATCAGAAAATTATGTATCAAGGGATGTACTGGAGGCTGCCGGAAGCATACTGACAAATAAATATGCAGAAGGCTATCCGAGCAAGCGTTATTACGGAGGCTGTGTACATGTTGATGAGATAGAAGAAATCGCAAGAGAGCGGGCAAAGCAGCTGTTTAACGCTGAGCATGCCAATGTGCAGCCGCACAGCGGTTCTCAGGCAAACATGGGCGTATATTTATCTGTTTTACAGCCAGGTGATACCGTACTGGGGATGAATCTGACGGCAGGAGGTCATCTGACACACGGACATCCTTTAAACTTTTCCGGAACGTTGTACAGGTTTGTGGATTACGGTGTAACAAAGGACAGTGAAACGATCGATTATGAGGAGGTGCGCAGAGTCGCATTAAAGGAACAGCCGAAGCTGATTGTTGCCGGTGCCAGTGCCTATCCAAGAGTAATTGATTTTGCGAAATTCCGTGAAATTGCGGATGAAGTCGGTGCATATTTCATGGTGGATATGGCTCATATTGCAGGACTTGTAGCGGCAGGTGAACACCCGAGCCCGGTACCTTATGCAGATTTTGTGACAACGACGACACACAAAACACTGCGCGGACCTCGCGGAGGATTGATCCTCTGTAAAAAAGAGCATGCGGCATTGCTGGATAAAAAGGTGTTTCCGGGTATGCAGGGCGGCCCACTGATGCATATCATTGCGGCTAAGGCGGTATGTCTGCAGGAAGCTATGCAGCCGGAGTTCAAGGAGTACGCAAAACAGATAATTGCAAACTGTGCAGTCATGAGCAATACATTGAAGGAAGAAGGCTTTCGCATTGTAAGCGGCGGAACGGATAACCATCTGATTCTTGTTGATGTGAAATCCTCTCTGAACATGAGTGGAAAGCTTGCGGAGAAGCTGCTGGATGAAGCAGGAATTACCTGCAATAAGAACACGATTCCATTTGAAACAGAAAAGCCGTTTGTGACAAGCGGTATCCGACTGGGGACTGCGGCAATGACAACCAGAGGCTTCAAGGAAAATGAATTCCGTCAGGTTGCCTTATGGATCAGCCGTGTGCTGAAAAATGCAGAGGATGAAGCAGTGCGTGAAGAAGTGCGCAAGGAAGTGCGTGCGCTTACCGTTCAGTTTCCGCTGCCGAATGAGAAATAAGAAAACATGCAATGGGAGCGGACTTGAGTCTGCTCCCATTTCAACAGTTTGCAAGCACTAGAATAAGTATTGTAAATCTGCAAATAGTGCATAATCGTGTAGGTTATGTACACAAAGAAGAGTCTATCCGGATCCTGTATGTCATAAGGCGGTATGTTGAGAAAAGGAAGGAAAAAAGAGTTTTCAATTGCACAGAAAAAGCTCAACTAAAAGGGAAAAGCTTATTGCTTTAAAATCCTAAAAATGGCAAAATGATAAGAACTCCTCAATAATTCTGCTCAGTTGCCAATCAACAGGATGTATTTTATATTTCAAAAGGAATCTGGTGTTAAAAAGCTTTCTTTACCAAGTCGATTCCTGTGAAAATGAAATGAAAAAAAGACATGGGAGTTTTATGATTATTAGATATTGGCTTTAGTGCAGCTTACTGTAGGTCTTTTTCAGTTCAAGCAGAACATCCACATGCTGGAAATCCTTTGGATATACCAGATTGATTTCCCGTATCATGGTAGAATTTGTAATCGGAATGGTTTTCAGCCGTCCCTTTTGCTCATCCTCCCTACAGGCATTATGGGACATGATGGATACCCCCATATTGCTCATGACCAGCTCTTTGATAGTCGCAAGTGAATCTGTTTCAATTAAGATGCGGTAGTTGCGGATAGAGTCACGCTGGGATTCCAGATAGCTTTCAAAAATTTCTCTGGTACCGGCTTCCTTCGACCGCAATATAAAGCTTTCCTCCAATAGCTCATTCATCGACACGCTGCTGCGATTGGCAAGGGGATGCTGCGGAGAAACAATCAAACAGAGATAATCGGTATCCAAAAGAATGGAATGATATTTATCGGAGGTTAGTCTTCCATCAATAATAGCAAAATCTGCTTCATATAATTTCAGTTTATTATAAATATTATTTATGGAATCAGTAATCAGATTTATATGCACATCGCTATGCTCACGACAGTATGCCGCAAGAAGCTGGGGAATATAGTACTCTCCTGCAGTTGGTGTTGTGGCGATATTAAAGCGGTGCAGATGGTTTCTGGCATCCTCTAAAGCCTGATGTGTATTGTTGTAGACAGCCGTCATGCGGTGGGCATACTTGACTAAAATTTCACCCTCCGGCGTTAAAATAAGGCTTTTTTTGCTCCTGTGAAAGATTTTAATCTGAAATTCCTCTTCCAGCTGCTTGATCTGGTGGCTGATTGCCGGCTGTGTTAAATGCAGCTGCCTTGCTGCTTTTGTGTAGCTTCCGCAATCTATCAGAGTAAGCAGGGAAACAATTTTTGTATCCAGCATGTTGCGACCTCCTTATTATAAAATTTATTGATATTTGACTAAATTATTATAATTAGATTTTATCACCGTTCTCTCATATAATCAATGGTGTGAGGAGGCGGTTGTTATGGTAGCTGATTTCTTAAAGCAGCAGGGTAATGCAGGAATCATCCTTTCCATCGCCATAATTTTACTGGCGGGATTTCTCTGTACGAGAGTCACAAAAAGGCTGCGTTTTCCTAATGTGAGCGGATATATTATTTCCGGTATTCTGATTGGACCCTGTGTTCTGCAGATGATTCCCGAGGAAGTGGTTGCAGGGATGGATTTCATGACGGATATCGCACTGGCGTTTATCGCCTTTGGTGTGGGTAAATACTTCAAAAGGGATATTCTCAAAAAGCAGGGAAGTAAAATTCTAACAATCACGATATTTGAAGCTTTGACAGCAGGAGCCTGCATTACCATAGCAATGGTAACACTGTTCCGTCTTCCATGGTCATTTTCACTACTGCTGGGTGCCATCGGCTGTGCAACTGCTCCCGCTTCCACGATTATGACGATTCGCCAGTATCATGCGAAGGGAAATTTCGTGGATACCATCCTTCAGGTAACTGCGCTTGATGATGCCGTCGCTTTGATAGCGTTCAGTATATGTACAGCACTTGTGGAATTCATGCATGCGGATCAGGCACTGCAATGGTCACTCATTCTGCTTCCTGTCGTGTGGAATCTGCTTGCTGTCATTCTGGCGGTCGTACTGGCATGGATACTACACCGTATCATCAGTGAAAAACGCTCCAGTGATCACCGCCTTGTATTGGTGATTGCTGTAATTCTAACATTAACAGGGCTTTGCAGCTGCTTTGATATATCACCGCTGTTATCCTGTATGGTGCTTGGCGCAGTATACATTAATTTATCAGGCAACAAAGATCGGTTCCGTCAGGTTAACAGCTTTACACCGCCGATTACGCTGCTGTTCTTTGTTTTATCCGGGATGCGGCTGAATTTATATGCGCTGATTTCCTGTGGCCTGATTGGTGTTGTCTATTTCTTTGTCCGCATTATCGGGAAAGCCTGTGGAGCGTGGGCAGGTGCAAGGCTTTCTCATGCCAGCACTTCCGTCAGACACTATCTGGGACTTGCACTGATTCCACAGGCCGGTGTTTCCATAGGGCTGGCTATACTCGGGCAGCGCCTGCTTCCAACTGCTGAGGGTACCATGCTGTCGCTGATCATATTATCCAGTGCTGTATTATATGAGATGGTCGGTCCTGCATGCGCAAAGCTTTCTCTGAAATTATCCGGTAGTATAGAGAGCGATGATCCATCTGTGAATGCTAGGCTAGTAGACCGGGCAAAAACAATATAAAATACCGGTAGGGAAAAACAGGTATAAAAGAGGCCAGTTTCAGTAACTCAGACATGAAATGGACCTCTTTTGCTTTTTTTGGATTATGATTTTAGTTTGGTACATTAGGAGAATGTTATCTATTTATTCTTTCAGGCATGCTCACAGACCTCTTCCATAAAATATGCCGAGGATTTCCTCTATCGATGCTGCTTTCTGTATTTTTTCTATGAAGTTTTCAGAGCTGATCAAATGGTAGAGGTCTTTTAACAGCTTTCGCATAGTATCCTTCTGTTCAAATGAAACGGCGGTAAATAAAATTACGCTTACCATGTCATCCCGCCACAGGATTGCATCCTCCAGTGTAATCAAAACAATAGAGGTTTGCTTTACATATTTATCAGAGCCGTGAGGAATCGCGATACCGTTTCCGATTTCCGTTGATGAAATCTTCTCTCTGTTTTTCACACTTTCAAAAAATTCTTCTTCTACATAACCCTTTTTCAGGAGGATTTCATTTGCCTTTTTCAGGATGTCCTCCTTTGTCTTACATTTTTCATGAACCAGAATCATATCAGCACTGATTGCCTGAATAAGATAAGGAAAGCGCGATTCCTTTACATTTCTTATAAGCTTTTCATACGTTTGTTTAATACGCTGAATATCGCCAAAGTCCGCTACCGGTGAAATAACAACAGAAGGAATATCTTTCATATCCAATTCCATCGTGGCGATGATGAAATCAAAATGCCGAAGATACTCTTTTTTTAAATCATGAATATTGATCAGCTCTATAACATCAAAGGTGGGCAGATTGATTTTAATCTGATTTCAATCAGCATAGCGCTCGCAAGGCCGCAGTTGTATACGACTGCTATTTTTTTTGACAGGTTGTGCCGCTCCAGTGCTGCCTGAAAGTGAATCAGAATAAATCCGATTTCATCATCAGACAAGGTGAATCCCAGCTTTTTCTCCAGTATGCTGGAAGCCAGTGAAACTACACTGAACATGGCGGTATATTGCTGCTTGATCTGCATAATAAAGGGATGTGTGATTTTTATATTGTTCTTTAGACGGGCAATCATCGGAATAAAGTGTTTCGATAAGCCGTTTTTTAACAATTCATCACTGATAAAGTCTGCGTTGAAGATATCACCAATGGAAGAAATCAATTCCGTCACTGTATCTAATATGATGGGAGAGTAATCCGCTGTTTCTTTTCGGTCTTCATGATATACTCCGGACAAGCGTGCATTAACCCACCTAATATCTAAATCATTGACTCTGATGTGGTGCAATTCCTTTAGCCACTGTATGATTTCTTCTGTAATCGGATAGGTCTTCAGCACATGCAGCTCCGTGACAACCGGTCTGGCAGGTGCTTCTGTAATTTCATGTCCTTTTTTGATACGCTGGATAAATATGGAGTAGGATATAAATATCTGTGCATAATAATTGGTATCCATGCGAAATCCCAGCTTGTCCTGTGCAATTTCAATCATGCTTCGAGCGATTATCTGCAGCTCGTCTGCTACATAGCGTGATAAAATTTTCGTACACAGGGTGAGGTCCATAATTTGATCCTGCTGTGTTAGGGACATAATCTCTTCAAAAATAAACTTACGCTTTGCACTGCGAATACGCTGCTCCTTTGCCTCAATACGCGTCCCGGCCTTTGTGCGAAGCAGTAAGATGTCCTGCTGTAGCAGCTCCTGCTCCACCTTTTCCAAATCCTTCACAATGGATGTGGAGCTTATACAGAATTCATCGGATAACCTGCGTACAGAAATGCTTTCATCCAGCATTAACAGCTTTTCCATTATTTTTTTGCGTCTGCATTCACTTGTAAGGCTGTCTCCTGCAGTTCTCTGGATAGACTTTTGAAGCAGCTTTACAGCGCTTTGATCTCCTTCCATACGGATACCAACCCCATGCTTTGCCGTGATATCCAATTCGTATTCCTTCATGTGATAACGCAGCTCTGTAATATAATTTGAAATTGTTTTATTTGAAACCATGAGCTTTTCTGCGAAATAACTGGTCTTACGATAATCACTTTCTTCCAGTAACAGATTTAAAAACTTAGATAGTGCAGATGTTTTCATTTGATTTCTCCTCCTGCTTTATCATGATAGAATTTCCCATTAACATAATAGAATGATTTTGAGGAAAAAGAAATAGCAACTTGCTTCTGTTTATAGTAGAAAATAAAATACACGTCGATATAGAGTGCCATAGATAGGTGCTTTAAATTGAATGCAGGAAATAACACAGCAAACATAGCTGTGTGTTTTTATTTCCACAACTTGTGGAAGACGGTTGGTATTTCAAAAAAAATTGCAGAACTATACAATGAGGGCGTAGAAAGGAGTGGTCAAATGTTTGAACCGGAAATTGTGAAGGTGTCCAGCACAAGGTTTGAAACAAAGGAAGAAATCATTACGTATCTGAGTCAAAAGGCGGGACATGCTAAAAAAATCAAGAATGTTAAAAGCTATGTCGATGCAGTACTGGATCGTGAGTCCACGGCATCAACTGCTGTGGGATTTGGAATTGCGATTCCACATGGTGAATCCGATGCGGTTACGGAAACCTTTGTAGCCTGTCTGCATCTGCTGCACCCTGTTCAATGGGATCACGATGAGGTTGATCTCGTATTTATGATAGGTGTCCCGCTTTCCAGTAGAAACAAAGAGCACCTGCGTATACTGGCAATGCTGAGCCGACACCTGATGAAGGAGGCGTTCCGTAAGGAGCTGCGCAAAATAAGAACTGATCAGGAATTTTATGAGTGCATTAAATTCCTGGAGCATGAAAATTGAGGAGGAAAACAAAATGAAAATTGTAGCGGTTGCCGCATGTACCATCGGTATTGCACACACATGGCGCAGGAAGCCAGCGAACAGGAGTGCAAAAAGCGCGGTTATGAATGCAAGGTGGAAACACAGGGCGGTATGGGAATTGAAAATGAACTGGATGAGGATGAAATAGCAGCTGCAGATGCCGTTATTCTGGCGATTGCCATCGGTATCGAGGGGGAAGAACGGTTCGAGGAAAAGGAAGAAGAGGGGAAAATCATTAAGATTGACCCGTCCGTAGTCATACGGGATCCGGCTGAAATCATTGATCAGGCAGAGAAATTATAAAATTAAATAAAGTGAGGAGAGCTTATGTTTAAAAATTTAGGAAAAGATTTAGTTAAGGCATTTAACACAGGGGTATCATACTTTCTTCCGGCAGTTGTAATCGGCGGTGTATTTCTGGCATTCGCATTGGCAACCGGAGAAGCGGGCAGTGACGGCATGAAGGTGACAAACGGCTTTATGCAGAATATCAATACAATCGGTTCCGCAGGTATGGCGATGATGATACCGATGCTTGCCGGTTACATCGCATATTCACTCGCAGGAAAGCCTGCGCTTGCCCCGGGTATGATTGTGGGCTATATAGCAAATAATCCGGTGGGAGAAAACAATGTATCCACAGGCTTTCTGGGAGCCATGATTATGGGGATTCTGGTGGGATATGTATGTAAGTGGATCAAAAGCTGGAAGGTGGGACCGACAATAAAATCCATCATGCCCGTCCTGATTATTCCGATTGTTTCCGCTTTGATTTGCTGCCTTGCATATCTTTACATTCTGGTGGGTCCTCTGGGTGCATTGATGAAGGCATTAACCGGTATGCTGAGTGGCATGCAGGGAGGAAGTGCGATTCTTCTGGGAATCGTGATTGGTGTGATGACCGCCTTTGATATGGGTGGGCCGATAAATAAAACTGCATCTGCCTTTACGATGGCTTTGATGGCGGAAGGACTGTATGGACCTAACGGCGCATTCCGCGTCGCTGTGGCGATCCCTCCTCTGGGTCTGGCATTATCCACCTTCATTTCCCGAAGAAAATACGATAATGCGGAGAAGCAGCTGGGGGTGACCAGTGCGTTTATGGGACTGATTGGTATTACAGAGGGGGCAATACCGTTTGCAGTAAAGGATATCAAGCATGTTTTACCTGCCATTATGGGTGGAAGTGCAGTTGGAGCCGGTCTTGCGATGATGCATGCAATTGAATGCTACGTTCCCCATGGCGGGATGATTGTTGTTGCGGCTACGAATAAGCCATTATTATATACACTGGATATGGCAATCGGCGTTGTTGTCACAGCATTGCTTCTAATGCTGCTGAAACCGAATCTCGAGAATAAGGATAAAAAAACAGAGAAGCTGTCTGTAACTGAAGATAATAAAGCATCTGTGAAATAGGCTGTATGAAGCAAATTGTAGTATTGGGAACAGATTTGGACACGGCAATGGCTTACGGAGTGCAGCACGGCGCTTCACAAATGTATTTCACGTTCATAGGGGATGAGAATGCAGAAGAAAATATTATGAGGAATGAAGATAGAAGCAAACAGCTGGAGAAAGCAGGATTACGCTTTAAATGTATAAGAAGCAAACAAGAGCCGCAGGATTGCTATGCTCTTGTTCATGCGGATGAGGTGCTGCTTGGTATATTCAAAGAACAGCAGGATTCATATAGGGACTATTTAAAAGCAGTACTGCCAATGCGGGCCAAAACAAATGCCGGACAGCCGTTATCTATACGGTATAAGAAAAAATACAAAGCGAAAGTGCTGTACTTTATGAATGAGCTTTATCAGGCTATGCAGGAAGAGGAAGCTGAATGGTTTCATCAGATGGTGAACATGCAGGAGCTGGTATAGTCAAATGAATGAAATGGAAGTCGAAAGGAAATGGAGATAGAAATTATGAACAAATTACCAATCAAGAAGGTAGTGGAAGGCTTATTGAAATTACAGGATACAGGAGAAAGTGCAACGCTTCTGGGCATTGGGCCGATGTCACCGAATCTGTTGCAGGCAAGCTTTGAAATTGCGAGGGATTATGATTTTCCTTTAATGTTCATTGCCAGCCGGAATCAGGTGGATGCAGATGAATTAGGCGGCGGCTATGTAAACGGCTGGAATCAGAAACGCTTTCAGGACGATATACGCGCAGTTGCTGAGCAGGTTGGCTTTGATGGCTTGTATTATCTGTGCAGGGATCATGGAGGACCATGGCAAAGAGATAATGAGCGGAATGCACACCTGAGCGAGGAGGAGGCCATGAGGCTGGCACGACAGTCTTATCTTGCGGATATTGAAAACGGCTTTGATTTATTGATGATTGATCCGACAAAGGATCCCTTTGAAATTGGAAAGGTGATACCTCTGGATGTTGTTTTGCAGAGGACAGTGGAGCTGATTGCTTATTGTGAGGAAGAACGCAAGCGTAGAAATTTACCGGAAATAGGGTATGAGGTCGGAACGGAGGAAACAAATGGCGGTTTGACATCGACAGAAAAATATCGCGAGTTTATTGAAAAGCTGGAAATAG
>OBXW01000873.1_pt1 | contig 11642 bp, 9 predicted proteins | sample 1495431 | NCBI WGS metagenome assembly OBXW01 (sample SAMEA2580166, study PRJEB22360) | human gut metagenome | biome: human gut; feature: human-associated habitat; material: faeces | place: Denmark | collected 2008/2010 | reverse complement strand
CACTCCGAGCACACCATCGCCATCACCGAGAACGGCCCGATCGTCTTCACCGATCGCACCAACCTCTGATCGGCGTTTGGCGTATGGTAGGTGCCTGATTGGCCTGTGATGGGCGATCAGCGTCTCATTAGCCGTCCGTCTGTTCGCGGTTTTCCCGCGAATTCGAGACGTAACAAGCCGAAGTGCGTTTGCTTTGATAGCATGAGCGCACTTCGGCTTTCGTGTATCGACCGGCATTCGCCAGCGGTAACACAGAAGACATAGAGTACCGAACACTAGTGTTCGCGAACGCGTGAACGTTAATGTTTGGGGTAAGTGGTTCATGAAGAGGAAGGTGCGCGAATGGCAACGGCACAACTTGATGTCGATTCGAACAAGTTCAACCTGCCCGTGGTTAAGGCTAGTGCAGGGCCGGATGGCATCGTCGTTTCCAAACTGCGCAACGATGGCTGGGTAACGCTTGATCCCGGATTCCTCACCACCGCGCAGTGCGAATCGAAAATCACCTACATCGACGGCAAGCATTCGATTTTGCGCTACTGCGGTTACCCCATCGAGCAACTGTGCGAGAACTCCGATTTTCTGGAGGTGGCGTGGCTGCTGCGCCACGGCGAGCTGCCGAGCAGGGCTGAGTATGAGCAGTTCTGTGCGGACATCAATCACAAGACGATGGTTGGCGAAGACTTCCGTACCTTCATGGGTTCGTTCCCGCGCTCCGCTCACCCGATGAGCGTGCTTGCCTCCGCCATCAATGCGCTGGCCACGTTCTACCCGGACACCACCGATATTTCTGACAACGACCAGCTTGATGAGGCCGCCAAGATCATCATGGCCAAGGCCCGTACGATTGTGTCGTACATCTTCCGCCGTCGTCGCGATGAGCCGATGCTGTACCCCGATTACGCGCGCGGCTATGTGGACGACTTCCTGCGCATGTGCTTCGCTGTGCCGTACGAGCCGTTTGAATCCGACCCGCTGTATGTGCATGCTTTGGGTCGTTTGTTGATTATTCATGCCGACCATGAGCAGAACTGCTCGACCTCGGTGGTGCGTATCGCCGGTTCCGCCCACGCCAACCTGTATTCGGCGGTGGCCGCTGGCGTCAATGCGCTGTCTGGTCCGTTGCATGGTGGTGCGAATGAGGCCGTACTGCGCCAATTGAAGGCGATTCGTGATTCCGGCAAGTCTGTGGCCGAGTTCGTGCGTGATGCCAAGGAGAATGGCCAGAAGATTTCCGGCCTTGGCCACCGTGTATACAAGTCGTATGATCCGCGCGCGGCGATTGCCAGGAAGTATCTGGAAAAGATCATGGAGCGCGAAGATACGCAGAAGCTGCCGTCTGACGAGCGCGCGCTGTTCGCCGTGGCCACCGAGCTTGAAGATATTGCGCTGAATGACGAATATTTCGTATCGCGCAACCTGTATCCGAACGTCGACTTCTACACGGGCTTGATTTATCGGGCGATCGGCTTCGATCCGGCCATGTTCACCACGCTGTTCGCGCTGGGCCGCATTCCCGGTTGGATTGCGCAGTACCGTGAGATGTTGGCCGACCCGAATACCAAGATCGGCCGCCCACGCCAGGTCTACACCGGTCCGGTCGAGCGCGATTTCGTGCCGATGGACGAGCGGTGATTGTTGGTTTGAGAAAGCGCTTCGCTGGAGATTCCAGTGAGGCGCTTTCTATATGTACAGCGCAAACCAGCTATGCTGCGACGGCTGCATAAGAACTAGCAGGGCTAGTTCTGAAATTGAAATAATGTGTGCGGTATCGAGGCGCACCGAGGGAAGGCGTACGAAGGTACGTCGACCGAGGGGCAACGAAGATAACGCTCCATTATTTCAATTTCAGTTCTTGTGCAGCTTGGCGTTGAGCTTAATTCCCACCTTGCGGTAGCGGGCTTCGATGCGGCCGTTCACCGAGTTGCGGATAAACAGAATGTTGTCTTTGCCGGAGAGCTCAGCACCCTTGACCACTTCCAGCGGTTCGCCAGCGGCGGCCTTGGCCTTGTCCCAGATGGTGATCTTAGTGCCGGCGGTGATGTACAGACCGGCTTCGACGGTGCAGTTATCGCCCAGAGAGATGCCGATACCGGCGTTGGCGCCGAGCAGCGAGTGCTCGCCGATGGAATTGCGCAGCTTGCCGCCACCGGACAAGGTGCCCATGATGGAGGCACCGCCGCCGATGTCGGAACCGTCACCCACGACCACGCCTTGCGAAACACGGCCTTCGACCATGGAGACGCCGAGCGTGCCGGCATTGAAGTTCACGAATCCGGCGTGCATCACGGTGGTGCCGGAAGACAAGTAAGCGCCGAGGCGCACGCGGTCGGCGTCGCCGAGGCGCACGCCGGTGGGCACTACGTAATCGATCATGCGCGGGAACTTATCCACACCGAACACGTTGACAGTGGCGGCAGGAGCTGCGGCAGGCAGTCCGGCCTGGGAGGCGAAAGCGAGAGCGGCTTCGGTGGAGGCGCGTTCGACGTCGGCCTTGCGCAGCGTGAAGTCTTCAACGGCGAAGGGGCCGTAGTTGGTCCACACCACATTGGCGAGCTGGGCGAAGATGCCGTCGAGGTTCAGCGTGTTCGGCTTGGCCATGCGCATGCTCATCAAATGGAGCTTCAGGTAAGCGTCTGCGGCATTACTGATCGGCTCGTCCAACTGGCTGACGACGAATACCGGCACGCGGCGAATGCCACGGGCGTCGGCCTCATCGTGAGCCAAAGTACCGAAATTGTGGTTCGGGCGATCGGACTCGGCCGGTGCCTCACCGAGATTCAGTTCGGGGTACCAGACGTCCAGGGTGGTGCCGGCGGCGTCTACGCTGGCCAGACCCCAGCCCCATGCGGTACGCTCTTCGCTCATAGTTGCTCCTTATTGTTGTACGCGCTAGTGCACGCTTGTGGACGCGCGATGCGATTAATGATTCCCACCTTAGCCTTATGTGCGCCTAGGTGAGGGACGATGCCCGCGAAATGGCTTGAAATCGTATTTCCCGGTAAAAAATTACCGAGTGTGATTGGCGATGGGATGATAGGTTCTCCGGTGAAATTCGCTGGTGAACAACTCGACAAGGAGGTGTGCGATGTGATGTTGCATCATTCGGGAGCATAGGCTGTGGCCATGCGACGCCCGGCATCATAGAGTTTGCGCTTGAGCGAATCGGGCTCAAGAATCACTACGCGGCCATCCCAGGAATACTGCAATGCCCACCAGAACACAGCGCGTTCGGGAGCATCGACGATGACTTCGAACTGTGTGCCGTCCGGTGAATGTTTGATTTGAGGGTCGTCGAACCATTCGAACACGTTGTTGAGCATGGATTCGTCTCGTACGGCCATGCGGATGCGAATCGGGGCATCGGCTACGGGGTATGGACGGTGGCGCATGAAGTTCACTGCGTCAAAATCAGCTGGTGCTGGTTTTTCCAGTGGCACTGTGCCGTTCCTGCCTTTGGCGCTGACGTTGGCGATTCGGTTGACCACGAAAATGCGGAGGTTGTCTTCGCCATGCAGGTGGCAGATGAGGTAATAGCGTCCGTTCTTGTACACCATCTGGTAAGGGTCGGCGGTGTAGGTAATTCGGCCTGCACCCGTACGGCTTTTATGCGGTATCAAGGTGCCATCCGGTCCGTAATCACGGTATTGGAAGGTTACGCCGTGGCCTTCTTCGATGGCTTGATTCAGCTGGTCGATAGTGGATAGGAACTCACCGTTGATATGCGTGTAGGTGGCCACATGGTCCAGGTAGCCTACTGCCTGCCCGGCGGCGCCTGCGAGCTCGCGGATTTTACCGATGAGGTCGTCCATGGTGTCGAGGCTGATGCGAGATAGGGTAAGACTGTCTAGTAGCAGTCGCATTTCGGCAGTGGACAGGAATGCATCAAGATACCAGCCGGGTTGTGGATTCTTGCATTCGATGCCGGCAAGGTCGCTTTCGGTGAGATGCCCGATATGTCTGCCGAGAAATTCCGTGGAGGTCAGCTTTTTGAGCTGGTTTCGTATGGTCTTCTCGGTCGGCAGCTCGCTTGGATCTTCCAGCTGGTGTTTACGGGCAAGCTCATCGAGTATTTGCCGCACGGTCAGGCCATGCCCAAAGTAACTGTGACGCCACAGCACCTCGAAGATTTCGAGGGTGGTGTTCCCTGCATAGGATTTGCGTTGCGCCGGCTTGTCTGCATCCATACATTAAGGCTACCGCGCGCTTCGTCTAGGATGGAAACGTTGGGTTGAAATACATTCGCTGGAAAGGAGGCTCGCCCATGAGCAAAGGGTATGGTGTGTTTGGCCATGTTCCCGATAATGCGGATGACGATGGCCTCCTGCCTTATGAGGATGATGATTCCGGCGTTTCCTGGGGCCATGCGTTGCGTCGTCGCAATCCTTGGAAAAGAGGAGACGACGAAGATGCCGATTACGACGACGGTCGGTATGACATAGATGACACTGATGACACTAATGGGGGCAGGGGCATCTATGCCGGTAAAAGCGGCGGAGTAGGCGGCATTTCTGGTGAGACGGGTGGAATACTTGGTAGCTCAGGCGCGGCCGGCAGCAGAGACGTAACGTTTGGTGGAACGGACAGTTTGTCCGCCGCCGATGCGGTGATGCCCTATCGTTTCAGGCAAGGACGTTCCGTATGGTTCGACGATGAGGACGAAGGCCATTTCGCCGGGTCTGCGAAGCGTGCCGAAGCCCATGCCGTCCCTATCCTTGCGTTACGCAACGATGTGGAATCGTCATCGTCGAATGCCGTGCTCGCTCGTGCCCGTAGCATTGCGCGCAAAGCGGCCACCATGGTTATCAATCCGGTATACAGCGAAAATCATCGAACCGGGTATGCCGAGCTTGACGGTATTCTACGTGGCACCACCAGCCCATCGAGTAGGTATCGTACCAGCGTGCAATTCGACCTCGATACGGGAGAAGCCGTCGGTGGCAAGTGCTCATGCCCGGCTTACGGCCGTGGCTATGGCATGTGCAAGCACATGATTGCGCTCGCCTTCATATTCTGCGATGATCCGCAGCGTTTTGAAGGCTACCGTGCCGGGGCCGCACGACCGTCTCGGACGCTGATTGACTATATGGAGCACGCCGATAGGCAAGACACTCAAGCCAAAATTCGTCGTCGCAATGCGGTTATGCGTCGGTTTGATGCCACGCAAGGGAAAAACGGTGCAAATGCTCGGCGTACAAAAAGCGGATACGGCTCTCGTGCCGGCACCCGAGGCGGCGGGTATCAGGGTGACAGCGAGACTGTGGGCTTGGGGCAGGTGCAGCTTGTCCCGATATTGAGTTTCATCGACGGCGTGTGGAGCGTGGAGTTCAAGATCGGCTCGGCTTCCAATGGGTCCAGCTATGTGCTGAAATCGATTCCGCAATTTGTGCTTGCCATGGCGAACGGCGACTATGCGGATTATGGGCAGAAGCTTGCCTTTATTCATACGCCGGATATGCTCGATGATGATTCGCGCCCCCTGCTGGACGTCCTTGATGATGCGATGGCCGTGCGTCGTGCGGCCGAGCAGCAGGACAGGTATTACGGGCATATCGCCATCGACCGTCATCTGACGCTTTCAGCACCGGAAGTGGCCCGGTTGCTGTCCGTACGTGAGGGCAGAGGCGTACAGCTCGTGCTGAACACATGGTTCTCCGGGCAGCCTGCATCGGTGCCAGTTGATGGTGGCGAGCCAGATTTTCTCATGCGCATTGCGCGGCGTGATTTCAATACGTATGGTCCGGATGCCGGATACCTGCTTACCGGAGTGCCAGCGGTGGAAACCGTGATTGACGGCGGCAAGAATGTATGGCTGTTGCTCGCCTCCACTAATCCGGCCGGTGCGGTATCCGCCATGGTGGCGGGCTCTCAGCGTAAAAGCGCAGCAGGATGCCGATTCGTCCGTTGCCCGAAACGATTGATTCCGTTGCGAGGACTATTGGGAGACCTGTTTGAACCCGATGGCGAGGGACAGGTCATTGCCGGCGATGACATCGCCCTATTCGCACGCACGCTATTGCCTCAGCTGGTTGGTGCCGGACTGTTGGAGGCCAGTGAGATTCCTCGCGAGCTGGCTGAATTAAGTCCTACGGAATGCAGCCTCCAGTTTTATCTGGATCGTGATGAGCATGGTGTGCAATGCGAGGTCAAGGCACGCTACGGCGATGCCATTGTCCCGTTGCTACCCGATGGCCCGACGGTGCATGCTGAGGGCGAGCGTTCCATCCCCTTGTCTCGGGGCGTGATTGGGCGTGATTTCGACGCTGAGCATCTTGCGATTGATGTAGTGCGTGAATTCTTTACCATGCCTGACCAGCGCAAGCGCGTTGCGGCCGCCACTCATCAGACGGTGAATGGGTTCCGAACGCCGGCCGCGCGAAAGGCCACCAAAAAATTCGTGTCTGATGCGGCCACTATCGATCGCGATGACACCACGCAGATCGTTCGTCTCTTTGACGAGGGATTGCCGGCACTAAAGGAAGTGGGGGAGGTCTTCACCACACCGGCTTTTGACCGGCTGATCGCGCCCAAGCCACCAAGCGTCAAAGTCGGATTGTCCATCAAAGGCAACTTGGTGGAGATATCACCCCTCGCTGATGAAGTGCCGCCGGACGAAGTGGGTGCCTTGCTATCTTCGTACCGTCGGCGTCAACGATTCCATCAGTTGAAGGACGGCACGCTTGTCAAACTCAGCGGCGCGAATCTCAGCACGTTGGACCGATTGGCCAGCGACCTCGATCTGAGCGAGCAGCAGCTCAACTCCGGACTGATCGAGTTGCCGGGCGGTCGAGCATTCCTACTGGATGGTGAGCTGCCGGATGACGGCTCCGATGTAGTCAAGGACGCTTCGTTCACCGAATACATCGACGATCTCAAGATCATCGACCCTAAGTCGTATGAAGTGCCGGATAGTCTCAAGCATATTCTGCGCCCTTATCAGGTCGAAGGCTTTCAATGGCTGAACACGTTGTGCGACAAGGGTTTTGGCGGCATTCTGGCCGATGAGATGGGCTTGGGTAAATCCGTGCAGCTTATCGCGTTGCTCCTGTCTCGATATCAGCGGAATACCGGCGAGATGGGCGACGGCAGCCTTGGCCCATCGCTGATCGTGTGCCCGGCGTCCTTGGTGTACAACTGGGGTGCCGAATTCACCAAGTTCGCCCCGAGCTTCAATGCCGTGGTGGTGGCCGGTACCAAAGCCGAGCGCCGTACCGCCATCGGCCGTGCGTTCCGGGCGGATGAACCCACCGTGCTCATCACCTCATACGACCTGCTGCGCCGAGATGTCGATGATTACACCGCCAATGAGCAACGTTTCAATGTCATGGCATTGGATGAAGCCCAGTACATCAAGAATCACACCACGAAAATAGCCAAAGCGGTCAAGGCCGTGGCCGCCGACCATCGTTTCGCCTTGACTGGCACGCCGATCGAAAACCGACTCTCCGAACTATGGAGCATTTTCGACTTCCTGATGCCGGGGCTGCTCGGCTCATATAAGCGATTCCATGAGCGTTATGAGTTGCCCATCTCCAATGCCCGGGCCGCGGATTGCAGCGCGGCTGAAGGTCGGGCCGCCGCACAAGTCAATCCTGAGGCCGCTCGGGTATCTCGCCAATTGCAGTCGTTGGTGGGCGTGTTCATCAAGCGCAGGCTGAAGTCCCAGGTGTTGACCGATTTGCCGGACAAGCTAGAGACCACGCTGACCGTGCGGCTTGCCGGCGAACAGCGCAAACTGTATGCGGCTCACGAGCAGCGGCTCAGAATGCAGCTCGAACACAGCGAAGAAGCCGATTTCAACACGTCGAAGATTCGCATCCTCGCCGAGTTGACCAAGTTGCGCCAGATCTGCTGCGATCCGAGGCTGCTGTACGCCGATGCCAAGGATCAATCGGCCAAGCTTGCCGCCATCACCGAACTGGTGGAAACCTGTGTGAACGAAGGCAAGAAGGCGCTGATCTTCTCCCAGTTCACCAGCTTCCTTGATCTGATCGCCGAACGTTTCGACGCGCAAGGCCTGCGCTACTACACCATCACCGGCTCCACGCCCAAGAAGAAGCGTCTCGAACTCGTCGACCAGTTCAATGCGGACGATACGCCTGCCTTCCTGATTTCCCTGAAGGCCGGCAACACCGGACTGAACCTGACCGGTGCCAGCGTGGTCATCCACGCCGACCCATGGTGGAACGCCGCCGCACAGGATCAGGCCACCGACCGAGCACATCGTATCGGCCAGACCGAAGACGTCAACGTGTATCAGGTGGTGGCCAAGGACACCATCGAAGAACGTATCTTGGAGCTTCAGCATACTAAGAGCGAGCTCGCCCGCCAGTTCACCGACGCTTCCTTGCTTGCCGACGAAGCCGGCACCGGCGCCAGCGCCCTCACCGAAGCCCCCGCCTCCATCGCCACCCTCACCAAGGACGATCTCCTCAATCTGCTGGGGTGACAGAGCTTCTTTGTGCACTCCCCATCCCGATTAAGAACATGTGTATTCATGGGTTTGCGGATGTGTAGGTGAATGGTGAAAGTGTTTTTCGATATTTTTATATCGATATTCGATATATTATGATGGTGGCATACGGTGCAGTGCAGGTTCATCCATTGATATTGATATTGGATTAAGGAGCATAGCCATGAACGCTGGTATCGCATTCATTTCTCGTAAATCTCGCAAAACAGACGTCGCTTGGCGCTATGCCATTGCCGTGGTGCTTGTCGTGTGTTGTATTGGGCTCGCATATGTGGAGATTGTTGTGGCGCCGTGGTTTATCAATGAGGTGGTGTCTATGTTTCCGGAGACCACGTTGCTTAAAGAACCGTCCATGTTCTGGGAATGGGCGATTCTGCTCGCCGTTCAGGCGACTTTGCTGTGCACGGCGGCCAAATTGGTGGTACCGGAGCGTCTGTTGGCTCAAGCAGCTGGACTGCTGGATATGATTCGTATCGTCGCGCTTATCGTCGTGTTTTCGGTAACCACTACCGGTAACATCACAATCTGCCTCATGAATTTCGGAACTCCGGGCTTTGTATATGGCGTGGCCCTATGCAGCCTCGCTGCGATCATCGCCATCATCGTGCTGCTGAAACGGCGGCGCTACAGCACCTGCTCCATGCCGATGTAATATGGAGTGAGTCCCATGCGTTCGTAGAAGGCTTGGGCTTTGGGGTTGCAGGCCCAGACGTTGAGCGTTACGTTGTGGCAGCCGGATTGACGGGCGAAGTCGAGCACGTAGCGATACAAGGTGGAGCCTACATGGTGGCCGCGGGACCGCTCGTCAACGCATAGATCATCGATGTACAGGGTTTTGATATCGGTCAGGATATTGCTGTTGAGGTGCTGCTGGAACACGCAGAATGCGTAGCCAAGCACTTGGTCGGTGGCGGGGGAGTCGGCGTTATGTTCGGCGTCATTGCCGTCATTGGCAGATGGCGCAACCGCCACGAACACAGGGGTCTGATCGTTGGCCAGAATCGCCTTCAATTCCTCGTCCGTGTATTTCTTGACACCGCCTTTGAACAGATCCGGTCGGCCGGCATGATGCACTTCGAGCACCTGCCGCAGCAGTTCGTCGATCTGGGGAATATCGGCCGCCGTGGCCCTACGAATCGTCATGTCATCCATTGAACTCAGTCTAATCGGGCAGTCTCGACCGGCAGATGATTGTTGCCCGCGATAAGAGACACGGACGGGCAAGATGGGTGATCGTTCGTTCAGGCTCTCATTCTCGCCGCAACGTCACGGTAGTCTGGAGTGCGTGAATCGCAAGAAACAGCCAGTGGAGAAGTATGAGCGGGGCACCCGTTCGTACACGATGTCGCATATTCGTGGCAAAGACACCAAAATCGAGGTGCTGGTACGCAGCTATCTGTTTCGCAAGGGTTTGCGATTCCGCAAGAACGACAAGCGTTACCCCGGCCACCCGGATGTAGTACTGCCGAAATACCACACCATCGTGTTCATCAACGGCTGTTTCTGGCACATGCATGAAGGCTGTTCCAAACATTCGATGCCGAAATCGAATGTGGAATTCTGGCAGACGAAGCTACTGCGCAATCACAATCGAGACATCGCGCAGCGGGCTGAACTGGAGGCCGCCGGCTGGCGTGTAATTACCGTATGGGAGTGCGAATTAACGAAAGCCGTGCGTGACGAACGCCTCGCACGGCTGTATGAGCAGATTGTTGAAGGAGATGCAGATTCAGCGGAATAATTTCAGCTCCCCTCTGGAGGGGAGCTGAAATCAGACCTCAAACGGGAACTTCAGGCCCCAACGGTCGCGAATCGCATCCATCAGCTCCATGATGCGGATGGTGTCGGCGTGCGGCATCGCCTCGCATTCGATCTTGCCATCCAGCAGCGCGTTGGCTGCATCGGCCACCTCATACTCATAACCGGTCAACTGCGACGGCACCGCAACACTGCGCACGGGCTTGTGATCGTTGTTGTAGATATCGATGGACTCGGGATTGTTGATATTGGTGACCACCAAATACCCTTCGGTGCCCCACACGTAGCCGCCGCGATCGGAGGAAACCAGCATCGAACTGGTGGACACGGCCATCGTGCCATCATCGTAATACAACGTGGTGGAATTCTGTGCATCCACACCGGTTTCGGCGGCCATCATCGACGTATCGAAATGATCCAGCGTGCGGCCATGGTCGGCACCGATCGCCATATCCAGGAAGTTCAGCGGATACACGCCCACATCGAGCAGCGCGCCACCGGCACAGGCCGGATCGGTCATACGTGCCTTGCCGGACACCGGATAGCACAGGTTGGCGCTCGCCGCTTTCACCTCGCCGATCTCGCCGGACTCGATAACTTCGTTGATGAGCTTGCGGCTGGGCATGTAGCGCGTCCAGATGGCCTCCGTGCACAGCATGCCGGTTTCCTCGGCCACGGCCAGCGCCTCACGTGCCTGCCCGGCGTTCGCGGTGAACGACTTCTCCACCAGCACGTTCTTGCCGGCTTTCATACACAGGATCGCCTGTTCGGCGTGCAGACTGTGCGGGGTGGCGATATACACCAGATCCACATCCGGGTCCGCCACCAACTCCTCATACGATCCATAAGCCTTGTCAAAATGCCATTGGTCGGCAAAAGCCTGCGCGCGCGTAATATCACGGGCCGCTACCGCATACGGGTGAATCCATGAGGAATACAGTGAACCTTCAGCCATCTGGGTCAGGGTGTCGGCCATGGTGTGAGCTATGCGGCCCGCACCCAGAATCGCGACGTTGATCTTTTCGCCGCTGGCCTCGAACTCGGCGCGTTTGCCATTGAATCGACTCATTATTCCTCCTTGAATACGGGTTGGTACACTCAATCGACCTACAGTGATTATAGAAGAAGAAACCTTGTCCCGTGAGGCGGATAGAACCGAAATATGGAAAACGAAGCAGCGCAGCAGCCCCAATCTCCGGCCGCGTCTCCAGTCATGTCCCGCCGAGCGCGTGAGGCCAATCCCTTCCGTGCCATGGTATTCGGCGAACAAGCAGACAAGATGATCGCCCAAGGTATCAGCGTCATCAAATTAAGCCTTGGCGAGCCCGATTTCGGCGCGCCGCCCGCCGTACGCGACGCCATGCGCGAACAGTACGACGGCCGGGCCCTGCCGTACACCGCCGCCATGGGC
>OBXW01000871.1_pt1 | contig 11709 bp, 27 predicted proteins | sample 1495431 | NCBI WGS metagenome assembly OBXW01 (sample SAMEA2580166, study PRJEB22360) | human gut metagenome | biome: human gut; feature: human-associated habitat; material: faeces | place: Denmark | collected 2008/2010 | reverse complement strand
TCTGTTCTCCGTCCATCGGCATCACCTCCAATCCCGAACTTTTTCGCTATGTACTGTGCCACATCAACCGACTTATACGGCTGACGCTTGAAATTCTTCCTGGCATCCTCCCGCACATCCGTCTCCAGGCAGTCATAGTGATTCGCTGTATCAATCTTCTTTTCGTGTTCCATCCTGGATCGTTTCAATTTATTCTCCTTTCTCCGTGCGGTAGGATGTATTTCTCCCCGCGCGCCCCATCACACCCATTCATCCCTATATCTACAACACAATTATATTTTTTCTCATATTCGTATAATTTTTTTCTACATTTAGGACATATATCAGTTCTATTATTTCTAACTTTCTCTTTACATTCTTCACAGAACTCTAATTTAGGAGGTATTGCTAAATGTACATAATGACGTCCGCACGGACAATCAAACGCTTCAGTGTTTGCAAAGTCAAACGCGTAAGTTTCACTTTTATCATTCATGTGCTTGCGGATGATTTTTTCAACATCTTCTATCGTAATGAGCGGTTTCGTATAACTTGAAAACTGTATTTTTTCAAGATGTTCTATTTCTTCCAGAATCTTTTCTAGTTCCTGCATTTTTATTCTCCTTTCGAATCAAAGAATGCACAAATCCATATTTTATTCCTCCGGCATTTCAAAATAATTTTCTTTGCAACATGCTATTTCTGAAAACACTTCCCTTGCTCTATCAAGGCTTTTGTATTTACCAAGTTTATGTTTTTTTCTCCTGTCTTTGATGTCATTACACTTTAAAACACACACGTCCATTTCTAAGTTTCTTGCTTCATAAATGTTTCCGTCCTGAGCTTTTATTTTCATTTTTCCCTCCTGTATTTACATTCTCCTTTGTTCCTTTCCGATCCATCATCCATACAAATGAATTTAACTTTGCGTTCAACTGTGTTAATTCAATATATTTATGCGGATCTTTTTCTTCAAAATTATCTTCCATTTCCGATATTCTTTCGGAAGTCAGAAAAGACAAAATACATAGTTCATTATTGCTGAATGGAAATTCCCCTTTCCGGGCGGTATGGATCTGGTGCCTCTATTATTTTCCATCCCCTTATCAAATTTGATGATGGATAAAATATCTGAGGATATTGGTCTACCCAAAATTCCGCAAGTGTCTGCAGAGAAACATCACTCTTTTTACCCATATCAATACCTCCGCTTCGCTTCACTCAGACTTGCCATGCGTCTTTTTTGAAGATCCTCAAAGAACTTCGCATTCGCATTTGTTACTTTGTAGCACATCTTCTCGCCGAAAAATATGATGTATATATCAGTAGCAAGCTCATGAAGCACCGTTGTGTATTCTTTTGTCATCGCGCAGCCACCCAGCGTAGGGCTTCCATCTTCAGTGACGTCAAATCCAGTACAAGTGCTCCCCCATACTTGCGGAAACACTACGGCATCTATTTCCGCATATGTATACTTATTGTTCCTTTTCTTCTCTTCGAAGATCTTCAAAAACTCTTCATCTTGAGATAATGCTACTATTGCTTTGTACTCAATCAGTTCCAAGTTCGGATATCTTGCATTCACAACACCACGCTCCTATCTGTATTCTTTTCCTGTATGCTTGTCCTTTAGGACAATCCGGCCGACAACCTCAAATCCTGCCAGCTCCGCAGTCTGTTTCATAATCGGAATAAGGTTGCTGATCACCGCTACTCTCTCCATCTCCCGCCGATTCTCTTCTTTTCGGATATTTCTCCATGCCGATCCGGCTGTAGGATCCGGATATCCTTCCCCGTTTTTTCCCATGTTGTCTGGCATTTTTTCCTTCCTCCCCTCTTAATATCTGTTCTCCCTGGCTCCGAATCAACTGCACTGCATTATTTATCTTGCACTTCATTTCTAGTCCTCCGACTCTATTTGTCCACTTTCTTCTAACCAGTCTTCTATGCATTTCAGGCATGTATAGCAGCTTACCGGTGCTCCGTCCATAAATCCGCTTTCGTATAATGCTTGATCGCCTTTCTTTATTGTATTCTGACACGCTGAACACTTATGGTCTTTTCTGCATTTCACTATTTTTTCTTTATGATTTTCTACACTGTCATCCATGTCCCCATCATAAAACCCGCTATTTAAATACATTTCCTCTGGATATTTCATGTCATTTACACCCGCCCTTCTCGATAATTTCAACTGCTCTATTCCCCGCATCATTGTCGATAATGCATCCTTCCTCTTTCAGCGCTTCAATCACTTTTTCCTTGTCAAACGCCGTCGGCTGATCCGATACCATTTTCGCAAAATGCGCATGTTCTGTGTCGTGTTTTCTCATAGCACAGCGATCTTTATGAGGATTATTGTTTCTCGACTTCTCTATTGCATTTATCAGTTCATCCGCATCAATCAATCTCATCATTGCCCCTCCTTATCCCTGTTCTTTGCTTATCGCGCGTCTCATTTCCCGCCCAAAATCTTCGCATGCCTGAATATATCCATCTCGATATGACTGCGCTTTTCTGATATATTCGTCACAGCTTTCCGTAGCTTTATGTTCAAGTGTGTATGTGATCTCATGGACTTTGTCTACCCATTCTCCTACTGTAAGCATCATAACTCCTCCCACTTCAATCGCTGTCCACAATGATAGCAAAACTCTGCTATTCCAGTTCCAATAAAGTGTTTTCCGCAATTCGGACAAATATAATCGTCCGTATACCTCACTCCAGAATCCGAGACTTTTGTTGGCACTTTCGCCGTATCCCGCTCTTTCAGCTCCTGCCACTTCGCAGCTTCTTCGTTTGTCAACAGTTCTGCTTTTTCCACTCTGTCTGGATCACCCTGTGCAATATAGAAATCAACGAAAAAATCAATAACCTGATTAATTGTAATTTCATCTCCGAATATATTTTCGAGTTTCTGAACTGCTTCTTTCAGCTCCATGATCTGCTCCGGGGTGAGCCCGGTGTCCTCGTATGGTTTTAGTTCTTCAAGCCGTTTTCTTGTGTCATACGCCATTTTTGCTACATCAAGTTGACCGGTAAATACTTTGTCGTGTTTATGCTTCTCTTCAACTCTTTTCAGTTCTCTAATCATCATTTCTGTATCCATCTCTGATCTCCTTAATCCTCGAATAAGCCACCGCAGACAGCCTATCCACAGCAAAATTTAGCTGACATACAATCTCTTCGACATCAGTCGAGACAGATATTCTGTTTATGTTTCCCCGCAGCATATCAAGGATCTGCCTCTTTTCTTCGTTCGTATATGGTCTGTTTAATAATTTCGCCATCTCTGGTCTCCTTTCGTTTGTTGTGATTTAATTCTCATCACCACAAATTTCATCTAAGAACATTTGACCTGGTATATCATCATTTCCCATCCACCAGCTAAAAACCTCTTCCCCTGTTTCCCATTTGCTTTCTTTCCCTCTTTTGTTTCGCTCTTTAAGCATCCGTTCAAACGCATGTATATATAGGCTTTTGTATTTTGGAAAGTCCGCAAATTCTTTCCAGCGTTTCTTGCCCATCATAGGGCATCCAATACAGCCCACACGGTCGTATCCCATTTTATACAATTCGCATGTTTCAATATGTTCTGAATGGATATACTCCCATACATCGGTATGCGTCCAATCAATAATCGGGTTGACTACCATTTTATTCTTTCGCATACATAACTCTGTCATTCGGCGGGATGCTGTATTGTCGTTCATCAGCATGACTGCATCAAATTTCTCAGTTTCTTTTTTTGTCTTTCCAAGTCTCTCAAATTCTCCGCGATCTGATCTTGCTATACTTTCGTCCCATCTTACTCCTGTTCCAATATATCTATTTTTACATCCCGTTTCCTTTAAGACAGAACAACAGTATCTCACAAGCCGTGTCGGTGGCATAAGTTTCTGAGGTATCAGTTCCCACATGCTTGTTCTTTTTCCTTTGTAGGTTGGTTTCTCAATTTCGCACGGGATACCCTGCATTTCCAAAGCCCGGAATACCTTCCGAATATGCTGAACTGTTTGGGGTGCGTCTGCTGTGGTATGGCTATTATGTACCTCAAATGGGATCTCGGATCGCTTAAAAAGCTCTAATATCACATCACTATCCTTACCTCCGCTATACGTGCAAACAAGCGGTTTTCCATAGTGATGTAGGCTCATTTCACTTGCCATCTTTATTCTCTCTATTGATTTTTTCTCTTTATCCATTTTTCTAAGAAGCCCGGTATACCCTTACCCCGGCCGGAGGCTGGCTCCTTTCTCTTGTTCTGGTTAATTATTGTCCTGCTCTGGATATCCTCTCCCAATCTTCTGCGTAGACTTCCACTGTGTTCCACTTATATCCGCACTCCAGGCATTTCCGTCTCCGGATAACTCTGTCTACTTTTTTCCGATACCTTCTATCAATGACTTCCGTCTGGAGTGGCCCGCATCTCCGGCACTGATCTCCCTCAATCTGCATTTTTTGTCCCTCCTTCCTGTTTCCTATGATGTTGTTCCACAGTCTTCCAACGCATACTCCTGTTTTCTTCTCTTGCAATCCTGTACCATACCTTTGAGAATCTCTATCTCCTCTTCATTCAGATAAATGTAATACTTTTCCAGCATTTTCAATACATGAAGCTTTCTTGCATACGTTTCATCCTCTTCTTTCGTTGCGGTGTCCAGGATGCTTTCAGTTTTCTGTTCCCGAATCGATGCTTTCTCTTTTGTGTCCTGCCGCCCCGGATCCGGGTTCTCCCTATCTTGCCGCTGCCGCTCTTCCTCTGCTATCCTCTGAATCTCACTCGTTTTTTCGTCCGCTATGTCTGGAGTGTCTACTTCTTCTGATTCTTCCAGGTAGTCCTCCTCCCTCATCTGTCCTGGGATCTCGTCCTCTTCCTCGCACTCTTCTCTGTGCGTTTCCGCACTTTCCTGTGTTTTTTCTTCCGGCTCTTTCCTGCTGCCCCGGATTTCCATTGCGGTCATTCCCGGATCCACCTCTTCCAGCTTTTCCTCCGGGAGGTACAGCATCTCCTGTAACTGGCTCTTGTTATACCCCTTATATTCTTCCGCCAGATATGGACTGTATCCTCCTTCGGAGAAACGCCGATTAATCTCCATCCATCTGCTGGCGGTCGTCCTGGTGATCCCAAACTGGTCTTTCGCACAATCCCAGATTGTTTCATATCCATCCTCTTGATATCCTTCTGTCTCTTTGATCCTCCGCAGAAAGTATCCTACCTTGACGAAGGAGTTCCGGATATTTCCCAGCTCATCCCGTATGATCTCTTTCGCATCCTCATAATTCGTTTCCTGATACCATTTCCGCGCTCCCGCCGCTTGGATGCTGTTTCCATTCGGCATCTCTATTACATCAAATCCTGCCATGCCATCCACCTCTCCTTCTCATCGGTTTCCCGTGTAGTTTCCTCCAATTATTCGTTTCCTCTCTTTCGATCTTCGCAAATTTTTCCGCAAGCTTTTTCGCAACAGCTTCTATCGCCTGCTCCCAAACCTTGTGAAACTGATCCCATGAGTCCGCAGCCTCTTGTGCTGTTTTCCCTATTTCTGAAAGCGCATCATTGAATGACTCTATCTCCTCCACCAGCTCTTGTTCCTGATCTGGTTTCCCCTCACTCTCATCGGGAACCCTTTCACACGCGCTTTCCTCTTCCTGCTTCTTTGTCATCTCTTTTCTCCTGGGTTTCCGGATCCATTCCAGAATTCTTCTACAAATTTCCACCTTCTCTTCCTTCCCTCATCTCCAAAATAGTCTTTGGCGCTGTTACATACTGTTCCAGTGCACGGATCGCCTCGTTCCCACCATAACAGACCAACGCCTGATAGCCCTGGATCGTCAATTTCTCCAGCCAGTCTTTCTGGCTATTACTTGGCCGGTTCTCCCCGACTTTTAGTTCAATGTACAGTCCGGCGTATCCGGCGCGGGGAACCGGGAGCACCAAATCCGGCACCCCTGCCCTCACTCCCATCCGTCTCAATTTGGACGCCTCGGCTTTGTTCCTGCTGCCCCCATTGGGCACATGGTAGAGCAATTCCAGGTCCGGGTAAGCGTTGCTCATCAGTTTGGCCCAGCATACCACCTTCTCCTGCTCCGCATCTTCCGATCCGGTGAGCTGGATCCGGCCATCCGGTGTCTTTCGTTCCTTGACTCGGTAATTTCTCACTTCTTTCTCCTCCACTCCTTTATCATCTCTATGGCTTTGTTCCACTCTCTGGAAAATCTTTCCTTGTCTTCCAGTGTCATGGTTTCCGCTGCCGTTCTCTGATATGTCGTAATATGCTCTTTATTCAGGAAATCCCGGAAGGACCTACTGCTCCCAATTTCCCATTTTTCTTTTACAATTCGATATGCCTCTTCCGCGTCATGCTCCCACGCGATTTTTGTGACCTCTTCCAGATGTTTCCGCAAGGTTCTTCTTGTGATTCTTGGCGCTTTTTCCACGGTCGGTCCTCCTTTCTGTGATCTCCACTTCTCCGGTCTCCAGATTCAGGATATAAGATTCTTCCCTCTTCCGTTCCCGGTCTGCCTTGTTGTCCGGCAGTTGTACCAGCGTGTAGGAAAAATACAAATACCCTGTTTTCTCGTGCCAAGCCTCCCGGATGCTCTCCTTATCCACGTACCATCCGGCCGGAACCTCAATTTTATGGTTATAGGTGTTCCGTCCCCGGATCTTCTTTTTCTCCGGTTCTGGAATGATAAGATTTTTACTGCTACAGTATCTTTTGTTGATGAATCCTTGCTCCGTCTTCATGGTCTTGTCCGAATACTTGATGAAATACCCGGCCAGTTTCCGGTACTGCCCGCTCTTATCCAAAGGCTTAATACAGATCCATCCCTTTTCCCATAGATCTCTTATGATGTGTGATATATGATCGATCCCATTGACAACAATATGAAGGTGTGCAGCTCCCCTCTCCCCTTTTTCCGCCGTCCATATGTATTTCAGTTCTTTTCCGTGTTTCCGGTAGATCCTCCGCAGTTTTCGCAAAAGTGTTCGGATGTCCCGGTTCAATGTCTCCCGATCCGGCCGCTTCTCTTTCCGGTAGCTGAGTGTAAGGTAATAATCCTCCCCGGAAAGGTTGGCGTTCATCAATCGGGTGAGTTTTTTCTCGGCCATCCTCCGGTTGACTTGTCTCTGTGCTTCTGGAGTCCTGTTCTCTTTCTTTTTCCGGCTCCCCCCTTTCTGGTCAAATCGATATGAATAATAAAATTCATACTCTTTTGTCTTTCCCGCCTTGCAGGTCGTCTTGATGTATGGCATCTCCTCTTTCCTCCGGTTTCTTGTCCTTGAAATAATACCCTTATCGAGTCTCAAAGGGGATTGGCTTCCCCCTGTTTCAAATGCGGATCCGTACCCTCCGGAATCCTGCGTTGTCTTTTCCCGCCATACATGCTATACTGAGTATGTCTAAGATGTATGGCTTACCCTCCCTTGAGCTATCGGGCTCCGGGAGGGTATTGTATTTCCTATTTCTTCTTTCTGTTCGGATTGTCCTATCTCAGATAATGAAATATCCGGTCCCTTTCTTTTCCGCTTCTCTCTGTGCGTACTCCTCAGCCGCTTGCCTTGTCCCATACAGGCACCCGATATCTCCGTTTTCATAGCGGACAATCCAAAGGATTTCTTTTTCTTCGTTTCCATTCTTTTTCATCTTGGAATTCCGATTATGATAGTTGTGTTTTTATGTAAAACAGCATCTACAAGCTCCATCTGCTCCTGATCGAAAGGGTTCTCACCCGTCAGATGGTCTATTAGTTCTCTTGTAATCTCCGCCGCGTACCCACAAATCTCTATCTCTTTCTCCTCACTCGTTTTCTTCTGGTCGCATATTCTGTTTGCTGCCAAGAAGATCAGTGTTTCCAGGTCTTCTTTGGTCAGTTCATATTTTCTTTGTTTCTCCATTTGCTTTTTCCTTTCTTATCTGTCATAATAAAGTTGGTTATTTTTTTGAGTGCATATCTGGGATTGCCGTCCCTATGCACTCTTTTTCATGCCCTGCTGCCAGTGTCTCCGGCGCAGTTCCCGCATCTGGAGATAATGCTTCTCCCGTTCTTTCACACAGCCATGCAACATGTACGCTACAACCGTCATATCCAGCGCAATCCCGAACGACAGCAAAAACTCTGCCGTTGAGATAATGTTCTGGCTGTAACTGTCAGCGGATCCGGCCATCACCAGTACGGCAATTCCCCCGACCACTGCACAGATGTCTTTCAAGATCCGGTATTTCCGCAGTTTTCTTCGATGCATCTCCCTCACCTACCTTTTGTTTTTCATATTCCATGCTTCTCGCTTCCAGATGCTCAACAGGTACATTCAGATCTTCCTCCTCTTTGTACGGATAGAACTCGTATGTCCTTTTCTTCTTCCCACTCAATATCAAAGTGGTTTATTCAAGTGGGCAGATATACAAAATCGCCTTACTACCTTTATGTATTGAATATTTCAAAATGATTTAGTTTATCTTCCGGCCACTCTTTCTGAAGTGGCCGGTCCATCAATTCCCAATCCTTTGCCACCAAATCGTCTCTTGTTGGATTCCAGTGACTCATTATATCTACAACCTTGCCATCTTTTATTTTTGCAATAAGGCACGTCACATATGAGTCTGTCGGAAGTATCCCAATTATAATTTTTCCGTGTATCTGCATTACATTTTTTCGATACATCATTTTATTTTCTTTAACTGCTTTTTTTGTTGCTTGGTGTATATACACGTTTTCACCTCCCTCTTTGCCTATTCATCATCCTGTGCCTCAATCAACGCCAACACCCTGTATGACCGCGGTATGTATACATAACCTCATCCCCTTCCTGCTTGTCCATCTGGTTGACCGCCTAAGCGGTTTTCTCAATTTCGTATTTGATTTCTACACCCTCCTGTTCCTCAAGAAGGCTGATTAATACTTCAATGACCTTTTCCATATCCATATCATCACCTCTCTAAAATCTATTCCTCACGGATTGTCCGGGTTGCATTGTCCTTAACTCCTGTTCTTTTTCCTTTTTCTCTGGTATAATTTTCTTATCAATTAATGAAAGGACGGATATCATGCCTTATAAATTTACCCCTGAATACTCAATTCTCTCTTCTATCAGGAAAGAATTAGATCCCGTAAAGGAACTTGCTTCTTCAGCCGAAAAACTTGCCAAATCATCAGAGGAACGCTCTCAAATAGCCGAAAGGCTTGCCAATTCTTCCGAAAGCATCGCTAAGTCATCCGAGACTCATGCCAAAGCTTCCGAAACGCTCTCATCTCTTGCTATCAAAAAAAGCTAAGAAAGCCGACATCAAAGGCTGGATCGCTGTTACTGTTTCTGTTCTTACTTTTATTATGGAAATTTGCGATAGGTTCGGCCTATTCTAAAATGATTCCAGAAAGAACAAATAAAAAGTTTAATATCGCTAATACCAGAGCCACATCCGAAACCGTTATCTTTGACGGTTTCTTTTCTTTTTTATCCTTCTTCATACTTCCCCCTCCTTCTCCTCTGTCTGAAATAAATAATCTAATGAATTTAACCTTTTAGGCGCAAAAAAACCAACCACTAAATATAGCAGTTGGTTTTATTTTTTATATCATTTTTAAAAGTTCTTCAAAACATATCAATTTTTCTTTAATCAATCCAATAAGTTTCTATTTTTATCCCTTTCCATGTAAGTGCCTGCCCACATTTACCGCAATAATTTTCTCTATGTCCCATAGCCCTTCCATCTTTTGTTGAAAATAATCTTTTTCCACATGCAGGACAATTATAATTAGTTACTCCTTCTGATTGATTAACCTTTTCAACTATTGGTGTTTTTTGTATTAGTCTTTCATCCATAAACTTACCTCGATTCAACCAACTACTATATTTTATTTTCAAAGTGCATTTTTCTTACATTTCCTAAATTATTTTTTTACTTTCTCCCACTCTCACACCACCTCCTTCTTGTCTGGATCATCCGTTTGAAACAGATAATTCATTGTCTTTCCTCACTTTATCTCCTATACTTGAAATACAGGCTCCCGCCAGAGCCGAGTATGAAAGTAGGTTTCTCATACTTTGATGGAAATGAATACCTGTGTAAAGATGTAGTTAAAATCGAAATCCCTGCTTCCTCAGTTCCTGTATTGGTTGTAAAATTGAAAATATATAGACTTAATCAGAGAGATGTGTTATTTGTGCATCTCTCAAATCGTGTATGAATAATTTTTCAAAACAGCCCTTGACATAGTTCCCCATATCTTTGTCTCTGTATAAAAGTCCGGTACAGTATTTTTTGCACTTTTGTCGCAATTCCCCGTAATCTTTTGATTCTTCTTTCAAATCTTTGTACGCTTTGGTAGCTAAATCTCGTACTTGTAATCTAAACTTTTCATAATCCATGCTTTCACACCTCCTTAGATTGCTCTTATCTTCCTTGCAGACTTTATTTCAAAGTTCATCCCCTGAATAGTTCCAATCATCAGCCGTGAGGTCATCTGCTGTTGGATTCCATGACCTCGCGGCTCTTTCCGCTTTTCCATATCTGCTTATAATCAGTTGACACGTTTCATAACTATTTGATGGTTTGATCACAGCGAATATTTCTGATTCAGTTCTTCTCATAGATTTTCGGAAGATTATTCCATTTATCTTCATTGCTTCCCTTACAGCTTCATGTATGTACATCTCTATCACTCTCCTCCTTACTCCATAAAATACTCAATAGTGACGCCGAAGTAGTCGGCTAAGGAGTTTATTTTATCAGCCTTTGGCGCGTATCTTCCTGCTTTCCAGTTAGATAACGTTGATGTTGGAACACCAGTGTTTTTAGATACTTCATAATCCGTAACTCCTTTTTTGTTCCTCAAATCTGCATATTTTTTATACGAAAACAATCTATTGCCCCCTTTCAAAAATGTATTGACATTAGCTAAGGTTTCAAATATAATTAAGGTGTCAATCAAAGTTATATAAGAAACCAGAGCTATTAGGTTTTTTAGCTTCGGTATCAAAGCTATGTGTATATATTAGCATCGATTCCAAAGCCTGTCAACACCTTTTAGCTTATTTTTCAAACTTATTTTGAGGTGCTGTATATGTATGAAATTTTTGAAAAACTATGTGCTGAAAATGGCGTAACACCTTACCGTGTTTGCAAAGAAACAGGAATAACTACTGCTTCAATTAGCAACTGGAAAGCGGGGAGGTATACCCCGAAACAAGATAAGTTGCAAAAAATAGCAGATTTTTTCGGAGTTTCCATTGAATACTTAATGACCGGAGAAGAAAAAGAGGGAGGGGAAAGATACTACCTTAATGAAGAAACCGCAGAAATGGCTCAGACCTTATTTGGAAACAGAAATTTACGTGTGCTGTTCGATGCGGCAAAAGATGCCTCACCAGAGGATTTAAAAACTACTTATGATATGCTTATGGCATTGAAGAAGAAAGAACGTGGGGAAAATGAGTTTTGATTATCAAGTATATTTATTAGATGGAATGACAGTAAATGAAGCTGTTACCGAAAATGAAGATGGATCATATACCATTTTCGTGAATAAGAATTTATGCGAAAGCAAACGGATGAGTGCTATTAAACACGCACTGTCTCATATCAAGAATTTTGATTTTGGAAAGAGTGATGTGCAAGAGATTGAAAAAGCTGCACATAAATAAAGTATAACCGCATAGGCGATTATATAAATGGTTTGGGTTTTCTCAAAAAAAGAGAAAGAGAGGCGTAAATATTTTATGCA
>OBXW01000848.1_pt1 | contig 12341 bp, 7 predicted proteins | sample 1495431 | NCBI WGS metagenome assembly OBXW01 (sample SAMEA2580166, study PRJEB22360) | human gut metagenome | biome: human gut; feature: human-associated habitat; material: faeces | place: Denmark | collected 2008/2010 | reverse complement strand
TGTCTTCAAATACTGTAAATCAAAGAGTTAATTTTGCTTCGACTAAGAATCCGCTTGAATATCCGGATTTCCTGGAAGTACAATTGAAGTCATTCCAAGACTTTCTACAACTAGATACCCCACCTGAGAAGCGTAAAAAAGAGGGATTGTATAAAGTATTTGCCGAAAACTTCCCAATTGCCGACACAAGAAACAATTTTGTTCTTGAGTTTCTGGACTATTATATTGATCCGCCGCGCTATACCATTGATGATTGTATAGAGCGTGGGCTCACATATAGTGTTCCATTGAAAGCGAAACTCAAGCTTTACTGTACAGACCCCGATCATGAGGATTTCGATACAGTGATTCAAGATGTGTTCCTTGGTCCTATACCTTACATGACTGACAAGGCAACTTTTGTCATCAATGGTGCTGAGCGTGTAGTTGTGTCGCAGCTTCACCGTTCTCCGGGCGTATTCTTCGGTCAGAGTGTACATGCTAATGGTACAAAGTTGTACTCAGCCCGTATCATCCCGTTTAAGGGATCATGGATTGAGTTCGCTACCGATATTAACAACGTAATGTACGCTTATATTGATCGTAAGAAGAAATTGCCTGTTACTACGCTGTTAAGAGCTATCGGCTTTGAGAACGACAAGGACATTCTTGAGATTTTTAACCTGGCTGAAGATGTGAAGGTTAATAAGACTAATCTCAAGAAGGTAGTAGGTCGTAAACTGGCTGCGCGTGTCTTGAAAACCTGGATTGAAGATTTCGTTGATGAAGATACCGGTGAAGTTGTTTCTATTGAACGTAATGAAGTCATTATCGACCGTGAAACAGTAATCGAACCGGAACATATAGATGAAATAATTGACTCGGGCGTTCAAAACATCCTTATTCACAAGGAAGAACCGAACCAGTCCGACTACTCTATTATATATAATACCCTTCAGAAGGACCCGAGTAACTCGGAAAAGGAGGCTGTGCTTTATATCTACCGTCAGTTGCGTAATGCAGACCCTGCCGATGATGCCAGTGCCCGTGAAGTTATTAATAACCTGTTCTTCTCTGAAAAACGGTATGACCTTGGTGATGTAGGTCGTTATAGAATCAATAAGAAATTGAACCTGACGACAGACATGGACGTGCGTGTCCTCACTAAAGAAGATATTATCGAGATCATCAAATATCTGATTGAGCTGATTAACTCAAAAGCAGATGTAGATGATATCGACCACTTGAGCAACCGTCGCGTACGTACTGTAGGCGAACAGTTGTCCAATCAGTTCGCTGTCGGTTTGGCACGTATGTCACGTACCATCCGCGAACGAATGAATGTTCGTGACAATGAGGTGTTTACTCCGATTGACCTGATCAATGCGAAGACTATTTCTTCTGTGATCAATTCATTCTTCGGAACTAACGCATTGTCACAGTTTATGGACCAGACAAACCCGTTGGCTGAAATCACTCACAAACGTCGTATGTCTGCTCTTGGTCCTGGTGGTTTGTCTCGTGAACGTGCCGGATTTGAGGTTCGTGACGTTCACTATACACACTACGGACGCCTTTGTCCGATTGAAACACCGGAAGGTCCGAATATCGGTTTGATTTCGTCACTTTGTGTGTTTGCCAAGATCAATGATCTCGGCTTTATTGAAACTCCTTACCGTAAGGTAGATAACGGAAAGGTAGATCTGTCTGAGAACGGACTCGTTTACCTGACGGCTGAGGAAGAAGAAGCTAAGATCATAGCACAGGGTAATGCTCCGTTGAATGATGACGGTACATTTATCCGTAATAAGGTTAAGTCTCGTCAGGATGCCGATTATCCGGTTGTAGAACCTTCGGAAGTAGAGTTGATGGATGTTGCTCCTCAACAGATTGCTTCTATCGCTGCATCTTTGATTCCCTTCCTTGAACATGATGACGCTAACCGTGCGTTGATGGGATCGAACATGATGCGTCAGGCTGTTCCTTTGCTGAGAAGCGAAGCTCCAATCGTAGGTACAGGTATTGAACGCCAGCTGGTACGTGATTCACGTACTCAGATTGCTGCCGAAGGTGATGGAGTGATTGATTTTGTAGATGCTACTACTATTCGTATTCTATACGATCGTACAGAAGATGAAGAGTTTGTAAGTTTTGAGCCGGCATTAAAAGAATATAGAATACCGAAGTTCCGTAAAACGAACCAGAATATGACAATCGACCTTCGGCCAACTTGCAATAAAGGTGATCGTGTGACGAAAGGTCAGATTCTGACAGAAGGTTATTCTACTGAAAATGGAGAACTCGCTTTGGGTAAGAATCTGTTGGTTGCTTACATGCCTTGGAAAGGTTATAATTACGAGGATGCTATCGTGTTGAATGAACGTGTGGTTCGTGAAGACTTGCTGACTTCAGTACACGTAGAAGAGTATTCACTCGAAGTTCGTGAAACCAAGCGAGGAATGGAAGAGTTGACTTCTGATATTCCTAACGTGAGTGAGGAAGCCACTAAGGATTTGGACGAGAATGGTATCGTACGTGTCGGTGCACGTATTCAGCCGGGTGATATATTGATTGGTAAGATTACACCGAAAGGTGAATCTGATCCTTCTCCGGAAGAAAAATTGCTTCGTGCTATCTTTGGTGATAAAGCCGGTGATGTGAAAGATGCTTCTTTGAAAGCATCTCCTTCTCTGAAGGGGGTAATTATTGATAAGAAACTGTTCTCACGTGTCATCAAGAATCGTAGTTCTAAGTTGGCTGATAAGGCGTTGCTTCCGAAAATTGACGATGAATTTGAGTCTAAGGTAGCTGACTTGAAACGTATCTTGGTAAAGAAATTGATGGTATTGACAGAAGGAAAGGTATCTCAGGGCGTGAAAGACTACTTGGGAGCTGAAGTCATAGCTAAAGGCTCTAAGTTTAGTGCTTCTGACTTCGATTCACTTGATTTCACTGCGATTCAGCTGAGCGACTGGACCAATGATGATCATGCGAATGGTATGATTCGTGACTTGATCCTGAACTTTATCAAGAAGTACAAAGAACTTGATGCTGAACTGAAGCGTAAAAAGTTCGCTATCACAATTGGTGATGAACTGCCTGCAGGTATCATTCAGATGGCGAAAGTATATATTGCTAAAAAACGTAAGATTGGTGTAGGTGATAAGATGGCCGGACGTCACGGTAATAAAGGTATTGTGTCACGTGTTGTTCGTCAAGAAGACATGCCGTTCCTTGAAGATGGAACTCCGGTAGACATTGTATTGAACCCGTTGGGTGTGCCTTCTCGTATGAATATCGGTCAGATTTTTGAGGCTGTTCTCGGACGTGCCGGAAAGAATTTGGGTGTGAAGTTCGCTACGCCGATTTTTGACGGTGCAACTTTGGATGACTTGAACGAGTGGACAGACAAAGCCGGTCTACCACGCTATTGCAAAACTTATCTTTGTGATGGTGGTACAGGCGAACGCTTTGACCAACCAGCAACCGTAGGTGTTACCTATATGTTGAAACTCGGTCACATGGTTGAAGACAAGATGCACGCACGTTCTATCGGACCATACTCATTGATTACTCAGCAACCTCTTGGTGGTAAAGCTCAGTTTGGTGGTCAGCGTTTCGGAGAGATGGAGGTTTGGGCACTCGAAGGTTTCGGTGCATCGCATATTCTCCAGGAGATTCTGACAATCAAGTCGGACGACGTTGTTGGACGTTCTAAGGCTTACGAAGCCATTGTAAAGGGCGAACCCATGCCACAGCCGGGTATTCCGGAATCTCTGAACGTGTTGTTGCACGAATTAAGAGGATTGGGCCTGAGCATCAATTTGGAATAATGAACTAATGTGCCAATATGCCAATGTATCGATCAAGGTACATTGGCTGTGGCATTTCATAATTAGCATATTTTCTTATTGGCACATTGGCATCAGCCAATCGGCACATTATTTAGTTAATTAGCATATTATATAATTATAAAAGTATGGCTTTTAGAAAAGAAAATAAGATCAAGAGCAATTTCTCGAAAATCTCTATCGGTTTGGCTTCTCCGGAAGAAATCCTTGAGAATTCGAGTGGTGAAGTATTAAAGCCTGAAACCATCAACTATCGTACATACAAACCTGAGCGTGACGGTTTGTTCTGCGAGCGTATCTTCGGCCCGATCAAAGACTACGAATGCCATTGCGGTAAATATAAACGCATCCGTTATAAAGGTATTGTCTGCGACCGTTGTGGTGTAGAAGTTACTGAAAAGAAAGTACGTCGCGAACGTATGGGACATATCCAGCTTGTCGTGCCTGTAGCTCACATCTGGTATTTCCGTTCGCTGCCTAATAAGATCGGTTATTTGTTGGGACTCCCCACCAAGAAACTCGATTCTATCATTTACTACGAACGCTATGTTGTCATTCAGCCGGGTGTGAAAGCTGAAGACGGTATCGCCGAATTTGATCTGTTGTCAGAAGAAGAATACTTGGATATTCTTGATACTCTTCCTAAAGATAATCAGTATCTGGAAGATACAGACCCCAACAAGTTTATTGCTAAAATGGGAGCCGAAGCGATCTATGATCTGCTTGCCCGTCTCGATCTTGATGCATTATCCTATGAGTTGCGTCACCGTGCCGGAAATGATGCTTCGCAACAGCGTAAGAATGAGGCTTTGAAGCGTCTTCAGGTGGTAGAATCATTCCGTGCATCACGTGGACGGAATAAACCTGAATGGATGATTGTACGTATTGTACCGGTAATTCCGCCCGAACTTCGTCCGTTGGTTCCGTTGGATGGAGGGCGTTTCGCTACATCCGATTTGAACGATCTTTATCGTCGTGTGATTATCCGTAACAATCGTTTGAAACGATTGATTGAGATTAAGGCTCCCGAGGTGATTCTCCGTAACGAGAAACGTATGCTTCAGGAATCTGTCGATTCACTGTTTGATAATTCACGTAAATCCAGTGCAGTTAAGACTGATGCCAACCGCCCGTTGAAGTCTTTGTCTGACAGCCTGAAAGGTAAGCAAGGACGTTTCCGTCAAAACTTGCTGGGTAAACGCGTTGACTATTCGGCCCGTTCGGTAATTGTTGTTGGCCCGGAGTTGAGAATGCATGAATGTGGTATTCCTAAACTGATGGCTGCCGAACTGTACAAGCCGTTCATTATCCGTAAGTTGATCGAGCGAGGTATCGTAAAGACTGTGAAGTCTGCTAAGAAGATCGTGGACCGTAAGGAGCCGGTGATCTGGGATATTCTTGAACACGTAATGAAAGGTCATCCAGTATTGTTGAACCGTGCTCCGACACTTCACCGTTTGGGTATTCAGGCTTTCCAGCCTAAGATGATCGAAGGTAAAGCTATCCAATTGCATCCGTTGGCATGTACAGCGTTCAATGCCGACTTTGATGGTGACCAGATGGCTGTTCACTTGCCTTTGAGCAATGAGGCAGTACTTGAAGCACAAATGTTGATGCTGGCTTCTCACAATATTCTGAATCCTGCAAATGGTGCTCCTATTACCGTTCCTTCACAGGATATGGTGCTTGGTTTGTACTATATCACCAAACTCCGTAAAGGCGCCAAAGGTGAGGGACTCACATTCTATGGACCCGAAGAAGCGTTGATAGCTTACAATGAAGGTAAAGTAGATATTCACGCTCCGGTGAAGGTTATCGTAAAAGACCTTGACGAAAATGGAAATATCGTTGATGTAATGCGTGAGACTTCAGTAGGTCGTGTGATTGTGAACGAAATTGTTCCGCCTGAAGTCGGATACATCAATACTATTATTTCAAAGAAATCATTGCGTGACATTATTAGTGCTGTAATCAAAGCTTGTGGTGTTGCTCGGACTGCTGACTTCCTTGATGGAATTAAAAATTTAGGCTACAAGATGGCCTTTCAGGGTGGGCTGTCATTCAACTTGGGTGATATCATTATCCCGAAAGAGAAAGAGACACTCGTTCAGAGAGGTTATGAAGAGGTAGAGCAGGTGATCAATAACTATAATATGGGTTTCATCACCAATAATGAACGTTACAACCAGGTAATTGATATCTGGACACATGTAAACTCTGAATTGTCTAATATCTTGATGAAGACTATTTCTTCAGATGATCAGGGTTTCAACTCTGTGTACATGATGCTTGATTCCGGTGCCCGTGGTTCTAAAGAGCAGATCCGTCAGCTCTCCGGTATGCGTGGTTTGATGGCAAAACCGCAGAAGGCAGGTGCTGAAGGTGGTCAGATCATCGAGAACCCTATCTTGTCTAACTTTAAAGAGGGACTTTCTGTGTTGGAGTACTTTATCTCTACTCACGGTGCCCGTAAAGGTTTGGCCGATACCGCTTTGAAGACTGCCGATGCGGGATACTTGACTCGTCGTCTGGTTGACGTTTCGCATGATGTGATTATTAATGAAGAAGACTGCGGTACGCTTCGCGGACTGGTTTGTACTGACCTCAAGAACAATGACGAAGTTATTGCTACTCTGTACGAACGTATCCTCGGACGTGTATCCGTACACGATATTATTCATCCTCAGACCGGTGAATTACTGGTTGCCGGTGGTGAAGAAATTACAGAAGATATCGCCAAGAAGATTCAGGAATCTCCGATTGAAAGCGTTGAGATTCGTTCGGTATTGACTTGCGAATCGAAGAAGGGTGTTTGTGCGAAGTGCTATGGTCGTAACCTGGCTACGAACCATATGGTTCAGAAAGGTGAGGCTGTCGGTGTAATCGCTGCCCAGTCTATCGGTGAACCGGGTACACAGTTGACATTGCGTACATTCCATGCTGGTGGTACGGCTGCCAACATTGCGGCCAATGCAAGTATTGTTGCTAAAAATAATGCCCGTTTGGAATTTGAAGAACTCCGTACGGTAGATATTGTGGACGAAACTGGTGAGGCTGCCAAAGTGGTAGTAGGTCGTTTGGCTGAGGTTCGTTTCATTGATGTCAATACAGGCATTGTACTTTCTACCCATAACGTTCCTTACGGTTCTACACTTTATGTAGCCGATGGTGAAGTGGTAGAAAAAGGTAAACTGATTGCGAAATGGGATCCATTCAACGCTGTTATCATAACCGAAGCTACCGGTAAGATTGAGTTTGAGGGTGTCATTGAAAATGTTACTTATAAGATTGAATCGGATGAAGCGACCGGACTTCGAGAAATTATTATTATTGAGTCTAAAGATAAGACTAAAGTTCCTTCGGCCCACATCCTGACCGAAGATGGTGATCTTATCCGTACATATAATTTACCTGTAGGTGGACACGTAGTGATCGAAAACGGCCAAAAGGTGAAAGCAGGTGAGGTAATCGTTAAGATTCCGCGTGCTGTGGGTAAAGCCGGTGATATTACCGGTGGTCTTCCCCGTGTTACTGAGTTGTTTGAAGCACGTAACCCGTCGAATCCTGCCGTCGTATCCGAAATCGATGGAGAGGTTACTATGGGTAAAGTGAAACGCGGTAATCGCGAAATCATCGTTACATCTAAGACCGGTGAAGTGAAGAAATACCTTGTTCCGCTGTCTAAGCAGATTCTGGTACAGGAGAATGACTACGTTCGTGCAGGTACTCCATTGTCCGATGGTGCTACGACTCCGGCTGATATTTTGGCTATTAAAGGTCCTACGGCTGTACAGGAATACATCGTGAATGAAGTTCAGGACGTATATCGTTTACAGGGTGTGAAGATCAATGATAAGCATTTTGAGATTATTGTTCGCCAGATGATGCGTAAAGTGACTATCGACGAACCGGGTGATACACGCTTCCTTGAACAGCAGGTAGTGGACAAACTCGAGTTCATGGAAGAGAACGACCGCATTTGGGGTAAGAAAGTGGTTGTAGATGCCGGAGATTCTGAAAACCTGAAAGCCGGTCAGATTGTCACAGCCCGCAAGTTGCGTGACGAAAACAGTATGCTGAAACGCCGTGACCTTAAACCGGTTGAGGTGCGTGATGCTGTTGCTGCAACTTCTACCCAGATTCTTCAGGGTATTACTCGTGCCGCATTGCAAACTTCAAGCTTCATGTCTGCCGCTTCTTTCCAGGAGACAACTAAAGTGCTGAATGAGGCTGCTATCAATGGTAAGATAGATAAGTTGGAAGGTATGAAGGAGAATGTAATTTGCGGTCATCTGATTCCGGCCGGTACAGGTCTTCGCGAGTTTGACAAGATCATTGTAGGTTCTAAAGAAGAATACGATCGTATTCTGGCTAATAAGAAGACAGTGCTTGACTATAATGAAGTAGAATAATACATTCAATTGACTATAGCTGAAAAAGAGCAATTGCCGTAAAGGTGATTGCTCTTTTTTTAGTTTATGTTATGTTACCGGATGAAGCGATTGGTCAATTTGCTTTTTGACATTAGCCAAACGATGGCGTAACATGTCAGGAATACAATACAGGCCATACAAATAATTCGTACAGTATATGGCAGCAACTCTGTATCCAGTAAATCGTAAGCAATGAATACAAATACATAATGGCTCAGATAAATGCCGAATGCGAGTGATGCCATGTGTGATAACCTGTGGTTTGAAGGTACCTTTATCTTCTGTACGATTACAAAAACCGGGAAGGTCATCATAAATACGTTGATACCTGCAAAGTACCATACAATTTCCAGATAAGCATAATTTCCCGGGAAGTAATTTTGTGTGATGACGTACCCATAAGATGTGATCAGGTATCCTGTCAGAAACATTGGGACGGTAATACTCAATAGTTTCTTCCAACTCCATTTCAGTGGATATTTTGTGAGATAATAAGCTAGCAGAAGATATCCGATAAAACCGGAGAAATAATAAAAGGTACCATAGTCATTCCAGTCACATACTCCCCATAGACCCATATTCCCGTAATTGCCCTGATAGCCTAGTGCTGGAGCGAACATTTTTACATACGGAGCAATCAGGCTGATTCCCCAAATGCCTAAGAATAATTTTAGTTCCTTCTTTGAAACTTTTTCCAACCAACCGCTGATAATAGGCATTATCAAATATAACCCAATCAACATATAAAGATACCACAACGGGACTGTGTCAAAATTGAAATTAAATATAAATGTATATAGTTTGAACCATAAAGCTTCAAGACTGTGATCTGGCATCGAGATCAGTGGATTTTGAGTATCGGGATTGATATAGTTCAGATATATGAAATACAAAACAGGCAAGACCAGTGACCAGAAAATCATTGGAGGGATCAGGCGTCCTATCCTTTTCTTATAGAACGCTGCCATGTCGGTTTGTACGGGTAATAGCAATACCCCGGTCATCATAACAAAAATGGGAACACACGGGCGCATCAGGCTTCCCCAAAACACTCCTGTTAAGAACGATTCCCGATTGGCATCAAATTGGCCGATAAATGCATCGCAACTATGCGAGAAAACAACAAAGAAACAGGCGAGTACCCTTAACAGGTCAATCCAACCTATATTCTCTTTCTTTTTTAATTCCATGATATAATTGATTTCAATGTGTTAATGTGAAAAATGTACAATCTGTGCTGCTGTCATTATTATTAAATTCATTCTATTGCCTTTACTTTGTTCAGGTTGGGTAATGTGTTCCCCCCGATAGAAGCCGGTTTACTTTGGAGCGTCTTGGTTGAATGCGTCGGAAGCCTTGTTTTTGTATTGTGTATACCGTTCACGGAATGATAATGGCAATCGCCTTCTATGTTTGCGGTGAAATTTCTGATATGTGTTCTGGTGAATGATTTCTCTCCACTCGGACGGTTCCATATTACTTTTATGGAGTCCGATAATTATTCTGATAGAAATGGTGTGAAATAATATATTTTTCCAAGTTGTTGCAAACTTCTCACTTGGGCTGCTATAGTGTAATGTTTCCGTGTCGAGTGTGATGCCTCCTTCATACGAAAAAGAAGTCGGGATCTTTTTTGCATTCACCGTCCGGTGAGATTGTGTGATGATTTCCCCTTCTGTGGACGAGGAGTAATTGGAATAGATTTCTTCCAGTAGTAACAGCTGTTTTTTAGTAAGCCGACAGAGCGCTCTAAGGAGCATGGGCAACAAACAGATTCCTTCGTCCGATATTTTAAATTGCTTTTTTATACTGTAATTAATATTTTTCATAGGCCTTAAGATTTTCTTTTGGACAAAGATAATCTCTTTTATCAAGTGTTACAATGTGTCTATTCGAAAAACAGATCAGATTTTACTGTTTTCAGCGTCCGGTTTATCAATAGTCGTTAATTCCCTTTTTATTTACCGAACATTCTTGTGCCTGCAGCGTTCCTATATCAAAACAATATAAATCAAGCATTATGAATTTTATCTGGTACATTTTGATAGGTATCCTTGCCGGTTATTTTGCCGGTAAGATAATGCGTGGAGGAGGATTCGGCCTTTTGGTCAATCTCTTATTAGGGATTATAGGCGGTGTGCTGGGCGGTTGGGTGTTTGCCCTTCTGGGACTGGCAGCAACCGGAATTATTGGTAGTCTGATTACTTCGGTTGTCGGCGCGATCTTATTTCTCTGGATAGCCTCCTTCTTCAGCCGCTCCCGATGAGGGGAGTATTTCTCGCAATGAGACAGTATCGTTTATTGTGGTTATATAAAAATTAATAGTTTATGGGAAGTGGAAATGCAAAATTTTTGGTAGGACTTGGAATCGGTTCTGCCATCGGTGCGCTGGTTTATCATTTTTCGCGCACGGCGAAAGCTAAAAAACTGAAAAATGATGTGTTCAATGCTCTTCATGAAATAGAGGCTGATGCCGAACTGGCAGTAGTCGAAGCAAAAGACAAAGCCGTGAAGGCTGGTGCCAAAGTAGCCGGAAAAGTAGCTGATAAAGCGACTGAGATGAAAGAAAAATTGACACCTAACTCTTGATAGTGAGCGGTAGATAATGAACGGTGAACGGTAAATTGGAATGCACTAATTAATGTATTAAGTTTATCGTTCGCTGCTTATTGTTGATTACCGCTTTTAATATAGCCTGAGATAATTTAAAATCCATTCCTGTTTTTTCTTCAAATATCTGCTTTTTCCAGATATTGATTAAAAAATGCTTTGGATTCAAATAAAAAATTGTTTTCGTATGCCTTGCATTCTATGGAAAAGAGTGCAAGGCATTTGTCTTTACTATAAAACATAATCTGTATCTTTGTAACAGAAGAATTAGAATCAATCAATAATAAAAGATATGGAAAATCAAAATCCCGATAATCAATTACAAATAGAATTAAAAGAGGAAGTGGCTCAAGGAACCTATGCGAATCTGGCTATCATTACACATTCAAGTTCGGAGTTTGTACTCGACTTTGTGCGTGTATTGCCCGGGTTGCCAAAAGCAGGGGTACAGTCGCGTGTGATTCTTGCTCCCGAACATGCCAAACGTTTGCAAAGGGCGCTTGAAGAAAATATAGCTAAATATGAACGTGCATTCGGTCCTATCCGATTGCAGGAAGACGGAGTGGATACTCCTCCTATATTAGATATAAAAGGAGAAGCCTGAAAATAAAAAGGGTGTAGCCATCCGGTGCGATGGGTGTAGCCATTCGAGAGGGAGGGTGTAGCCTTAATGTACGGATGGCTACACCTAAAAATCTTTCTGATGAAATGATTTTCCGGAAATAAGCTCTTAAAAATTAAAAAAAAGATGTAGTGCATTGATTATTCAAATATTATTCGTATTTTTGCAGCCCAAAATGTATAGTTACGAAATTAATATAACAATAATATAAATTAAAAAACAATTTAAAATGCCTACAATTCAGCAATTAGTAAGAAAAGGACGCGAAGTGCTGGTCGAGAAAAGTAAATCTCCGGCCTTGGATTCTTGTCCTCAAAGACGTGGCGTTTGCGTGAGAGTATATACTACTACTCCGAAAAAGCCGAACTCTGCAATGCGTAAAGTAGCTCGTGTGCGTTTGACTAACCAGAAAGAGGTGAACTCTTACATTCCGGGAGAAGGACACAACTTGCAGGAGCACTCAATCGTACTGGTTCGCGGTGGTCGTGTGAAAGACCTTCCGGGTGTACGTTACCACATCGTTCGCGGTACTCTTGATACAGCAGGTGTAGCCGGACGTACTCAGAGACGTTCTAAATACGGAGCTAAGCGTCCGAAACCGGGACAAGCAGCACCGGCTAAGAAGAAATAATCCGGAGTGATTCCGAATTCGATTTATTTTAATTAAAAGTAATAACTTTCGTTTTAGTTTGTTGGAATAAGCTATAAAGGTTGAGTAAATTCCCCGGAGGGGGAGTTGAAGACGTCAAGAAATAGACAACCAAGAACAAAAACATTATTTTTCGAACAAATGAGAAAAGCAAAACCAAAAAAACGCGTTATCCTTCCGGATCCCGTGTTCAATGA
>OBXW01000838.1_pt1 | contig 12523 bp, 4 predicted proteins | sample 1495431 | NCBI WGS metagenome assembly OBXW01 (sample SAMEA2580166, study PRJEB22360) | human gut metagenome | biome: human gut; feature: human-associated habitat; material: faeces | place: Denmark | collected 2008/2010 | reverse complement strand
GGAGGCATATGGCGCGCATACCCACCAGTCTACCCCCGCATGAGGCGGTGCCGGCGTGTGGGCGTCTACCGTTTCATGCCGTGGCGTCCGTACGGGCGGACGCGTGGCCTGGACTCGACCATCGCCACGGGCATGCCCGCGAGCAATGCCACACCGGACACGAGCAGCGGGCGCGCGTCACGGCCGGTGGTCCTGGGCGCGTCCTCGGGATAGGGCGCGTCGTCCGGCATGCTCACGCGTTCGCCCGTGACGAGCAGCCGATACGTGTTCAGGAAGATCGGAGTGCAGGTGACCAGCGTCACCAGGTCGCGTCCCGGCTGGATGCGCACGTCGCGCAGATCGTCCGGATCGACCTTGCGGATGCGTTCGACCTTGTAGGCGAGGGTCTGGGCTGCGACCCTCACGTAGAACACGTCACCCTTCCTCAATTCGGTGAGCCGGGTGAACAGGGCCTTGTCGGCCACTCCCGTATGTCCGGTGATCACACTGTGGGTGCTTTGCCCGCCGACGGGCAGGCTGGTGCCGTGAAGGTGTCCCGCACCGTTCTCCAACGCGTACGCGTCGGCCCCGTGGCGGACGGGCAGGTCCACGCCGATGGACGGGATCTCGATGGTCGCCATGATCCCGTCGCCGAAATCCAGCAGGTTCTGGTATTCCGTGTCCGATTTGAACCCGAAATCACCATCGATGGTCCCGTCCTTGCCGGACGTCTCTCCGATGACATGCGGCGTGGCGGCGAGCCTCCGGTTGTACTCGCGGGCCGCGGCGACCATGCGCGCGTACTTCTCGGCGGAATGGTCGTCCTTCGCGGCCAGGGCGGACGATTCGGCCGCCCTGCGGGCCGCTCCGGCCTGTTCCACGCCAAGCCAAGCGAACGTGCCCACGCCCGCCAGGCAGAACACGACCGTGACGGCGATGAGCGCGCGGAACACGCGTCTCGCATGCCGTGCGCGTATGCGGCGCAGGCGCCGCATACGACGTCCCTCCGAAGCACGTTCGCCCTCGATGATCCAATCCCAATCCATAACGTCCATACCTTTGCCACGATCCGTTCCACGAATATCGACGGGGATGGGCAACGGGAAGGGCCGGCGTCCGGACCATTCCGCCCACGTCCGAATGGAGTTGGTGGATGGCCGTCCGCCGGCCCTTCCGTCACCGGGTTCCGGTCACTCGTCGTCCGGCATGCCGTGGCCGTTCATGCGTCTGGTGAGCATGACGGTCGAGCCGATGCCGAACATGAGCAGCAGGACGCCGCCCGCGATGGCGATCGGCAGGCCGATACCGCCGGTCGGCACGAAGTTCTCGTGAACCTCCTGCCATTGCGCGTACAGGGTGATGTCCTTGTCCTGCAATGCGACCTTGCTGCCGTCCTTATAGACGACGTCCGCCTTACCGGGTTTAGTGCCCCAACCCTTGAACACGTACTTGTCGCGTTTGAACGACTTGGACGTGTCACCGGGAATGGTCACATCCGAATACTGCCAGCCGGTCGTGTTCGGATGCGAACCGGTGCCGCCGTTCGCGTTGTAGACCACGTTGGCCTGCAACCGCTGCCAGTGCGCGTACACGGTGACGTTGCCGGTCAGGGGCGTGGCCCACTGGTAGAGGCCCGTGTTGTCCTGCGGGGCTGTGTACCAGCCGAGGAACTTGTATCCCCTGATCTTCGACGTGTCGCCCGCGGCCCAGCCGGAGCCGTCCGCGGCGGCCGTGTTGTAAGCCACGGATACGGACGCCGGGGTGGACGGCATCTGGCCCGACCATGTGCTCGGCTTGTTCGTGTCGTAGGTGAGGACCGGGTTGCCGACCCACACCGCGTACACGGTCATGCCGCCCTCGACCATCGTGACCTGGGCCTGCGCCTGGGTCGCGTTCCGGTCCTGGTTCCAACCCAGCTGGGTGTGGCCCGGACGCGACAGCATGCTGGAATCCCAGCAGTCGTCGTCCTTCGCCATGGTCGCCAGGGTGATGCGTTGGCCGGCCGGATAGTAGACCTGGCAGCCGGACACCACGTCCGTGCTCGTGTCGATGGTCTTGACGGTCACGCTGCCGTCCTCGTGGGTGGTGGTGCGCTGCACGAGGTCGGACACCTTGCCGGTTGACTTGGAGGACGCCGTCTGCGTCGTGTCCGGCGTCGTGTTCGACGGGACTTGGCCGGAAGCATCCGCCGCGTTCTTGTCATAGGTGAGCACCGCGGTGCGGGTGACGGGCGCGCCGAACGTCATGCGCGAACCGTCGGTGCGTCCGGCGGGATTGCCCAGATCGTAGGAGAACGTGAACGTGCTTCCGGTCCAGGTTGCCGCGAGACGGTGACGGGACTGCTGCGGCGCGTCCAGATAGGCCTCGTCGCCGGCGTCATGCTTGATTCCGGCGAAGCCGTTCGTGCCGTAGGAGGCGAGTTCCGCGTCGGAACGCTTGTACGCGCCATCGAAACCGTCAAGCAGCTGCACGCCCTCGAACTTGAGGTCGGATTGCGCGTCCCAACCGTCGAGGTCGTTGAAGCCGGTCACGCCCTTGAACGTGTCGGGCACCTTCTCGCCGGTGTCCGCGTACGTGAACTCGACGGTCCACGAGCAGCCCACGCGTTTCGACGTGTCGACTCCACCCATGGCCGCCTTGACCTTGGCAGGCAGGCTGGAATAGCCGGAACCGTAGGCCGTGTTGATCCAGAATCTTCCGTCTCCGACGATGTTCCCGTGCCCGTCGAACCTGTACAGTTCGCTGACGCTGCCGCCGTTCCACTCCTTCAAACGCATGGTCATGCTGATCTGGTGGGTCCTGCCGGACGGGTCGGTCCAGTCGCCCACGGACGGAATGGTCAACGAGGCGCCCGCCTTCAACGGCCACATGCCCTGGGACGAGGAGTCCGTGGACCTGTACCACGCGCCGTTCTCGAACTCGACCTGCGAGAGCCTCGTGTCGGTGGTGTTGAGCACGAACTGGCGGTAGTCGCCGGGAACATCATCCGTTTCGAGGTCATGCACCGTCAGACCGGAAGCGGTCCTGTCCGCCACGGCCCTCACAGTGCCGGTCGTCCTGGTCTTGGCCTGCTTGACGGTGTTCGCGGTCTCGTCGGACGGGACCTGGCCGAAGGCGTCCTGCGAATTCTTGTCGTAGGAGAGCTTGTAGGCGAGCTTGAACTGCACGTCGTCGATCAGATTGCCGGAGATGCCGTCGATGGAACCCAACGCCTTGAACGTGAACCTGCTGACGTTCCGACCGGCGGGAACCACGACCGAACCCTGGAACGTGTCCCACGAGCCGAGCCAGCCATCCGTGTTCGGAGCGTTCACCGTGGTGGACTTCTCACCCAGCCTGTTGCCTCGGTCGGACGCGATGCGGGTCATCTCCACCGGCTGCTCATGGCCGGGCGCTCCGACGAGGATCTGGATCTTCTCATTGGAGTTGATGGTCCCGTTCCTGTGCGCGTACCGGAGCTTCACCGTGTACACGGTCGGATAATCGTGCGCGGTGTCGATGTCCTGGTACAGGTACGTGTTGGCCTGCGATGCGGTGATCTCGGCGTACATGTTGTCGAGCGCCTTGGAGCGTTGGATCTCGACGATGCCGCCGCGCCCGTCGACCCTGGTGTCGGTCTGGTTGGACTTCCAGCCGAACTTGGCGGCGTCGAACCCGTTGAGGTGGACCCACTGCTTGGACGCCTCGCCCTTGCCGTTGAGGGCGCCGCTGATCTCCACGTCGCCGTGCGCCGGGTCGACGTTGGCGAAGTTGTACTTGCCGGTCATTTTGGACTGGCCGACGATGTTCTGCCAGTCGTGGTCGAAGTCGCTGTTGACAATCTGCTTCGGCAGGCCGTTGGCGGCGTATTCCGCCACATCGTCATCCGCCGCGAGACGCACGCTGCCATTGGTCTTCGACTTGGCCTGCTTGACGGTGTTCGCGGCCGTATCCGACGGAACCTGGCCTGAAGCGTCCGAAGAGTTCGCGTCATAGGTCAACCTGTAAGAGCGGGAGAACTCGATGTCGTCCACGAGATTGCCGATGTTGTTGCCGGGCAGGGTCTCATTCTCTTTGAACCCTTCGAGGCTCTTGAACATGAATACCGTGTTCTTCTGTCCTTCGGGCACCTGGTAATAGCCTTCGTACGTCTCCCATTGTGCGCCATGATCGCGGGGATCGGTGTTGGATACCTTTGTGGTGATGATCGTGGACTTCCCGCCCACCTTGTCGCCATGGCCGTTAGAGGTGACGCGGGTCATCTCCACAGGCGTCGCGTGGTCCGTGTCGGAGCCCACGAGGACCTGCATCCTGTCGGCATGGGAGGATTGGCGGCTGGCGTGCTTGAGCCGGATCTTGTACAGCACGCCGCCGTTGCCGGTGGACACGTTCTGGTAGATGCTGGTGTTGTCCTGTTGGGCGACGATCTCCGCATACGTGTTCTTGGTGTTGCGGTCCTGCTGCAATTCGACCCTTGAACCGTTCTCGGTACTGGACCATGCGAACCTGGAAGAGTCGAAACCGGGAATCTGCCCGATCTTTCCGTACTTGGAAAGATCGGTGGCGGACATGTTGTACCAAAGCGTGCCGTCATCCGATTTGAGGAACGTGCGCAGATCGGCATAGCCTTCCTGCTCGTTCTTCTGAATGTCGGAGAACGAGGGGTAGGAGAAATCGCCATTAGCGAGGGAAACGTACCGGACGTTCTCGTCCGCGACGGTCTTCACGGTTCCGTTGGTCTTGGCTTTGGCGGGCTGGACGGTGTTCTCCCTGCCGCGTTCGTTCGACGGAACCTGGCCGGAGGCGTCGGACGCGTTCTTGTCGTAAGAGAGCCTGTACGCCTTGTCGAACACGATATCGTCGAGCACGTTGCCGCGGTCGAGCTGCTTGGCGTCGATGCTCCTGAACGTGAAGCGGGTCGTGGTCTGGCCGTCGGGGATCAGGTAGGTGCCCTCGTACGTCTCCCACTGGCTCTCGTGGTGGCGGTTGTTGCCGTTCGTGACCTTGGTGGCGATGGTGGTGGACTTCTCGTTGAGTTTGTCGCCGTGCCCGTTGACGGTGGTGCGGGTCATCTCCACGGGCGTCTCGTGGCCGGGCGCGCCGATCAGGACCTGCATCTTGTCGAGGTAGTTCTGGTTCAGGCTGGCGTGCTTCAAACGCACCTTGTACAGGGTGCCGGGAACGGTCTTGATGTCCTGGTAGATCGCGGTGCCCTTCTCGTAGGCGCAGAGTTCCGCGTACACGTTGTCGGCGGCGTCGTCGTACTGGAGTTCGACCGCGTTGGCCTTCTGCTGGATGCTGCCGCCGGCCTTCTGCGTGCTGGTCCAGCCGAATTGGCTGCGGTTCCATCCGTTGATGCCGGTCCACTTCCATGTGTTGCTGTCCTGGTCCATGTTGGTGACGTGGAGCGTCTTGCCCGTGTTCGGGTCGATGCTGGTCCAGTTGTCGAAGCTGTCAACCCACTGGTCGCGGTAGTTCGTCTTGAAGTCGCCATTGACCAGATGGTCAGGCAGGTTCGACGTGTCGTCGGATGCGAGCTTCACGACGCCTTTCGCGTCCCCGGTCGCGCCGGTCGTGTCCACCGCACCGGCGGTGCCGGCCAACCCCGCGCCCAACGTGGACGCGGCGACCAGACCGGCGATGAGTCTTGTGAAGAATCCCATTCTTTTTCATTCCTTCATATTGTTTTTAGAAAAGTCCTTTGATAAAGGGAACGGAAGGAGGCCGGAGAGGCGAAGCCTCCACAGCCTCCTGCCATGAATCGTCCGGGAAAAGAGGTCAGGCCGCGATCGGACCGTCGCCCAGGTTCTCGTGGCGGACTCGGTAGGCGGCGAAGCCGGACGCGGTGGCCACGAGGATGATCGCGAACGCGCCGACCAGCATGACGCCCATGGTGGTCGCGCCGGTCTGCGGCAGCTGGGTGATGTTGTCGATGTTCTTCACCACGGCGGTCGGGGTGGTGGTCTTGCCGTCCGCGTTGTTGACCGTGCCGGTCAGTCCCGGCTGGTCCTTGCCGGTGATGGTCACGTGCCCGTCATCGGTGATCTTGAGGGTGAAGCTCGGCTTGACGAAGCTGAAGTAGCCGGTCGGCACCTGGGTCTCCTTCACGGTGTACGTGCCGGCGCCCAGACGGGTGAAGTTGATCACGCCGGACGCGTTCGTGGAGAATTCGGTGGCTTTGGACTCATCCGTGGTGAACGTCCACTGGTTCGAACCCGTGTTCCACACGTACCACTGGTTCAGGCTGTCGTTGTGGAGCTTGAACTTGGCGCCCTGGATGACCTTGTTGCCGTCGGCCGCGCTGATCTTCTTCAGGTTCACGTCGTAGGTCGGGACCGGGGTCTCATCGGTGCCCGGCCCCGGGGTCGGCACGTCCGGCGGGACCACGTTGGGCAGCCAGTTCGAGGTGATCAGGATCTGGTTGAGGCCCTGGTTGGCCTTGGACGCGTTGACGACCTTGCCCTGGTAGGTGACGGTCACCTGCTTGCCCTGGTAGGTGTCCACGAGGCTTTGCAGGCTGGTGGTCTTGAAGCCGGTGCCGTCGGAATTGCCGATCTTGTCCTTGCCGATCTTGTCCTTGCCGATGGTGCCGAACTGGTTGGTGATGTCCGTGCCGGACGACGTGGTCGCGTGGAACGAGCCGTCGATGTAGGTGATGCCGGTCATGTGGTCCTCGAGGGTGATGGTGTCCACGGCCAGTTTGTTCGGCACGGTGAACGTGGCCTTGAAGTCGCGGGTCTCGCCGTTGGTCGCGGCCGCGGAGTCCTTCCACGTGCCGTCCACGCTCTTGATCTTCTTGTCGATCTTGGTGACGTTGGTCTTGATCTGGGTGGAACCGAGGGTCTGGCCGTTGCTCATCCTGACGCTGCCGCCGATCGTGGTGGACACGAGGATTGGGATTCCCTGGGCGTCGACGACGAGATAATAGCCCTCCGGCAGGGTCAGGTTCAGACTGCCCGTGACGGAGGTCTGGTTGGTCTTCACGGCCGCCACCTTGCTGGACGCGGCGGTGGACTGCAGGGTGCCGGCGACCTTGCGCAGCGTGTCCGTGTCGGTCTTCAACCGCAGGAGCTGTTCGGCGGCGTTCTGTCCCGCGTCGACGCTGTAGTTGACGCCGTTCGTCTTCAGGGCGGCGGCGATCCAGTCGCCGGTCGCCTGGTCGGGATGCTTCGCGCTCACGCTCTTCACGTTCGCGCCGTCCTTGACGACGTCCGTGTAGTTGGCGAGCTTGTAGACCGTGAAGCTGTGGCCCGCGAGGGTGGACCCGTCGCCCGCGTTCAAAGCGAGCGTGCCGTCCGCGGCGAACGCGGCGGAGCCTGGCACGCACAACGCCGCCAACGCGGCCACGGTCGCGCATACGGCCGAGATCTTTCGTTTGTCCATGTTGGATTTCTCCTTCTGATGGTCGTTTACCTTCGCATCCGACCCACATGGCGCGGCCGGACGCTCTCGACGTTCCCCATACTGTCCCGGGACACGCCGTCCTGCGGTGCACCATGTCTACAAGTTTCAGCGCCGCGGCAAAAAAATGGCCGCGGCCCCACGGAGAAACGGGGCTCGCGGCCATGATGGTCAGGGAATCCGGCGCCGAAGCGCCTTAGCGGTTACCTGCCGGAGTGGGCGCCGGTCCTGCGGCGTGCGCCCATGAGGGCCACGCCGATGGCTCCGAACGCGACGATGGCGAGCAGGATGCCGGCGATGGTCGCGCCGGTCTTGGCGAGGCTTTCGCGGTATCCGTTCCAGTCATCCGTGTTGGATTCCACGGTGGTGTCCTCGCACAGGGTCGTGTCGCCGACCTTGACCTGCTTGAGTCCGGTCGTGTCGTCGGCGTCGCCGTCGGTCTTCGTGCCGGTGCCGGTGTCGGACTGTCCGGCACCATCAGACTGGCTGTCGCCGGTCTGGTCGCCGTCGGCGGGCTGCTGGTCGCCGAGCTGGTCGGTGACGGGGCATTCGACGAGCGGCGTTCCGGTGACCTTCACACGGTTGGTGTGCTTGCCGCCGGCCTGGACGCCCTTCAACGTGCCGGTGATGATGGTGGATTCGCCGGGCTTGAGCACCAAGGTGTCCCAGTTGTCCGGATATTTCAGGTCCACGACCTCGCCTTCGCCCGCGATGGTCTTGTCGACCATCCTGAGGTCCTTGGCGAGGTACCAGGCGCCCTCACCGGTCGTCGGATCGGTCTTGGACGTGTTGGTGATCTTGAACGCGATCTGCTGGCTGTCTCCGGCCATCTTCAACGCGTCCTTCACGTCGTCGCGGTCGCCGGCCTGTTCGCCGGAGGCCACGTCGTACTTCTCGATGTGGATGCCCGGGGTCATGTCCGGGGTTCGGGTCCACACGATGTTGGACTGGAACGCCTTGCCGTTGTAATGCTCCGTGAACTGGTTCTCGTGACGGTCGGTGACTGCGAGGCGTGTGGTCTGGATGTACGGGCGCCATCCGGCCTCATGCTCGTTGTCCGCGGACACGAGGGCGCGGTACGCTTCGGTCGTGCCTATGGTCACGACGTTGCGTCCGTCCACGCTGGCCGTGGAGAGCGTGAACAGGTCGCCGCCGAACCGCGGGCTGTCGAAGCCGCTGCCGGCGATCTTCTCGCCCTTGGCGGCGATGACCTGGCCGTCCCTGTACAGGTCGCGGCTCGCGTACACGACCCACTGGCCCGTGAATTCGTCGAACGCCGGGTCGAGCGCGTCCTCGATGTACCACTCGTCCACCTGCGGGTAGGCGCGGTGGGCCGGCAGGATGCTGGAGTCGAGCTGGTACAGGAACGTGCGGCCCTTGTAGATGCTCCGGCCGTTGACGGATTCGCCTCCGACCTTCACGGTCACGTCCTTGGACGGGTTGACGGGCTTCAACGGGTTCGTGACCTCGTTGGTGTCCTTGCGGACCTTGTTGAGCACCTGCGTGGCCTTGTTCCTCACGACGTAGCCGTCGGTGACCTTGATGACGGTCATCGGCATGGTCACGGTGTACGTGTGGCCGAGGAGCGTCTGGTCGATGGACGGCTGGGTGAGCGGGTTATGCTCGTCGGACTCGCTGTAGGCCTTCAGGTCCGTCGGCTGCGGGTCGCCCTTCACGGTCTCGCCGGTGGCGGGAACCTCGGTGTCCACGGTCTTCGCGTAGGCGTAGAGCACGCCGTCCTTGTCCTGGATGTTGAACCTCGCGGTCACGTCCTTGCCGGTCTCGTCGGTGATCTCCACCTTGGAGGCGTCGAGCTTCAGATACGAGTCGTCGTAGTCGTCGGTCATGCCGAGCCTCCAGACCTTGTAGGCCTGGTTGGTCTGCGTGGCGTCGATGTCGACGCGGTAGTAGATCTCGTCGCCCAGCAGCGCGGTCATGCCGTCGATGTCGATCGTCGGATCCTTCTGCGTGTCCTTCTTCTTCGGGTTGAGCGTCGGCGGGATGTTGAACACCTCGTTCGACGGGGTCAGCGAGTTGTTGAGGGTCAGCACCCACTTGTTGTTCACCTTGTGGTCGGTGGGGGCGTCGTCCGAGACGGTGCCCTCGAAGCGGACCTGGATGCGTGGATTGGTTCCGGCGCGCCACTGGCCGATCGTCTCCTGGTCGGTGACGGTCAGGGTGAACATGTGCTTGGAATCATCCCACTTGGTCGTGTACTTCTTCTTGGACACCGGCTTGCCGGTGTTCAGGTCCATCATCTCCAGGGTCTGCTTGTCCGGCTTCAGATAGCGGTCGTAGGAGTCGGTGAAGCTCACGGACTTGATGCCGTAGGCGAGGCTGGAGGGCAGCTGCGGCTGGGTGTCGAGCTGATATTCGACCCTTTGGCCCGGGAACACGACCTTGCCCTGGACGCTTTCCTGCTCGCCGCCCTGGCTGGCCTCGGACACGACGTCCTTCTTCGCCGGCGGCACGTAGCCGCAGATCTGCGGCTCGTTGGTCGGCTCGGTGTGCTTGTTCACGGTCTCGGAGCCGCTGTTGGTCAGACTCTTGCCGTTCGGGTCGGTGCAGAAGGCGAGTTCGTCTCCCGCGTTCCTGCCGAAGTCCTTGCGGACCTGGGCCGCGCCCTTGCCGTCGGCGAAGTTCACCGTGCCGGGGATGAGGAGCGTGACCTGCTTCGGGTTCTTCAATCCCTTCAATCCCTTGAGGTAGGAGGCCCTGGCCTTGGCGGCGGCCTTGGTGCCCTGGACGGTGATGTCGAACTGGTCGGTCACGTCCTTGCCGGTGTTCACGATGTCGCTGACGCTGCTTTCGCGGTCGGTGCCCGCGTCGGCCTCGTAGACGCGGATGTTCTTGGTGTCGGCGTCGAAGATGTAGTCGGCGGCCGTCCAGTTGTCCGTGAGCGTGAGCTTACTGGGCTCCTGGATCAGGTTCCTGCCGACGGTGCCGTTGACGACGCTGCCGACCTTGTCGCCGTCGAGGTAGGTGTGGGAGTCGCCGCCGGTCTTGTTGGTCTCCTGCGGGTCGATGACGGCCTGCCATTTGCCGTCCCGCTTGACGATCCAGCTCTTGTCCGGGTTCGGCTGCCAGGTGTCGAATTCCTTGCTGCCGGCGTCAGCCTCGGGCTCCTGGTTCCACCTGCCGGTCGCGTGGTCCTTGACCTTCTTGAAGTCCTTCGGCTTGCTGACGGTGATGTCGAAGCTGAACTCGTACTGGTGGTCCAAAGGCATCTCGCCCTTGTCGGCCGTGCGCACCGCGGTGACGGTGTCCGTCTTGCGGTCCCAGTCGATCGTGAACTCGCCGCTCACGTCGCGGTCGTTGTCGCTCTTGTCGACGAGCTTGTAGTTGTCGACGCTGTAGTCGACGCCGTTCGGGGTGATCTTGTCCTTGAACGCCATCTCATAGCCGCCCTTGCCGGTGCCGTAGGTGATGACGGTGCGGTTGGTCATGCTGTCGGCGCTCACGCCGTCGTCGATGGTCTTGACCGGCGGCGTCGGCGGTTCGGCGCTCACGTTCCAGGTCTCGGACGGATCCTTGTCCGTGGTGTCGACGGCCTCTTTCATCTTGCCCTGCTTGGCGACCTGGATGTCGATCCAGTACTGTCCCTCCTGCCAGTGGCTCATGCCGAAGTCCGCCGGAGTGGCGAGGTTGTCGAGCTGTGTGTCGCCCGAGTTGGCGAAGGTGATCGGCTTGCTGACCGTCTTGGCCGCGACGTAGCCGTTCTTCTGGCCCTCGTAGTGGATGATGGCGGTGCCGTTCAGGTTCTCTTTGATGCTGCTGCCGTTGTTGCTCGCGTGCAGGGTGTCGCCGATCGGGTCGGTGGAGCCGACCTTCAGGTCGGTCTTCTGCTTGTGCGTCGTGGTGACGGTCAGATCGTAGTCGCGTGGCGGCTGCTGGTTGTTGACTGCGACGCACACGACCTGGACGCCGGTTGGATACTGTTGTCCGGTCACGGCAATCTGATTGGCGAACTTGTCGTACACTTTTTTGACCCAGGTGGCGTTGTAGCCCTTGAGGTCGTCGCTCTTGTCGCCCAGGGCGTTCCAGTTGGCGTCGAACCGGTTGCGGAAGTCGGTCGGGTTGGTGCCCCAAGGGATCAAGCCGTCTGAACCGTCCGCGATGGTTGCGGCGACGCCGATTACGCGGGCCTGCGTGGCGTTGCCGTCGGACTTGTCGGCGACGGCCTGGTTGATCGCCTCGGTGCAGGAGCTCTTGATCTGGGACACGATGGCGTAGCTGTCATCGGTGGGGATCTTGTAGCCGGAATTGCGCATCGCCTGGAGCGCGTAGTCGATGGACGCCTGGCCCCATCCCTGGGTCGGCGAATCAGTGTAGTTGCTGTCGTCCTGGAGGTAGAGGATGTCTCCGCTCGGGCCGACGTTGCTGCCGCCGCCGTGGACCCCGATGCCGCCGGAACCGATGCCGGCGTAGGCCGGCATGGCCGTGAGCAGCATCGCGGATGCCGCAAGGCCGGCCACCGCCGCCTTCACAGCTTTCTTCTTAGGTAACCTCACTGGTTTCTCCTTACATCGTTAATGGTCTCGGACGGTGTGGGATGCATCCCACGTTCCCGGCCGACCGCACGACCGGCCGACGGGAGTCCGTCCGAGTCCAAGCCAACCATGGCCCGGACGGGCAAACGGTGCACCATGTCTACAAGTTTTCCGCATACCCCGAAACGTCCGGAGACAGGAAAGGACCGTCCCACGGTGTTCGTGGAACGGCCCTGAAAGGAGAAACGGAGTCGACCAGCGGAGAGGCCGTCAGATCGTCAGATGTTGGGCTCGCCGTGGACTCCGCCGCCACCGGAACCGATGCCGGCGTAGGCCGGCATGGCCGTGAGCAGCATCGCGGATGCCGCGAGGCCGGCCACCGCTGCCTTCACAGCTTTCTTCTTAGGTAGCCTCACTGGTTTCTCCTTACATTAATGGTCTCGGACGGGGATTCGATTCCTCCCCATTCGAGACCATTGAAACCCGATTGCCGGCATGCCGGTTTGGACATTTGGGCGACCGGCGGAGAAGCCGTCAGATCGTCCATACTGGCTCACGGGCAGGTGTTGCAAACGCCATCCATGCAAGTGTTTCCGGGTCTGCATTGCCCGTTCTGGGCGGGAACGCCGCTGCCGCCGATGACGATGTGCAGGCCGGAGCCGGAACCGGCAGGC
>OBXW01000832.1_pt1 | contig 12662 bp, 23 predicted proteins | sample 1495431 | NCBI WGS metagenome assembly OBXW01 (sample SAMEA2580166, study PRJEB22360) | human gut metagenome | biome: human gut; feature: human-associated habitat; material: faeces | place: Denmark | collected 2008/2010 | reverse complement strand
GGCGGCACATATGGGGCGTCCACGCGGATGCGCCAACGGTTCGCCGCCAGCCAGTACTGCCAGTCGGACAGCACCACTGGACGGCCTCGCAACGGGCCGTCAGGCTGCCGGCAGTGACGTTCGATCCACGCGCACACCAGATGCCCCAACGTGGGGAAGTCGATGAGCCATGAATCCTCGTCAGCCATTGCCGCTCATCCGACGCTGGTACACATGCCTCGTCTCGTCCATGGGAGAGCGTTCGGCGGCCGATTCCCGGTTCAGCTCCTTGGCCCTGCGGCGCGTGAACTCCGAATCGACGGGCTTCCGCTCGGCCTCGGCCTCGATTTTCCAGCCTAATGCCTGCAATCCGGCGGCGCTCATGCCGACGCGGTCGGAGATGCGCAGCAGCACGGTCAACGCCGTGGGTGCCGGCGCGATCTCGCATGCGGTGGAAAGCCGTGCGTACAACGCCAGTTCGTGGATCATCCACTTGAACTGGGGCAGATGCCAGGCGCGTGCCTGAGGCAGCTTCCACAGCCACTTCCACTTCTCCGCCTCAAGCCTGCGGACGCGCTCGTCATCGGCGGGCTCCAAGGGCCATTCCGGCGGCTTCATCCGGCACTCGGTGTTCGGCAGGCTCTGCAATGTGTATCCGAGTCTGCGGCTCTTCTCGCTGTTCGGGTCCTTGGCCGGCCCGGAGCGTACTCGTTTGCCTCCACTTGGCATGATGTTCACCTCTCGTCATGGCCTTGCGCCCTAGCGACAGATCGACGGGACCGCCCTCGCGGCGGCCCGCCAGCGATGTTTGAACCCTGCGCACCCGGCAGACAGCTCACCGGCGGTCCAAGCGGGGTGGTCGTCACCCCACCCCCCTGGGGGTGTTGCCGGCTGTTTTTGTCGTGATGCACAGTGTTCCTGTTTATTGTCTGGTGTTGAAGCCTGCTGGTCTTGTTTTGCCGGTTTTTACATCGTGGCATTGTTTGCATAGGCCTCGTCCGAACTTCGGGTCGTTGGGGTTGAGTCGCATGTCGATGAGTTCGGTTCTTTCGTATGGATAATGATCCGCGATTGTGCTTGGATTGCCGCAGAGCCCCTTGTGTTTGCCGCAGCCTCCGTGCTCGGGGTCGCCGGGGCATGTGCAGTATGGGTCTCGTGCGAGCACCTGCCTGCGAAACGATTGATGTCCCTTGGTGTTGTATGGGTTGCGTCCACGGGTACGGGTGCGGTCCCGTTGGGCTCGGGTGCAGGCGTCGCATTTGCGTGCCGGTGTCTCGATGAGGTTCGGGCATCCGGGTGTCGAGCAGACTCGCCAGCTCATGTGTGCCTCGCAGTCATTGTGTCCGTTGGCGTGTCTTGGTGTCCTCGGCTTGCATATCTATAGTTATTGTGTTACTATAGATATGTCAGCCAAGGAAAGGAGGTGAACATGGAACAGATCGCGGAGCTGCTCAAGGCCATCGGGGAGTTCCTCTCCGGATTGGGTGCGGCACTCGCACCCATCGCCGCCGTGGCCGTCGCATTGATTGCGAAGAGCAAGCCGCGAAAGCCGCTGAACAGACGGCGCAAGCGGTAACAAGAGCCGTGGATTCCGGATAATCGTACTATCCAGAGCCACGGCTCCACTCCCAACTATTCCATGGAACATCATGAACGGCAAGATAGGAATCATCGCACTCATGTTCGGAGTCGTCAGCCTCGCGCTGGCCATCGCATCCCAGAGCGTACCGGCAGGTGTGTTCGGAATGTGCTCGGGCGTGCTGGGTTATCTGGCAGGAAGGGCAAGCAATGGCGACTGAATATCTCGGCGTCAAGCAGGTCGCAGAACGCCTTGGCATCACCAGTGGCGGCTTGCTCAACCTCAAGCTCCCTGAGCCCGACGCCACGATAGGGCGCACGCGCGGCTGGTTGCCTGAGACCATCGATGAATGGAACGCTCAACGTCCGGGACGTGGTGTCGGAGGGGGGAGACCACGCAAAAACAAAGCATAGATACGCGAAAACCCAGCCACATGAGCTGGGTTTTTCGACACTAATCCACTGACATTATGCGGTCACAGTTAGCTCTTTGTCAAGTCCGCCACTGATGACGAGCCGGTAGACGCTGCTGTATGAAATGCCTTGGGGCGTGACATCAAGCTTGCCTCGGGATTTCCACACGGTGAGCGTATGCCTTTTGACGGTGATTCCCGCGTCCGTGAACGCCTTGGCTATCTCAGCCGCAGACCCGCGCCTGGAATCATCCCAACACAACGTCTTGAGCCTACGCAGTTTAACCGTCTGCGCTCGCTGTTCCCTCCCGCAGACCGGGCATGTCACCCACTGGTCTGCTGCCCCGGCGGTGAGCATGGTCTCGCATAGTTCGCAGGTTCCTATCTCGCGGCGTTGCTCCGGCGGGTCCAGCGCAGCATCGACTTTGCGGGCGATGCCGTCAACGACGTGCATGTAGAAGCCCGCGTCCGCGAACGTGGCGAGCCTGGGGTGGCCTGCGCATGCGATGAGCGTGGCCTTCAGATCCTCGTTGCGTTTGTCTTTGCGCCAGTCGAGTGCGTCGATGCCGTCGAGGCAACGCCATAGTTCACGGGCCGTCGCGTCGAGCATGTCGATCAGGTCGAGCACGTCGAGCCTGATTGGAGTCGGGGGAGTGGCGGTCTGGATTCGCGTGGGCGAATGCCCGCCCGGATGCAGGGTCGCGTCCAACGAGTCATGCAACGGCGTGACGTCGCGCGCCAATCGCAGGAGCGTGCCGGCGAAACGCAGTTCGCACGTCTCGCACAGTGAATATCCCCCTTCGGTTATCGTTTTGCAGTTCTGGCAGTTCACGTTGGCCCCTTCCGGCTGGTCGGCTAGAATAGTGTTTGCTTCTCGCCCTGGCCGACCTTGTTGGCTGGGGTTTTCTCATGCTTGAGCTGGCTGTACGACATATCCCATATGCGTTTGAATTCGGCTATCTCCTGTTTCGACAGTTTCGGCCCGCCCCATGGCTTGCCTGGCGGGCGTTCCCGTTTCGGCGGTTTGAACGGTTTGACGCTTATCCGGGCGAGATGACACATGTGCATGGCCAGATACTGGCCGTCCGGTCTGATGCCTGCATCTCCGCAGGTGCTACGGAGCAGCGGGTGGCCGACGGAGGGAAGCCACGTGACGCGGGTCAACGGCCGGCCGAGGATTATCGCCACGGTCAGGTCGTCACCCGCCACACACCCGTAATCCCACGACTCCCACACGGTTTCCCGATCCTCGATGACGTACAGGCCGCACCCCTCGCAGACGGTGACAACGAGGGGACTCGTTTTCGGGATGAACGCGCGAAGCCATGCTGGTTTGCGTTCACGGGCGCGTGGCCTGCTCACTCCTCCATTGCCTTTCTTCTTGCCGCGTTGAAGGCGGTTCTGATGATGTTTTCCAGCCATGCGCCGGGGAGCGTGATGAACTTTCGGGTTTCGTCCATGGCGGCGGCAATCTCCTCCTCGGTGATTTCGCGGTTTGCGCAGGCCTTGTATCCTCTTGCCCATGCCCATTGCAAGTCGGCGTCGACGTACGAGGGGTCGCGTTGTTCCCGGGCTTCTATCTCACGGTCGATGATGCTCATTTGTTTCCTCCGTTTCGTCGTTGAGTGCCGTTTCGATTCGTATGCACAGGTCGACGGCTTGCTGCCATCCGTTCCGATAGCCGATGACGAACGCCTCGGCCGGACTGTCGTTGCCCAGCCCCGATGAGGCCAATGCGTTGAGGGCTTGTTGGGTGAGGTCAATCGGTTCGGCCATGGGTCAGTCCTCCCATTTGATGTCCTGGATTTCATGCAGCACCGCTTCGCAGGCGGTGATGAGTACGCTGAGCATACGGCGGCCGTGATGTCCTCTCCGGTCAAGGTTGAACAGGACGGGATGGCCTTGACTCCACTGGTCGATGCCGATGGAGGCGATTGGGATGGTTTCGACCAGATTGGTGTCAGCATCCTCACAGCGGTATTGGATGGTGACGGATTCTTTCATGCTTCCTCGCTTTCAGTCGTGTAACAGTTCGCGTCGAGCCAGTCGGCGATGACGCGAAAGTCCTTGGCCCACTGAATCCGCGTCTGGCGTTCCCGCTCGTCCTTGGGGATTGGCTTCGGAATGTCAAAATCGAGCACCGAGTATTCGGATTGTTTTAGGAAATGGCTGCGGGCTGGTCTGCCTCGATGCTGAGGGACTTGCTTGTAGTTGACGATTTGGAGGATGTGCAGCATCTCCAATGCCTTGGCCGGGTCGAAGTTCGGAGTGTCGGGATTGTCGTCGAACCGCTGACGCAGGTCGGGCACTGTGCCTTCGCCGTTGCCGAGTTCCCATGCGGTCTCTTCGATTTGCTCTCTGAATGTGAGTGACATTTTGGGCTCCTTTGGTTTGGGAAAATCTAGTGTCGTTGAGGGGTGTTTTTGGTCTTTCCGGAGGGGCGAGCCGTAGTTTTTCCCACACCCGGACACACACGTAGTGTGTCCGGGGAGTGTGGGGAAAAACTAGACTCGATGGCTCAGTTTTTCCGGGAAAAACTCGGAAAAACTGGGAAAAACGGGAAAAACTAGATTTCGAGGTGGTTTTCGTCATCCAATTCACTCGCCTCCTCCCTGCTCATACGGTCCACATAGGCGTCGGATTTCGGGTCGTCTATCTGCCGGTACGGTCGGACGGATTTGAATATCGAACGATTGTTGCGTCCAGAGCGGTTCGAAACGAAACCCTCCTGCAGGAGCAGGCTCACGGCTTTGCTCATGACGGCGGTACGCGCTCCGGAACCGTCTTCCTTCAGTGCCTTGAACAGTTCGGACTGGTTCGGTTCTTCGAGTGAGTCCTCCAGCATGCGGCTGATGCGTTCCATCAGTCCGGTGGGTCGGAAGTCGTCGCGTTTCGCCTGTCGGTCTTCGCTGGGCATCATGTTCGGTCGTGCGATGGTGACGCGCATGAGTTTCGGGTCAGTGCTGTTGATTTCGATGCGTGCGGCTTCGCGCAGGTGGCTGCCGTTGCTGCTCCAGCTGACGGCGCAATGCTCCTCGATCTCGCTGATGCGGTCCTTGCCTGATTTGATGACGATGGTGCCGCGCACGCCCTTGCCGACTGGTTTGGTCATGTCCACCGAGTAGCTGATGCCGTCGATGAGTGCGAGTTTCTGCATGCTGCCGCCGGCGTAGCGGCCCCGGTTGTCCTTGCTTTTGACGACGTGGTCGATGAGCACGACTGCTGGCCCACAGGCGCTGATGAGTCGTGGCATGGTGTTGTACCAGGCGGCGATGTCGTCACCGCTGTTGCTGTCGAGGCCGGCGTAGGCGAGGCAGCTGGTGACGCCGTCGATGATGGCCAGCGTGGCCGTGTCCGCGTAGTCGAGGGTTTCCTTCCAGCCGTCGAGGCTGGTGGGGCTGCTCGGCTTGGCGCTGGGCCGCACGTAGTGTAAATGCTGCACGATCTGTTCGCCGGTCACGCCGAGCAGCAGGAGACGCTTGACGACGTTTCTGGCGGAATCCTCGTAGTCGATGTAGATGACGTCACGGTCTGCCTTCAATTCCTGCGCGGTGGCGATTTGGGCGATCATGCTTTTGCCGCAGCCGGGTTCGCCGTGCAGGTCGTTGACCGCGCCACGGTAGAACAATCCTTGCCCGTCCTCGCGCTGGAACACGGTGGGCGTGGGCGGCAGTTCAATGCCGGAAGCGAGCTGGGTGAGGTCTTCGAACTGCCAGCTGGAGGAGGCGTTTTTACTTGCCTCGTGACTTTCCATTGAACCGTTTTGAACCGATGCGACGGGTATTGAACCGGCTTGAACCGGCATTGTTCCAGTGTTTTGAACTGCTTCCGGATAACTTTCCTCCATTTGACTCGCAGCCGCGTTTTGGGTGAGTTCGTTGAACTCGCCGGGCGTCATGCGTTCTATCTTCGACTGCCCGCATGGGTCCACATGCGATTGCACGCCGTTGACCTTCTCCATCGCGCCGCTGAGAATGCTGGCCCATTCGCGTGCGGCCTCGCGTTCCTTGCCCTGACGGTCGGGGGCGACCTCTTGGATGAATCGTGGTTTGAGCTGGCTGATGGCGTCGAGCGCGCCCCGGTGGCCTTCCTGCGCGAAGTTGACGAGCGCCCATACGGCCTGCAGGGTGGTGTCGTGCCTTGAGCCTTTGCTTGCCGGGTTGGCGAGCGTCTTGTTGAGGAACGTGTTGACCGCCTTGCACATGCGGTCGTCGTATCCCCTCGGATTAGAGGCGATTGGAGTGGTCGACGGGTTTGAATGTGTCAGGTTCGCCATGCTGTCGGGTTTGCGCAGGTAGTCCACCCACTTCCATGGCAGGGTCGCCAGATCGCTGATGCGGGGGAGCGTGCTGGCAACCCTGCCGCTGGGCGTGTACCAGCAGTACATTTCGCCACTCGGGTGGATCGACGGCCAGACCACGGAATACCGGTGGCCGGGTTGCAGGATGTCGACGCCCTCGATGGCGCCGCCCTTCCACGCGAGGCCTTCGGGCACCTTGTAGAACAGGTGGCGTGCCGGACTGTCGATGCCGTGCGCTGTGCTGCTCCACGTGGCCGGAAGCATGCCCAGTTCCTGAGAGAGTTCGCTGATGCCTTTCGCCCCGTCCGCCTTGACCTGGTGCCCTTGTGCGGCGTCGATGTCCAGAACCAATACGCCTTCGGGGATGACGATGCCCGTGTTCGCAGTCGGATCCGACTGCGACCAGAACCGCACCTGCTCGTCGGTGACGGGTTTGCGGCTGCGTCCAGTGAAACCGCTGGGTGGTGGGGTCTTGCGGCCTTCCGGCAGGGGGATGACCTGCATCCATCCCGCCGCACGGTACAGTGGCGCGGCTGCCGCGTATCCGTAGATGTCGGTCATCCTTGAAACTCCTTTGATGTGATGTGAATATGTGTGGTGCCGTGCACGCCTTTGCATGCGTGCCGGCCGCTTGGATACGGCTACGGCGGTCGGGACTGGACTCAGTCCTTGTCGGAATCCTTGCTCTTGTGCCAGCCCAGGAGCACGAGTCTCACGCTCATGAGCTGGAGGCTTTCCGAGTCGACGTCACGGAAACCGTCCTGATCGGAGGCGAGGGAATCCATGTCTTTCATCAGCTCGAGCCACTGGTTCTGCAGGTGTTTCAGCAGTTCGTCCATCAGAATTCACCGGTTTCCAATTGCTGTTCCGAGCCGCCGTGGTTCTGCGGCTGCGCCTGGTCGGTGACGGCCGTCACCGCTTCGACCGGCACGCCCAACAAGGCGGCGATCTCCTGCGGCGGCTTGCCCAACGTCTTCAACTGGTTGACCTTCATCGGATCCACCTGCTGCTGGCCGAGCTGCACAGGCTGAACAGATTGCTGCTGGCCCTGCTGTGCGGGCGGGTTCCACGGGTCGGTTGGGGCCGGCTGATACCCCTGATTCGGGGCCTGTGCCGCCTGCTGTGCGGCGTACTGCTGCTGCGGGTAACTTTGCTGGGGCTGCTGCTGGAAGGGCTGCTGTGCGGGCTGCTGGGGCTGGCCCATGGCGAGATCGGCCGGCGACTGGTGTTCGATCACGTATTCGAACAGTTTCGGCGGGGCGTTTTGCTGGTGCCAGCAGCAGGGGGGTGCGGGGGAGTTCCCCCGCCGCTCCTTAGCCGGTGAACGTGGCCGTGAACCGGTCGCCCGGTTTGACCTCACCGGTCTTCTTCAAACCGGCGTTGTGCAATGCCTGCAGCCATGCGCGGCGCTGCACGCCCCACCCTTTGATATAGACGGTGCGGCGTCCGTCATCATCCTCCACGTTCGGGTCGATGATGCCGGTGTCGATGGTGACCAATACCTGCAGGCGAGGCGAGCCGTCGTTCCAGAACGCCGGCTGCTTGGTCTGGAAGTCACGCACCTGGTTCGCGGTCACGTTCTCGATGATGCCGGTCACCCTCGTGCCCGGCATGCTGTCCTTCGTGAACGCGGACTTGCCGGACCGCGAGTCGATCTGGTTGAGCATCTGCTCCGCGCTCATCTTCGGAGCCATCGGAGCCGGCTGATAGCCGCCATACTGCTGCTGGCTGTAAGCCTGCTGTTGCGGATATCCCTGCTGGGGATAGCCGTACTGTTGCTGTGGTTGTTGACCGAACATTGTGTTTCCTTTCGTTATTCGGTGAACTGGTATTCGGATTCGATTAGGGGGATGAGTTGGAGCCATTTGCCGGGCACGTCCGGCCACGGCTTCTCGTCGAACTCGGGAAGCGCGCTCATATCCGGCCACACGCGCCCCTTGCATGAGAAGCACTTGTCGGGGCCCGCCGCTGGCAGTTGCTTTATCCAGCTGTCGCGCACGTCCACGCCGTCGGACTGCTCGATGATGTCCATGAGGTTGACGAGCAGCTGGGCCCGGGCCAACGCCCATTTGCCGGGCTCCGGGTCGAACCTCGTCTCCCAGGGCAACGCATCACCCAGACTGGTCTTGTTGCGGGGCAGGAAATAGATGCAATTACGCTCCACCAGTTCGCCCTCATAGGTGAGTCCCATGCCGTAGAGGCTGGCTTGCACCCGGTATTGCTGGCTGGGTCCGTGCGCTTTGACCTTGGTGACCGTCGTGTTGCCAACGATCTTCCAATCGATGGTGCTGTGGGTCTCCTTGTCCCACAAATCGATACTGCCGGTGACTGGGTAGCCAGCGTGCAATCCGTTCAGATGCCCGACTCTCACGCGTTTCTCGGCCTCGAACCTTTTCGTAGTGTCATTCGGCCATTGACTGTTGGGGCCGATCCACGTGTCCATCGCGTTGAACATCTGCTCGAAGTGGGCGTGCACGCAGGTGCCGATGAACGGCAGCCAGCCCGGCGAACGGCGTTCCGGCCAGCCCGCCAGCTTCGCCGCCAGGCAATGCACGCAATCCGTGCCCAGTTCTGACGGGCCTATCTCACGCTGCAGTTCGCGCGGAGCGTTGGCGATATCCGCTTCGATGAGCTGGCGGATCTCCGGCCACAATCGTGGTTCCTCCATCGTGTCCGTCTTGGTTTTCGGCGTTGCCGGCGGCTTGTCCATATCGGGTGCCGACTGCGTCATGGGCGGCACGTCGACGGGTATCGCGTCACCCTGCTGTTGGGCTTGTGCTACGGCGAGAATGGCGTCATTCATGCTCATGGTTCTTCACCTCCTTCAAAAACTCGTTGATCTGTTTCCTAATGTCCGCCAACGCGGTTCCGCTGAGCCGTGTAATGGCCACCGCCTCGTCCGAATTGTCGAAGCGCAGCGTGTAGGTGCGGTCGCCGTCCTTCGCGATGGTTACCGGCATGCTGCCGAAGGCCATCGAATGCACGGGAAAACCGGTCTTGCCCTGCGCCTCCAGTTCGCGTATGGCCTTGTGGATGCGTCTGGCGACGGTGAGGCCCAGCTCGTCGAGCTGCTCGGAACGGATGACGTACAGGTCGTCGGTCAGCTCGTTGCCGTCCTCGTCGTGCAGGTCGTAGTCGGCGATAACGCTTTCCACGATCTGGGCGATGCCCAGGCTGGACAGTTCTGCGTTCATGAGACCACCACCGTCGGCTTGCCGCTCATCGCGTAATCGGCCACCGCGTCCGGCGACAGCAGCTTCTCCAACTGCCTGAGCGGCCGCGGCCACAACTGGTAGGCTCCGGGATACTTGGTGGCCGGGTAGGCTTTTTCGAACGTGCCGGCGTTGATGCGGCGCGCGCCCGGCTTGACCTGCACCTTCAGGTTGCCGGCCTGGTAGGTGCCGACCGGATGCGAGTCGAGAATCAGGGATTTGAGATTGTCGATTTCCTCCTGTCGGCTGGCGATCTCGGCCTGCAGTTCGACGATGCGCGCCGCCTGCGCGGCGAACAATCCTTGGCGCAATTCCCCGTCCGGGTTCACGGCCTCCGTGGTTTCAATGGTTGACGTGTCATTCGCAGTCATTTGATGTGCCTTTCACGATGATCTGGGCGTAGGTGGGATACCACGCCGTCTGATGCTTGGTCTGGCTCGTGTGCCGGTTGCAGCAGGTGACCGCCTCGTCCAGTCCGGTGGGCTTGCCGAGTGGCCCGCATGTCCTGCAACGCGGCATCCAAAGACGCCGGTCAGGCATCATGCCTGTCCTCGGAGGTGAGGCGCAGTCCGGCGATGACCTCCGCCGAAGCGTCCGGGTTGCGCAGCAGCTTCGATATGGCCGCACCCTCCTTGACGGTCAGTTGGGTGATGGCGATGGCCGTCACGACGGCCGTATGCTGCTCGTCGGTGAGCATGATCTTGTCGGACAGCAACAGTTTGGTCGCCTGGTCGATGAACGTGCTGGCCGCGTTCGTGATGCCGTTCGCCGTCGGCACCAAAGCCGCCAGTTCGAAACTCAGATCCTCGTCCGCTATCAGCGCCTGCTGCACCATACGCGGCTCGTTGATAGGCTTGCTCATGATTGTTTCCTTTCCTTCGGCTCCCATTCGGGGAGCGGCTTGATACAGATATAGAGATGTGGCTCGTACTCATGCCCGCAACACGTGTATGGGTCGCCTCTCTTGCGCTTCCGGTAGCGGCCCTTCGACCCGTAGACCCATAGGTCGGGCATCCGCTTGCTGGCGTGGGATTCGACGACCTGCGCGTCATCCACGTAGGCGACGCCGTTCAATGAATCCAAAACCAGCTTCAGCAGGTTGTCGAGGTCGGGCCGACCCCTATGGCTCATCCAGAACTCCGCCTCCAAGCGCACGGGGCATTGGAACGGTTTCGCCTGCGGGTATTTCAACCGGAATTCCGCGAACAGGCGTTCCTCCGCCCTGACGGTGCGTTTCGGAGTGATCGCATGCCCGTTGTAGACGCGGGGCCTGCCCTTCGGCACCGGGTCGCCCGGCAAGCAGAGCGTGAACTCACTTGGCTGTTCCATCGCCGCCCCACTTCAACAGGATTCCCACGAACATGAGCGGCAGGATGACCGCCAATGCGAGCGAGCCGGTTATCATCCACTGCGGCGTACCCACCGGACTTGGGATGCGACTATGCGTGCCGGCGAAACCGACCAGCCAACCCTCGCAGAACGTGAGAGCCAGTAATACGGCCGATTTCTGCCCGTCCGTTAACCTCGGCCGGGGTCGGCGCATACGCTTCTTTTTGCGCAATGCTTCGATGCTCATTCCGCAACCTCCTTGCGCTTGCGTTGGATGGCACGCAGCAGGGTCAGCGACTGGCTGAGGATCATCGACGCCTCGAACGCCAACGGGTTCTCACCCAGCTCGAACAGCGCGTGTTCGAGAGAGCCGGCCGCGTCATGCACGTCACTGGCCACATCGACGGCGTGCTGCCACTGATCGACCGGATGGAACAATCTTTCCTCCACGGTGTCCTTGTCTGGATCGCACGCCGGACAATCGCACTTGCCGGTTTCCGGCTGGCGCGTCTCCTCGTCCAACTCCTTCTCCAACTCAGCCTCTCCTCCCTCAAGCAGCTGCTCCATGAGCTCCTTGAATGACATTCCCTTCGGGATCTCGACGCCGATGACGTGGATTCCGGTAATCTTGTGTCCTGACATCACTTGTTTTCCTTTCAATGTGATTGGTGATGTTGGTGCCGGCGTGAACCTTGGACAGTGCGACGCCGGCACCTCTTCCTTTTCTCCCGGTTTTGAATCCGGGAAACCCTTATTCGCCGTAGACCAGCTCCTTGCGGCTTATCGCGCACCGCCGGTCCCGGTAGTCGATGACCTCCTGTGGATTCCAAACGAGCCTGCGGCCTACGCGTTTCGGCGCGGGCGGATACCGGCCTCCCCACTTGTCGTGGCACGACCACACGTAGAGACTGCCCTTCGAGACACCAAGGAAGCTCGCCACCTTGGCGATCGGCCAGCCGTCAAGAGACGATTCGATTTGACTACCGGCCATCACGCACCCGCTTCCAAGTCAAGGGGAGTGCAGCCCAGATACTTCTGGATGAGGTACTGCTGGCCCTTGGGCGTGACCTTCGTCGTGAAGTTCAACGACACATGACCATCCGAATGGGCAATCGATGTTTCCTTGACCTCGAACAACCCCAGTTCCATGCTCTTCTGCGTCGGCATGTTCGGATTCCCGTTGCGCTTCATCAGAAAACCGTCCTCACGCAATTGCTTGAACAACCGGTTCTGGCCGGTCTTCACGCCGTTCTGTTTGAGGATCTTCGCCAATTCGCCGATCAGAATGCTCCTCTTGCTCGTGGCCACCGCGTCCGCGAACAACACCTTCGGCTTCTGCTCGTCCAACTGCTTCCGTTGTTCTTCGATGGTCTTCTGCGCGATGAGCACCGCGCGAGCCATCGTCTCCTCCGGGGTCTCGCCCTGTGGAATGTAACCGCCGGTACGACGGATCTGGGGCACTACCTCGTCGAACAGCCAATGCTCGAACTCGACCGCGCTGGGGAGCTTGCTGCTGGCGATGAGGCGGTACACGTCGCCTTCGGTGATGAATACCATCTGCTGGATTCCACCGGCCGTCTCAAGGGGGTAGCGATTCGCGACACCCTTGCAATGCTTTGCGATTGCGTCACGGGTGTTGCTGTATCCGAGTGCGGTGGCGACGTGCTTCGCGCAGAACAGCACCGTCCCGTTCCCGGTGGTCACCGTGGCGACCGGGTTGCCCCGAAACTCGAAGGGCTGTACATTGGATTCAGTCATTTTGGACCTTCTTTCAATCTGACATTCGCCGCCGCTCCAATCGGCGGCATTTTTTTGTGGCTAGAATCTGAGCCCCATGGGGATCTCTCGATT
>OBXW01000824.1_pt1 | contig 12820 bp, 10 predicted proteins | sample 1495431 | NCBI WGS metagenome assembly OBXW01 (sample SAMEA2580166, study PRJEB22360) | human gut metagenome | biome: human gut; feature: human-associated habitat; material: faeces | place: Denmark | collected 2008/2010 | reverse complement strand
CCCCAGCCGCTTCCGGTATGGGTGCCAGTGGTTTTGCCGGCGCATCGCGAGGCGGGTTTGCCGGAGCCTCACATGGCGGATTCTCCGGTGCTGCACGCAACCAGCAAGCAGCCGCGCCTCAGAGCACCGCTTCCCATGAATCTGTTGGAGGCAATGGCCCTGTCAACGGCCCGGTCAGCGACCGACCCGCGGGCTCTCTGTCTGTGCAACCTGCTGTAGCAACTGCTGCTGCCGGTGCCGCTCCTGCCGCCAATGCCGGGTGGGGCGCTCCCGCCGCGTCGCCGGCCGTCCCGGCTCAACCGGTGGCCTCGCCTGCGGCATCGGATAATCGGTCCATCGACGAGAAGTGGGATGCAGCCGTCGCCGCTTTGCCGGAAACCATTCGTGAATATGTGTCACGAGACAAGGTGCCGACCGTAAAATTCGGCCCCAACCGTAAGGGTCTGCCTTGCTTGTCGATGACGTTCGACAAGTCGCTGAGCCAGCACGCTTTCGCCTTGGCCGTGGATAACAGCGGTAAGAAGGCGGCGGCCGTGGTGATGGATGCCGTGCGCAACGAGTTCGGCGCCAATGCGGTTATTGCACCTTCTGCGGTCGCGGCGAATGGCGAGCGAGTCGAATCCGTCAAACGTATGAGCCCGGAGCAATTGGCCAAGGTCAAGCAGCAGATTGCCATGGCCAAGGCTGGATTGGCCGCGTCGAGTTTGGGCGCGAGCCTGGGCATTCATATGGGGAGCGAGACGAAAGCTCCGAAGCCGACTGCAACAGGCCAAGCCGAGGACGCAGACGACAGCCATCGAGCCGGACAATCCAGTGCATCCACGGCAGCGAAGAACTGGAGTGACGATGACCCTTGGGCCAAGCCGGCCGTAAGCAACGCTTCGCCGCAATCTGCAGACGGGTTCGCACCTAACGAGCCCGCTGCTACGCCTGCGCCCGAAGAGCATCACAAGAAGCATGTTGCGGTTCCGGACATCAGTGACGGTGTTGATCCGTGGGCCGCTCCGGCTGCTCCTGTTGCACCCACTGCGTCCGTTGCGTCCGCTGGACCCACTGGACAGTCCACTGGGCAGCCAGCCACCGCATCTTCCGTTACGGCAGTTGCCGGCGCGAGCGACGATCCATGGAATCAGACGCAGTCTCAGGCCGCGGTCTCACCGGCGTCGCAACCGGCCGAAGCCGACCCGTGGAACCAGCCATATCAGCAGTCTCCTCACGATGATCCGTGGAATCAACCGCAGGGGAACCATGCTCAGGCGGCTCCGCAGCCAGGAGACGACCCGTGGAATCAGCCTCAGTCCCAGACTCCGGCTTCTTCGGTTCCTCAGACAGTGTCGGGCAATATGTCGGGCGATGACCCGTGGAACCAGCCCCAATCGGTTCCGCAGCCGGCTGCCGGCGATGACCCGTGGAATCAACCGCAGGCAGTTCCACAATCGGCTCCGCAGGCCACCCCGCCCGGTGACCCGTGGAATCAACCGCAACCCGCACAGCCGACCCCGAATGCCGACCCGTGGAATAGCCAGCCCCAGCCCCAGCCGAAACCACAACCGCAAGTCGCGGCCGAGGATGACGAATACTCGATGAGCGACCAGTCGCTCGGCGAGGCGACGGCCATGAATCTCGACGATCTGAAAAAGCTATTCGAGGTCAAAAAAGTCGAGCAATTCGCGGCAGATGATCCGAAGAACCCCAAGAACATCCAGCCTGCCAAGAAGCACTCGGATGAATAATGAGGACGAATAACGAGGAATACCCATGGCACTTGCTTATGACGGCGCAATACAACGACTGATCGACGCTTTCGGGCGGCTGCCCGGCATCGGGCCGAAGGGCGCGCAGCGTATCGCCTTCTACATGCTGTCCGCGCCCGAAGATGAAGCGCGCGATTTGGCCGAGGCCATCGAAGAGGTCAAGGCCAAGATCCGCTTCTGTGATATTTGCGGCAACGTGTGCGAATCCAGCCCCTGCCCGGTATGCGCCGACCCGAGACGCGACCGTTCGGTGATCTGCGTGGTCGAAGAGCCCAAGGATGTGATGAGCATCGAGCGCACGCGCGAATACCACGGCCTATACCATGTGCTCGGCGGCGCAATCAACCCAATGGCCAACGTTGGCCCTGCCGACCTGCGTATTCCCGGTCTGCTCAAACGCTTAGAAGGCGATGAGGTCAAGGAAGTGATTATGGCGCTCGACCCGAATATTGAAGGCGAGGCCACCACCAGCTACTTGACCCAGCTATTGCGACCCGTAGGTGTCAAGGTCACCCGACTTGCCAGCGGCCTGCCGGTGGGCTCCGACTTGGAGTATGCCGACGAAATCACGCTGGGCAGGGCACTGGCCGGTCGGCGCGAGGCCTAAGCCAGCGTATCATTGGCGCTTTCGCCCTTGCGGCGCATCCACGGCCAGAATGCGCCGTGGCGGATGATGCGCGCGGCCTTGTGGCGTCGTGCCAACCAGATAATGAACAGTCCTGCCGCCAGTATGCCTAGACCAACACCAAGGGCGATATTGCGCGCGTCAAGCACGTCATTCGGCTCGGGGGCCGGCATCGGAATCGCCACGCGGTGCCCGGAGATAAGCAGTCGGTGCGTGTTCACGCCGTATGGCGTACAGGTCATCAAAGTGACGCGATCCTCACCCGGCACGATCTTGAGCTTCGACGTGTCATCCGGCAAAATCACCGAAATGCGGTCCACTTTGTAGCCCAAAGTTTCGCCCATGACTTCGATGTAGAAGAAGTCGCCCTCTTTCACCTCGTCCAAACGGGTGAACATCAGCGCTTCAACCAACCCGCGGTGCCCGGTAATGACCGAATGGGTGGATTTACCTCCCACCGGCAGCGACGTGCCGTACAAGTGGCCGGCACCAGAAGCCAGTGCTTCCTCGGAAGTGCCGTGATAAAACGGCAGATTGATGGACTGCTTGGGCACCTTGATTGTGCCCATCACGCCGTTGCCGGTATTAAGCAGTGACTGGTATTCCTTGTCTTTCTTTGAGGCGGAATCCTCGCCGCTGGCTTGGGATCCTCCTTGAGCGGCGGCGAACGGATCAACGGCTTCACCCAAGATAGGCTGGCCGGATTCAGCGAGCTTCTTGTTGTATGCGCGGGCCGCCGTGAGCTTGTCTTCCGCCTGCGGGTAAGGCCAGCCAGCTACTTCTTTGGCCGTGGTGGCTGTGGTGGCGGCCAAGTTGCGGTCGGACTCGAATTGCAACGCTAGCGGGAAGCAGGCCACGGCGATTGCGGCGATCAGCAGCACAATGGTGATGATGCGCATCGCCCACAGATTGCGCTGCAGGCGTCGGCGCTCGGCCACGAGATCGCTGATATCGATGACTTCGTCAAATGGTGTTGGAACGAATGCTGTGGGCTCGGGGCGCGCTGAGGAAACGTTGTCATTTGCAGATGTGTCATCCGGCATGATCGCGTTGTTTTCCCGCATTTTCTGTGAGGCACGCTTACTCGTCGAACGTCGATGCAGCAATGCCATAGTCGCCTGTTCCTTCGCTTGATCTGCTCATGATTTGCTTATACAAGACGGCCGGGTCCGTCTTAGTCGTGCATGGCATAGGTGCTGTCGCAAATGGCAACACCGCACGCGCCACACTGCGAAACGTTACTCCGCACCAAGCCTTTCATGCAACATGCCGACGGGGCCATATAGGGGCAATGTAGGGGGCATAAGAAGTCTGAAAATGCGATACGAACAACGTTGCTACGGCTGTCAGTGATGCGGCTTACTTCGGACAAGCCGTTGAGATGCAAGGGGATGCAAAGGATTGCAAAGTATGGCAACATGATAAGTCGCGGCGTCGGCAATATTTGGCAGAGCTTTCAAATAGGGGGGTATGAATGCATAAAGAGGGAATATGTTACCTCGATAAAAGAGGCGCTATTGCTGTTTTCGTGGATGTCGGTTCGTCGTCGAGCCGTTGGTTTCGTAGGCGTGAGGGGCGTTCCCGCGTATTCTGTTTTCCGACCAAAGAAATGAATCACGAAGAACGCCTGAGCAAAAGCTCATTCGCCGGATTGCCGAACGTCAAAGGCGCGGTTGCAGAGGATGCGCGGATCACGGATTCGCCGCTGCGTTCCGAATTGGCTAGTGTGATCAGAGAAAAGATGGCACTGTCTGGGCATCTCTCTTTTTAGGTCAAGGAAAAGGGTCTGGCGATAGGCGGTGATGACGCCCATCGTGTTGGTGGCACTGTTGCTGCAAAAAGGAAAAGTCTAGTTCGTAATCTAGTGTCCAACTTCCCTAATAGGAATGGTCCAACTTCCACAACGAAAATAGTCCAACTTCCACAATTAGAATGGTCCAACTTCCGCAATAGAGTGATTTATAGGTTGATGTTTCGACGGTTTGCGGGAGGGCACATATGGCAGTGGAGAGCTCGGAGATTCAACGTGGCGAGTACCTTCCTCGAGTGGCTGATGGGTTGCTGACTCAGGCATTGCAGTCTTCTGGTGCCGTTCAGATTAAAGGTCCAAAATGGTGTGGCAAGACTGCAACGGCAGAAAGGCAGTCGGCGAGTCAGGTCTTCATGCAGGACCCGGATCGCAGTGCTACGCTGTTGGCCTTGGCTGATACAAAGCCTTCTCTCATCCTGCGAGGTGAGGAGCCGAGACTCATTGATGAATGGCAGATGGCCCCGCAATTGTGGGACGCGGTGCGTTTCGCCATCGATCGAGGGCGCGGTCGTGGCCGATTCATCCTAACTGGATCGGCGACTCCTCAACAGGAACCAGCTCATTCCGGAGTGGGAAGAATTGCCCGATTAACCATGCGTACCATGTCCTTATTTGAATCGCAGGAATCGACGGGCGTTGTTTCGTTGGGAGAGTTGTTCGATGGCAACCATGATGTTTCGGGTTTCTCCGATTTCGATATTGAAAACACCGCGTTTGCGCTATGCCGCGGTGGCTGGCCTGAAGCAGTAGTCGAATCTCGAGTAAATGTTGCCTTGCGCATGGCCGCGGATTATGTCGAAGAACTACTTGATTCTGACATCAATCGTATGGATGGTATAAAGCGCAATAAAACTTGGATGCGTCTGATTATGCGCTCGTATGCGCGCAATATTTCTTCTCAGGCGTCGCAATCCACTATCGCGGCGGATATGCAGGGTGAACCGCCTTCGGAAGGTACACTCTCCGATTATTTAGATGCATTGTCGCGAGCTTGCGTAACTGAAGATCTTCCAGCTTGGAACCCTCGTTTACGTTCTAAGACTGCAGTGAGAACGAGCCCAACCAGACACTTCAGCGACCCGTCGATAGCTTGTGCGGTACTGCACGCGACCCCGGAGAAACTCCTTAATGATTTCGAGACCTTTGGCTTGCTGTTTGAGTCCATGTGTATTCGCGATCTGCGTGTGTATGCTGATGCGCTTGGCGGAGATGTGTTCCATTATCGGGATAAGACGGGATTGGAATCTGATGCGGTCATTGGCCTGCATGATGGACGATGGGCTCTCATTGAGGTCAAGCTCGGAGAAAAGCAGGTTGATATTGCGGCGGCCCATTTGAAAAAGTTGGCTGACAGAATTGATCAAGATCACGAAGGCCGTCCGTCATTCTTGATGGTGCTGACCGCTACGGTTGCCGCTTATCGCCGGGATGATGGGGTATTGGTAGTGCCGTTGGCCACGCTTGCTCCGTGAGCTCGTATCGTGCGTTTGACCCATCGTTCCCAACACAAAAGGAAAAGGCCCGGGCTGCGGGACCGGGCCTTGAAAAGGAGAGAGGAAGAAGAAGGTATTCAGTTATGGGGTCTGCGGAAACCTCGCCGGTTTGCTTTCGTTTGCCGGTAATTGATAGTTAACCGCTCGAATCTCAAAGGATGGATGCGGCTGCCTCAAAGAACCACCGGTGAAAACTTGAATATTTGCTGAACAACGTAGGCCATGCCCGTGTCCACATGTCGGCGCGGGGTCGCGGGGTGAACGCGGCAACCTTTATAATCGTTGCGTTTGCGTAGAATATTGAGCAAACTCCCCCTAAGAGAAGAACAAAGGACAGCAGTGGCTCTCATCGTGCAGAAGTACGGCGGTTCGTCGGTCGCCGATACCGAATCGATCAAACGTGTGGCCAAGCGCGTTGTTGAGACGGAAAAGAAGGGCAACAAGGTGGCCGTGGTGGTCTCCGCCATGGGCGACACCACCGATGACCTTATCGATCAGGCGCTGAGCATCGACTCCAACCCGCCCGAGCGCGAGATGGACATGCTGATGACCGCAGGCGAGCGAATTTCCATGAGCCTGCTGGCCATGGCCATTCACGCCGAAGGCAGCCGCGCCCACTCCTTCACCGGTCAGCAGGCCGGCTGCTTCACCGACGCCCGTTACGGCGCGGCTCACATCAAGGCCGTGAGACCGGACCGCGTGAAGAACGCGCTCTCATTGGGAGACATCGCCATCGTTGCCGGCTTCCAGGGCATCAACGCCAAGGGTGACGCCACCACGCTCGGCCGCGGTGGTTCGGATACCTCCGCCGTGGCGCTTGCCGTGGCGCTCGGTGCCGATATCTGCGAGATCTACACCGACGTGGACGGCATCTTTACCGCTGATCCGCGCATCGTGCCTTCTGCCCGCCGCATTCCGTCCATCGACTATGAGTCGATTCTGGAGATGGCCTCCTGCGGCTCCAAGGTGCTGGCACTGCGCTGTGTGGAGTACGCTCAGCGTTTCAACATGCCGCTGCACGTGCGTTCCTCGTTCTCCCGTCGCCCCGGCACATTGGTGGTGCCCGACGGCATTGACCCGCGCACGCTGCCGAACCTCGACTGAGCGCGGCTACGGCGAACGATAATCGTAAGTAATTTCAAGCAAGACAAGGCAAGACATGACTGAAGAAGAAGCGAAATCCATGGGCGACCTGTTCCCTGACCTGGGCCCCGAGGCACCGGTGATTTCCGGCATTGCCCACGATCGTTCCGAGGCGCTGGCCACCGTGCGTGGCGTGCCGAACGAGCCGGGTATGGCCGCCAAGGTGTTCACCGCCGGCGTGAACGTGGACATGATCGTGCAGGCCGGCGCATCCGTCGGCACTGCGGACATCTCCTTCACCGTGCCCGAATCGGCCGTCAAGCAGGTTCAGAACACACTGCTCGACAAGCAGGAAGTGCTGGGCTACCACTCCTTCGATGTGGACACCAACGTAGGCAAGGTGGCCGTGGTGGGCGTTGGCATGAAGACCCATGCCGGTCTGGCCGCCAAGTTCTTCCAGGCCCTGAGCGATGAGGGCATCAACGTGCTGATGATTTCTACCTCCGAGATTCGTATCGCCGCGCTCGTGCCGCTCGATCAGCTCAACGACGCCGTCAAGGCGCTGCACACCGCATACGGTCTCGATGCCAATCAAATCGAAGCCGTGGTGTACGGCGGTACTGGCCGCTGAGCCACTGAGCCGCGTTTTTGCGGTATATACGACGAAAGCCCTCCTTGCGGAGGGCTTTCTCAGTTTCGGACTCAGTTTCAACTACTTCTTGGTGATGTAGCCGAGAGCCTTGAGCATTTCGGCGCATTCAAGGGCACCGCCGGCTGCACCACGCAGGGTGTTGTGGGCCAGACCCACGAACTTCCAATCGAAGATGGAATCCTCACGCAGACGGCCGATGGAAACGCCCATGCCACCCTCGTAGTCCACGTCGAGCTTGACCTGCGGGCGGTCATCCTCGGTGAGGTACTGGATGAAGTGCTTCGGTGCGTGCGGCAGCTCCAGCTCGGAAGCCTTGGACGTGTAGTTCACCAGACGGTCGATGAGCTCTTCCTTGGTGGCCTTCTTGCCGAAGTTCAGGAACACGGTGGCGGTGTGGCCGTTGAGCACGGGCACGCGGATGCACTGGGAAGTGATCTTGAGGTCGCCGTCGAACGGCACGATCTCGCCCTTGGCGGCGTCCACATGGCCGAACACCTTGAGCGGTTCCTTCTCAGACTTTGCTTCCTCACCGGAGATGAACGGGATGATGTTGCCCACCATCTCGGGCCAGTCCTTGAAGGTCTTGCCCGCGCCGGAAATCGCCTGGTAGGTGCTCACAACCACCTCGCGCGGCTCGAATTCCTTCCACGCGGCCAGCGCCGGCGTGTAGGCCTGAATCGAGCAGTTCGGCTTGACGGCGATAAAACCACGAGTGGTGCCCAGGCGCTTGCGCTGGTGCTCGATCACCTCGAAGTGCTCCGGGTTGATCTCCGGCACCACCATCGGCACGTCCGGGGTCCAGCGGTGGGCGCTGTTGTTGGAGACCACCGGGGTCTCGGTCTTGGCATAACGCTCTTCAATGGCGCGAATCTGGTCCTTCGGCATGTTTACCGCAGAGAACATGAAATCAACGCCAGAGGCCACGGACTCGGCATCGTCGCCATCGACGACCACCATGTTCTTGACATATTCGGGCATCGGGGTTTCCATCTTCCAACGGTCGCCGACAGCCTCGGCATACGTCTTGCCGGCGCTGTGCGCGGAAGCGGCAAGCGTGACCACCTCGAACCACGGGTGATTCTCAAGCAGCGTGATAAAACGCTGACCGACCATACCGGTGGCACCAAGGATGCCGACCTTCAATTTTTCGGACATGATGACCTCTATGACCTCTGGGTTTCGATGGATTACTTACGTCGGACGGCCGTCATGCGGGTGGCCGTAAAACAATGCAATTGTACGAAACACGCGGAACAACGGCAGTGGTCTTCCCAGATGGTGGCTGCCCAATGAAGCGAAGGCGATGTTCTACACTGGTAGCCATGTCTATCGCATCAGTAGAGGCCCAAAAACAGCTCGACCGTATCGTGGCTCTCGGCTACCCGGATGTGGCGGATATTTCCGCCGCCGCATTCCGCTCGCTGGCCCGACCTCTGATCGGGGCGCTCGAGCATTCCGATTTGGGATCGAACATCCTGCTGGTGCCCACGCGTGAACTGGTTTCGCCTGAGTCGCTGATTGCACGAACCTCCATCAATCGCATGGCAGGCTTCACCACCATGCCGCCGCGTGACATCGCCAGCTTCCTGCCTCAAGACGGCTTCATGCCGCCGGAAGGCCCGTTCTATCTGGTCGTCAATCCGCACACCGGCACGTGCTATGTCAATCGCGAGCCGGATGTGGCCCGCAAACTTATTGACTCCGATGAGCGCCTGCCGCTCACCCTCGAGGAAGGCTTGGCCATCGCCACCCAGCACCCGGAGTGGCTGCTGGAAAAGAACGGCTTCAATCTGCTCGGCTCACGCTCCGCAGACGGACGCGTGCCGAGCATCTGGATGAGCCAGAACGCACCGCGACTGGGAGCCGTCTGGCCCAATTCCCGCCATACTTGGCTGGGCAACGCGTATTGCACGGCCCGTCGCGGGGTGAGTCTGTTCCGTTAAAGCGATTCTCCTCAAAAGACAAGGTCGGCAAGGTGGATGGCGACCGCCCGTTGTCGGCGCATGGGGAACCGTAATGAAAGTCAATAAGGATGGCACCTTCTCCGGCTCCTACCACGACTCGGATATGGGAGCCACGGGAGACGGCTATCTCATAGGAAACGACGTCGATACGCTGAACGGCAAAGCATTGCTCAACGTGACGAGCGGAGCGGATAAGGGATACACGTTCTACGATTTCTCGTAGTGATTCAGCTGCCGTGCGGAGCGGCGGGGAACGTGAAGGACCGGCGCGTATGCTGTGCGAAACAGCATTACGTCCCTAGACTGGTGAGGCATGACGAACCTGCGATTCCGCGAAGACGGCAGCTTCCGCGTGCTGCAGATGGCCGACATCCAAGACGGCCCCAACGTACTCCCCGATACCATCCGCCTTATCCGTGAGGCCATTCGCAAAGCCGACCCGGATCTGGTGGTGTTCACCGGCGACCAGATTCGCGGTTACGATCCTGCCTACATCGACACTTTCCTGCGCCGCCGTGGCGAGGAACCGGGCGCTCGCGTGCGTGCGGTCACCGAAGTCGAGGCCAAGCTGCGCGGAATCAAGCGGCGGGCCAGAAACCGCGTGAACAATCGTCTGCTGGCCATGAAGTCTGACGGCAGCAATCCCGACGTCCAACAAACCGCGTCCACCGCGTCCACCACGTCCACGCTGGTCTACTCCACAACATCCGATCCACAGGATGTGCCGACGACTTTGGACGAGCTCATGGACGAGACCCGTGACAAAGTCCGCCGCACGTTTGCCGGCTTCCTTGGCCCGGTCATCGAAGCGGAAGTGCCGTTCGCCGCCACCTACGGCAATCACGATTTCCAGTGCGGCATCCTGGCCGACGAGCAGGACGGCATCTACCGCGAATTCCCCGGCTGCCTGAACCCGGTCGACAGCCTCGAGCCAGGCACTTTTGCCCTGCCCATTGAGGCTTCCGACGGATCCGGGCGCGTAGCTATGTCCGTCATGATGGTGAATTCCGGCGATTACGCCGGCAAGCCTGAAGAGAACGACGCCCAATACCCGGCCTATGTGGTCAATCCGCGCGGTCTTGATTTGGCTGATTCCGATGGGTATGGCACGCCAAGCCCCGAGGCGATCGATTGGCTGGGAGCCGTACAGTCCGAACTTGGCGAACGCAACGGCGACGGTAAGCCGGTGCCTGCCATCGCCTTCCAGCACATTCCGCCGCAGGAATTCTACGATTGCCTCAAAGAGGTTCCCGCATGGACGCCGAACGCGGTGGAAGGCGCACGTACCCACGCCGGCCATTGCTACGTGCTCAACCATGAGATTTGCCGGCCGGGATCGCGGCTGGGTGAGGCGATTGGCTGTGCGGACGAGAACGTCGGTGAAGTGGACGCCTTGCGTGAGGCAGGCGGCTACTTCGCGCTGTTCTGCGGTCACGATCACAAGAACGCCTTCGTGGGCCACGCGCATGGCATTGATTTGGGCTACGCGCCTACCTGCGGATTCGAATGCTATGGTCCCAAGTCGCGCTATCGCGGCATCCGCCTGTTCGAATTCCATGAAAGCAACCCGGCCGGCTACGTGACCCGCATGCTCACCTGGGGTGATCTGGTGGGCCGATACTCCAGCAACGAGGTGCGCGTCTGGTTCGAGGACCACTGCGTGACCGGTGCCATCAGCATGCGTAACGAATTGCGCCGCCCGCAGGTATTCGCAGTGCTGTCCGGTGCCATGAGCCTCGGTTTTATGGCCGTCATCCGCTCGTTGGTGAAGAAGCGGTGACGACCATAAAACCGGTCAATACATCAATTCTGCTGATACGGCCTGAATGCGGAATAGGTGGCATCCTCGTCGTATAGCAGGTTATCGGGCTCTTCCGATTTTGGCGTGTAGGGGCATGTGTCAGAGGTGGGTTTGGATGGCGTGTCTGAAGCCGCCGGCGTGCAGCAGGCTTCTGGTGATGTAGTTGTCGAGGTTTGCGGAATCCCAGGGCTATGCCCCTGAGGGTCTCGAGCCTTCCGTTGATGGCCTCGGTGGGCCCGTTCGCGCTGTGCTCCCAGTCGAAGAACGCGAGGACGTCGCCCATGCGCCCCCACGCATAGCTGTAAGTAGTAGTGCTGCGTCGGAACGCTAAGTGTGCTGGCGTATTGTGAGATGAACGGGATGTTGGAATGGGCCGTCGCTAGGATAGAGGAAGTTATGCATGTTACCAATGCGTAAACGAATATCCAATAAGCGATTGTATGAATGGTTCACACAGTAAAGGAGGAACAATGGGTCAGGATCAATCATCCGTTTTTGATCTCGCAGCGGTAGCCGCAGCGTCCAATGGGGGGAACAACGACCCGCTGCTGCCTCCGGCGCGATTCATTGGCGATCCGCAGAAGCCGAGTCGTATGCCGTACAACAAGTACGCCGCCTACGACAAGCAGATCCCGTTTGATTACCCGGAGCGTACGTGGCCGGGCAAGCGACTGCAGCGCGCGCCGCGCTGGTGCTCCGTCGATCTTCGCGACGGCAATCAGGCCCTCGTCAACCCGATGGATTCCGAGCGCAAGCTGCGTTTCTGGAACCTGCTCGTCTCCATGGGATTCAAGGAGATCGAGGTGGGCTTCCCGTCCGCTTCCGAGACCGATTTCGACTTCATCCGTATGCTCATCGAGCGTGAGCTGATTCCGGACGACGTGACCATCGTGGTACTCACCCAGTGCCGCGAGCACCTCATCCGCCGCACTTACGAGGCGCTCAAGGGTGCCAAGCGCGCCATCGTGCACTTCTACAACTCCGTGTCTGTGTTGCAGCGCGAGGTCGTGTTCCGCAAGAACAAGGAGGAGATCAAGAAGCTCGCCACCGACGCCGCCGAACTGTGCAAGGACCTCGAGAACGAGGCCAAGGGCATCGACCTGTACTACGAGTACTCGCCGGAATCCTTCACCGGCACCGAGCCGGAGTACGCCGTCGAGGTGTGCAACGCCGTGATCGGTGTTATCAAGCCGACTCCCGAGCACCCGATGATCATCAACCTGCCCGCCACCGTGGAAATGACCACGCCGAACGTGTTCGCCGACGAAGTGGAGTACGTCTCCACCCACCTCGACGACCGTGACTCCGTGGTGCTCTCCCTCCACCCGCACAACGACGAAGGCATGGGCGTGGCCGCCACCGAGCTGGCCGTGCTGGCCGGCGCCGACCGCGTGGAAGGCTGCCTGCTGGGCAACGGCGAGCGTACCGGCAACGTCGACTTGGTCACGCTGGGCCTCAACTGGCTCACCCAAGGCATCGACCCGCAGCTTGACCTGTCCAACGTGCCCGAGATTCGCAAGACGGTTGAGTACTGCAACCAGATCAAGATTTCCGAGCGTCACCCGTACGCCGGCAACTTCGTGTTCACTGCGTTCTCCGGCTCGCATCAGGACGCCATCAAGAAGGGTCTCGAGGCTC
>OBXW01000820.1_pt1 | contig 12987 bp, 7 predicted proteins | sample 1495431 | NCBI WGS metagenome assembly OBXW01 (sample SAMEA2580166, study PRJEB22360) | human gut metagenome | biome: human gut; feature: human-associated habitat; material: faeces | place: Denmark | collected 2008/2010 | reverse complement strand
GCTAGGTAAAAAGATGGTTCGCGGTGGTATTGTTGCTGTGGGTTTAATTCGATATGAAAGGGTGACTTTGGTGTCCAAGATGGATTCTACGCTCTCCTATATTACTGATCAGTTGAAGGCGCTTACCTCGATTGCTTCGCCTACGGGTTATACCCGTGCGGCGACTGATTATCTAATGGAAACGTTGCGCGATATGGGCTTTGGCCCCGAGCGTTCCAATAAGGGCAACGTGCTGGTTGAGCTTGGCGGCGAGGGTGAGCCGCTTGTGTTGGCGAGCCATGTCGATACCCTAGGCGCCATGGTACGCTCCATTAAGGACAATGGCCGCCTGCGTCCCACGACGCTTGGTGGGCACCAGTGGCCTACGGCCGATGGCGAGAACTGCACCGTCTACACGCGCGATGGCAATGTGTACACGGGTGTGGTTCTCAACACCGAGCCTTCGGCGCACGTGGCCGACGAGCCGGTCAAGACCATCGAGAAGAACATGGAAATCCTGCTCGATGAGAATGTCGACAGCAAGGACGATGTGCTTGAGCTGGGCATTCAGACCGGCGACATCATCGCTATGGATCCGCGTACCACGGTGACGGAGAGCGGCTACATCAAGAGCCGCTTCTTGGATGACAAGCTGTCGGCGTCGATTCTGCTGGGTCTGGCCCGCGCCGTTGCTGACGGCGAGGTGTCGCTTTCACGCAAGGTGTCCCTGCTCTTTACCGTGTACGAGGAGGTCGGCCACGGCGGCGCTTACGTGCCGGCCGACACGCGCGAGATGATCAGCGTTGACATGGGCTGTGTGGGCGACGACCTGGGCTGCACCGAGCGCATGGTGTCGATCTGCGCCAAGGATTCGGGTGGCCCCTACAACTACGATCTGGTGACCACGCTGTCCAATATCGCGCGCGAGCTGGAGCTCGATTACGCCATCGACGTGTACCCGCATTACGGCTCGGACGTCGAGGCCACGCTCTCTGCCGGCTACGACATCCGTCACGGCCTGATCGGCCCCGGCGTGTACGCGAGCCACAACTACGAGCGCAGCCACATCGACGGCGTGCGCAACACCTTTGAACTGGTTTGCGCCTACGTTCAGCGCTAGGGGAGCAGCGGCCTCGGCTGGCACAGCAGTACCGACCGAGGCCGCCCACTGTAAGTTGCGGTGAAATAGGGACTGTTTAAGCGTTTAAAACCGCCAAACAGTCCCTATTTCACCGCAACTTAGGGGGCAGTGCTGTTATCTCTGCACGTGCCGTAGCACCTCAACGGCGGCGCTTACCTCTATCGTGCGGCGCTCGAGACCGCGGCGGATGGCCTTGAGGCGATTGCCTGCTGTTGCCCATGCGCTTTGTGAGAGGATTTCGACTGCCTCGTCGACGAACCCATCGAGATGCGACGCATCGAACCAATCGAGCGAGTCAGCAAATGCTAGCTGAGTGGAAGGGTCCGGACCAAACGGTTTGGCGGCAAATCCAAACTCCCCGGCAACGAGCACGGCGGTTGGCACGTTGTACCACAGGCAATTGCCACTATCGAACAGCGGTGCAGGCCGCATTTCCAGCGTGTCGACATTGCGGATGATGCCGAAGTTTCGCCAGTGGCGGTCGCTGTTGGCCAGGAGGGCATCGCAGACAATCATCTGCGACATGGATTTTCTTACCGTGGCTTCGTCAGCCCCGTGTCTGCCAAGAAAGCGACAGTATCGATCGTATGTTGAGTTTCCTCGCTGGCCACCGAGTGCGTCCCTGATATAAGCGGCCGGCACGTATTCCTCACGGCCATTAAGAAAGTCATCGCATAGGCATACGGGCCCGTCGAACATGCGCTCGACCGTATAGGGAACAAACTCACCTTTGGATAGCAGACGCCGATGTAGAGCTGTTGCAACCGCCTCGTTAAACGGTCGCTGATCGTCCATTCCGCATCCTTTAACCAGGATGCGAACGCCATTGCGGATCATCCAGGATTTGGGGAGCTCGCCCTCGGACGTATTGTCAGGATTTTTGAGTCCGATGCCCTCAAGCCAGCCTGAACGATGCTCGAGTGCCGACCGTTCATAATTGTTTTCGAAGTAATTGAGGTGCTGCCAATTGAGCTCGTCGCAGTCGACCGGTCTTAGCCAATAGCAATCCGAAAGCGAAAAACCCAGGCAACGAACGGGCACTTCAATACCGCTGTCAATTCCCAGCTCGCGATAGCGCGAGATGAGTCCGGGGCGGACGTCGGGCACCGACCGGTGACTCCACCACGTGTTGAGTGCTCGTTTATTCACCGTTGGAGAAGAACTCGAGCACGTGCCAAACGGCATCCTTCGTGCATCGAGTATGTCGGCAATTTCAAAGGAAAACTCGCGCGTTGGATCAAACGAGACATGCGCGACCTCGTGGTCGGCTGACATCAACGTGAACTTGCGCCCTACGTCAGCTGCGGGACGGCGCCCACGCTTACGGACCTTTTGATAACCAATCGCGGAATCGTACTGAACCATTTTCCGCCCACCGACGATATCGCACGCGAGCGTTCCCGATGCAGCCAGTTGCGATATACGGGCCTTCGTAACGCCCAGCAGGCGCGCGGCGTCACCCATGGTTATATAGTTGGAAGTATTCATCTGCTGCATCACCTCGTTAAGCATTCCAATCGTTAAATATAGCAAGCACAAACATCATAATACTTAACAAAGTTGCGGTGAAATAGGGACTGTTTAGCGGCTTGAAACGCTTAAACAGTCCCTATTTCACCGCAACTTATCGAGGAGTGCTGTTATTTGATGGCGCCGGTCACGGTACCGCCGCCCAGGACGATGTCGCCGCGATAGACTACAACGGCCTGGCCGGGGGCGATGGCTCGTTGCGGCTCGTCAAAAGTTAGCAGCATTTGCCCGTCTTCGTCACGCGTAAGGGTCGCTGCCTGGTCTTTCTGACGGTAGCGATACTTGGCACCCACGCGAATGCCGCCGGCATTGAGCTCCGCCTCCATGCGGTCGGTAGGGGCGCTCCAGATCCAGTCGTTGGCCGTGAGCGCTGTGGCCGTCAGGTCCTCGGCCTCGCCCAGATGCACAATATTGCTGGCGGCATCGACGCTCGTTACGTACACGGGATGCGCCATCGCGACGCCCAGGCCCTTGCGCTGGCCGATGGTATAGCGCAGCGCGCCGTTATGGCGTCCGACCACGCTGCCGTCGCGCCATACAATATCGCCCGGCTCGGCGGCATGTCCGCAGCGGCGCTCGATATAGCCCGCATAGTCGCCGTCCGCGATAAAGCAGATATCCTCGCTCTCGGCCTTCTTGGCGTTTATGAAGCCCTGCTCGGCGGCAATGCGGCGCACGTCGCGCTCTTTGTCCAAGCCTGCCAGCGGAAAAATCGTGTGCGCCAGACGCTCTTGCGTGAGCGAATACAAAAAGTAGCTCTGGTCCTTTTTGGAGTCCTCGCCGCGGTGCAGCTGCCAGGTTCCGTCGGACGCCTGGCTCGTTTTGGCGTAATGACCCGTGGCGATGTAGTCGCAGCCCATATCGAGTGCCGCATCGAGCAGCGCGCCAAACTTAATATGGCGGTTGCAGATGATGCACGGGTTGGGCGTCAGTCCCTCCTGATAGGCAGTCACGAAGCGCTCGATAACGTTGCGGTCGAAGGTCTGCTGCAGGTCGAGCACGTGGTGGGGTATCCCCAGGCGCTCGGCGACGGCCTTTGCATCGGCGATGTCGCGGTCGACTTTGCTCATGCCCGTGACGGGATCGGGCGCGGGACAGGTGAGGCGCATGGTGGCACCGACGCATTCGTAGCCCTGGCGCTTGAGCAGGTAGGCAGTCACGCTGGAATCGACGCCGCCACTCATGGCGACGAGCACGCGCTTGTTGTGCATGGGGAGGTTCTCCTTGGTGGCATGTGGCCAAAAAAGAAAAGCGGCGCGGGAGGCTGGTTCCGCGCCGCAGACATTGTAGCAAGTTCGGACGACTCGTGGAGCGCCCTGATGGGATGGGCTTAGACTGCCGGGAGAGAGGAGACCGATTCGTCCTGGGCTCAACCTATGGGCGAGGCCCTAGTCCTGGAAGAGTGCCGTGGACAGGTAGCGCTCACCGGTGTCGGCAAGCAGAGCCACGATGGTCTTGCCCTCGTTCTCGGGGCGCTTGGCCAGCTGCAGTGCGGCCCACACGGCGGCGCCGGACGAAATGCCCACGAGCACGCCCTCCTTGTGGCCCACGGCGCGGCCGGTGGCAAAGGCGTCGTCGTTCTCGACGGGGATGATCTCGTCATAGACCTGGGTGTCGAGGACGTCGGGCACAAAGCCGGCGCCGATACCCTGGATCTTGTGCGGGCCGGCCTGGCCCTTGGAGAGCACTGGGGAAGTGGCGGGCTCGACGGCGACAACCTGAATCTCGGGGTTCTGCTCCTTGAGGAACTCGCCCACGCCGGTCACGGTGCCGCCGGTGCCAACGCCGGCGACGAAGATGTCGACCTTGCCGTCGGTGTCATCCCAGATCTCGGGGCCGGTCGTGGCCTTGTGGATGGCGGGGTTGGCGGGGTTTACAAACTGGCCGGGGATAATGCTGTTGGGTGTCTCCTTCTGCAGTTCCTCGGCCTTGGCGATGGCGCCCTTCATGCCCTTGGAACCGTCGGTGAGCACGAGCTGTGCGCCGTATGCCTGCATAAGTTTGCGGCGCTCGACGGACATGGTCTCGGGCATGGTGATGATCACCTTGTAGCCGCGAGCCGCCGCCACCGAGGCGATGCCGACGCCGGTGTTGCCACTCGTGGGCTCGATGATGGTGTAGTCGCCGCCGCGCACGAGCTTGCCGGCCTTCTCGGCCTCGTCGATCATGTTCTTGGCGACGCGGTCTTTGACGGACCCGGCGGGGTTGAAGTATTCCAGCTTGACGAGCACGCGGGCCTTGAGGTCCTCATCGGCCTCAAAGTGAGTGAGCTCCAGAAGCGGGGTGTGGCCGATAAGCTGATCGATGGACGTATAAACATTGCTCATGGTGAACCTCCAAAGTGTTCAAATGGCTGGATACCGTGTGGGTTCACGGTGTGTGTAGCAGCAAACCCACAAACTTTATGGGTTGTTCTTTTTGCTGTTGGCAAGCATAGTAGACAGTAAAGCCTAGTAACGCAATAGGAAATAGAAGATTATTGCGAGTCGATTAACCAGCTTGACGGGAATAGGTATTTTCAAAACCAATTTTTCGGCTAGAATTTCTACGAATTAAAAGACCGAAAGGCAGCAATATATATGTTGGTTTCCACAAAGGGCAGATATGCCCTGCGCGTTATGGTCGACCTGGCCGAGCACCAGGCGGCAGGCCGCATTCCCCTCAAAGAGATCGCGGCGCGTCAGGGGATTTCTGAGAAATATCTGGAGAACATTTTGGCTACGCTCGTCCGCGCCAATATGCTCTCGGGCATGCGCGGCAAGGGTGGCGGCTACGTGCTCACGCGCCCGCCCGAGCAGTACACGGTGGGCGAGATCTTGCGCCTGACCGAGGGCAGCCTGGCACCGGTCGCATGCCTGGACGGCGACTGCAAGGGCTGCTCGCGTTCGGACGAGTGCCCCACGCTCGACGTGTGGAAGAACCTGGACAAGCTCATCAACGACTACCTCGACGGTGTGACGCTCGATGCGCTCGTTGCCCCCAACGAGGGCTACGACTACGTCATCTAGCCCCACCTGTCATTTGGGGACGGGGCAGAAATGCTGGATTTTCTTGCCCTCTGAGGCTCGACAAATGATAACGCCGCCCATCGTTGCGATGGACGGCCTTCTTTAGGTGTGTTGTGGCGGTCCGAATCCGGTCGCTTTAGTTCCTGGCGACGCTGTCGAGAATGCTGCGCATGATGGATACCAGGATGCTGCCCATAAAGGCCGATCCAAAGCTGGCAATGGAGATACCCGCGCCCAGCAGATTGACCGACAGGTAGCTGGCCAGCTCGAGCATAAAGCTGTTGACCACAAGCTGAAAAATACCAAGCGTGATAATAGTGAGCGGCAGCGAGATGACCGTCAGGAACGGCTTTACGAGCGAGTCGACTATGTTGAGGAACAGTCCCACGAAGGCAAAACACACCCAGGCGTCGGCCATGCCGAAGGGCTGAATGCCGGGGACGAGAAACGTTGCGATCGCGATGGCGATTGAGGTAAAGAGCCAGTTAAGCATAAAGCGCATGGTGTGAATCCTTTCTTGCGCAAGACGTGGCAAAGAGGCGTGAGAGGCACATGCCTTTGCAACTCGGGTAGATGCGCGGGCACGGCCCTGTTTGGGCACCCATTGTTCCAGATATTCGTGGAGCTTGCGTGCGCATTCGGTTTCAAAACGGCGTTCGTCCTAAAAAACGTGCCGCTGGCAGAGAGTCTTGTCGCTTTAGTTTGGTGGTGTGCTAAACTGCTACGGGCAAAAGCCACAGGCGTTGCCCTATTGCATATTACGGGTGAACGATGCCCGATGTCAGTATCAACTTCGATGCCTTTTGGCGGGTTTGGCGGTGATCGATGAATATCGAGAACATGTTTGACAAGCCTGATGTCAAGCAGCTGGTCCACGCATTTAGCCTTTTGGACGACGAGAAAGATATCCAAGCGTTTTTGACCGATATCTGCACGCCGCGTGAGATTTGCGATCTATCGCAGCGTCTGCAAGTCGCGCGTTACCTGGACGAGGGCGAGCCCTATGTCGAGGTTCAGGCGCGTACCGGCGCTTCGTCCACCACGGTGAGCCGTGTATCCAAGGCGCTCAACGGCGAGTACGGTGGCTACCGCAAGATCCTCATTAAACTGGAGGATGGCGAGTAGGCCAGCGACAACATTGAATTACGAAGAGCCGTCCCTCCGGGGGCGGTTTTTTGATCCCCTGGGGACGGAGGAAAACGGATCACCGGGTTAGACTGACCCCCTCGATGATCCGTTTTCCTCCGTCCCCAGGGGATCAAATCTGTTGGCGTGGGGCAAATCTGTCCGCTTGGGCGGGTAGGATGGATACATTGATTATTGCGAACAGTTTGAGCGGAGGACCATGCCTGTTCGAATCTATACCACCAATGCCGGCACGGATTTGAGCGATGCCGAGTCGGCGTTGCTTGCCGACCTTATTGCCCGCCACGGGCGTGCCGTGCTGCTGGCGCCAACGTTTGCCGAGCTCGACCTGTGCCGTCATGATGCGGCGGAAGCCGGGATTTCGCTGGGTATCGACTACAAGACGCCTACATCGTGGCTTCGCTCGCTTTGGGAGCTTTTGGGCGACGGGCGCGGTTTCGTCGACAACCTGCAGCGCCAGATGCTGTTTTCGGACATGGTCACGCGCCTCGATGATGCCGACCTGCAGCCGCTTTCGCGCAGCCAGGGCACGGTGCGCATGCTCGCGCGTATGGCCCGCGATGTACTGCCGGGTGTGGCGGGGACGACGGCCGAGCGATGCCGTGGCAACAATTGCCAGCCTGAGCCAAAAAGCGATGCCGAGGCTCGCGTGTTCGAGCTTTTGCGTGCCTACGCGGGCGGTTTGGACCGTCGAGATATGGTCGAGCCCTGCGAGGCAGCTGACATTATGGCCGGTGTCCTGGCCGATAACCTGCCGGCGTGCACCCGCGCCGTATGCGTACGTGGTGTCACGTCGTTTACGTACGGACTGCTCGAGCTGCTGTCTGCCGTGGCGAACAATGGGGGAGAGGTCGTCGTGCTGCTTGCCCACGAGCAGGCGGCTATGCGCGATGAGCTTGCCACGGCATTTGATGCCCGCGGTGTGCTGTTTGAGGTCGGGCCGCTGGGGGAGGGTGTCGGCGCGTCTGATGCCGCTTGCGGGACCGCCGCTCAGCCTGCCTTTATTGAGGTCGCCGGGCCCCATGCCCGTGCTCATGTCTATGCGGACGCCATCGATAAGTTGGTGAAAGTGCACAAGGAGTCCAAGGCCGATAAAGCTACTGCAACGCCCGCCGACCCCGTGCGCGTGCTCGTTGTTTCTGCCCGGGCACCCCAGCTGTTCGGTGAGCTCGCCTCTCGTCTGGCGGCTCGTCATATCGCCGCCGAGACAGCTGAGTTCACGGCGTTTTCCCAATCCATTGCGGGCAGGCAGTTTGCGGCGCTTGCCGGTCTGATCGAGCGTATGAAGGCCGCCGATGAGGGCATGGCGTCAAAGACCGAGTGGTGGCCCGCGCCGGAGCTTACCGACTGGATCTACAGTCCGCTTTCGGGCGCTGATGCCGTCAATGCCCGTACCTTCGATAAGAATATGCGTCTCTCGCGCAGCAAGACTACCGCGGGCGTTAAGAGCCTGCTGCAGAGTGTCCAAGGCCAGGTGAGGGGCGCGCGCAAGGCGGCGAGCGACGATAACTGGTTTAAGAACGTACCGTGTGTGGTCTCGGACGTGTTCCAGGCTCTGTGGCGTGACAAGCCCGTGACGGCGCTCAAGGCCATGCTTGCCGTTGCCGAGGCGTTGCCCGATCGCGCCCTTGGAGGCCTTGACGGTCAGGCTCGTCGCCAGGCGGAGGTGGCCTTGCTGCGCCACGCCATCGACATCCTTATGAATGGCGCCCGCGTGCTCGACGTGTCGCAGGCCGCGACCGTGCCCGTGCTCGATGGCATTCGCACCAAGGTGGACAAGCGTAGCACCGCCTACGATTACGAGACCTACGAGGTTGACCGTGCGCCACGTGCTCAGGTTCGTTTTGCTTCGCTTGCCGATGCGGCAGCTCTGCGCCCCGGCAGCTACGATGCCGTACTGTTTGCCGATGTCGATCTGGACAGCTATCCGCTCTCGCACGAGGAGGGGCCGCTGGCCACGCTGACGGCGAGCCTTGGTCGCGAGGGCGTGACGCTTGAGCCCGCGGCCTTGCTGCGCGCGCGCTTTGGCCACGCGATGCAGGCGTCACGCGGCCCGGTTACGCTCGCCCGTGTGACCCACGATCGCCAGGCGCGCGAGTGCTATCCGGCTGCCGTGTGGACCGAGTTGCGGGCGCATGCCGAGGCTGACGGCGCTAAGATCGCTGACGACGCTAAGACCGCTGGTGACGCTAAAGCCGCTGGCGCCGACAAGGCGAAGTGCGTGGGTGAGGGTGATATCGTAAGGGACTTCGATCCCGCGGCAGGCGAAGGTCTCAAGCGCGAGCGCGTGACCTGTGAAGCCCCTCAGCATCTGAGTGCCGAGGCCGTGCCGTATTTGGTCCTGCGTCGTCGCGATGGCGAGGGCGAGGACGCGCCGCTCGTGCCGCGCCTGACGTCCGCCTCGCAGATCGAGGCCTATTCCACCTGCCCGCTGTGCTGGTTCGTCTCGTATCGCGTCAAACCTCAGTCCATCGATGCGGGCTTTGGCAACATGGAGAAGGGCAACTTTGTCCATGACGTGCTGGAGCACTTGCATGCACGTCTTCCGCAGGAGGGCATGGAGCGCGTGACGCCCATGAATCTGCCGCGCGCGAAGGAGCTGCTGCACGAGGTCTTTGCCGAGACCCTGGCCGAGCACGCCGGCAAGCGCGGTACCGAGGGCCCGCTGGTGCCGCTCTCTCCAGTGGAGGAGCGCCAGGCGGCCGAGATCTTGCCGCAACTGGAGGGCGTGCTCGCCTACGAGTCCGAGGCGCTCGCGCCCTTCGCGCCGCGCTACCTGGAGTTTGCGTTCAACGAGCTCCAGGTCGAGTATGCCGGTTGGCCGCTCGGTGGGCGCATCGACCGCGTTGACGTGGATGCCGAGAATCGCGCCGTGGTAATCGACTACAAGCATCGTTCGGGTGTCGAGGAGTTTAAGCTCGCCGACCCCACGGTGCGCGACGAGGAGTCGGGCGAGGCCCCCATCGACGACCCGCGCTGGCTGCCGCTCCATACCCAGACACTCATCTACGCCCAGGCCATGCGTCGGGCGCTGGGCCTAGATACCCGTGCTGCGCTCTATTTTTCGACCAAGGGCGGCAAGCCCGCGCTGCGTGGTGCCGCAAGTGCCGAGTTGCTCGAGGAAGAGCGCGGCGACGGTCGCATCCCGGGCCTCAAGAAGGGCTTTCCGGGCGAGGGCGGCAACATGGACTTCGATGCGCTGCTCGACCGCGTGGAGGCCGGCATTGCCGAGCGCCTGCGCGAGCTCGAGGCGGGCGACGTCGCCGCTGTCGATCCGACGTCGGCGCAGGCCGCGCATGCGCGCTGCTCGTATAACCACGAAGGAACGTTTGTAAGGAGGGACGTGTAGACCATGGATCTTTCGACTTTGATGCCGCAACAGCTGCAAGTCGTCAAAACGCTCGACCGTCCGCTGTTTGTCTCGGCAGGTGCCGGCTCGGGCAAGACCTTTACCCTCACGCGCCGCATCGTCTATGCGCTCTCGCCCGAATCCGGTCCGTTTGTCGAGCATCTGGACCAGGTGCTCGCCATTACCTTTACCAAAGACGCCGCGGCCGAGATCCGCGACCGCGTGCGCCGTGCGCTTATCGACGAGGGGATGGACGAAGAGGCCCTGACGGTCGATGACGCTTGGATCTCGACCATTCACGGCATGTGTTCGCGCATTCTGCGCGCGCATGCGTTGGAGCTGGGCATCGATCCCGAGTTCACGGTGCTCACCGATACCGACGAGCTTATGGATCAGGCTGTCGAGCATGTGCTGGGGCGCGCGACGGCGCCCGATGCCGCGCCCGAGCTCGCCACTTCGCTTAAGGCCCTCTACGCCTGGTATCCCATGGCGGGCGAGGGCGGGACGTTTGGCGCCGGTACCACCATCAAAGGCCTGGTGCGCGACTTGCTGGAGCTATCGAGCCAGCTTCCGGGCGGCATGGACGATGTGTGCGTGGCGCGCGGCCAGGCCGACACCTCGGCGCTTGCCGATGCCTATCGTGCGGCGCTGGGCGCAAGCAAGGCCACGACCGAGAAAGCGCAGGTGGCACTCGACGCCATCGACGCGTTTGAGGCGAGCGGCAAAACCATGGAGGATGCGGCGCGACTCATGATGTCGTGCAGTATGCCTCGGGCGAGCAAGGCGTTTCCTAAGGAGCAGGTGGAGCTACTCAAGGCCGAGGCCGCCGATGCGTTTATCAATATCGTGCTTGCCTGCGGCGGCCCGGCGCTCGATGCGCTGGTGGGGCTTGCCCGTGCTGTGGAGGCGGAGTACCGTGCGCTCAAGGCCGACCAGTCCGCGCTCGACAATAACGATCTGTTGCGCATGGCATACGAGGCGCTGCGCGACTACCCGGCTATTCGAGCTGCCTATGAGGGCCGCTTTAAGATGGTCATGATCGACGAGTTCCAGGATACCGACCAGATGCAGGTCGATCTGATTCGCTATCTGACGGGTGCGGGCGAGCGCGCGCTGTGCACCGTGGGCGATGCACAGCAGTCGATCTACCGTTTCCGAGGCGCCGAGGTCGAGGTGTTCCGTCGCCAAGAGCGCAAGGTGGGCTCCTCTGCTGCGCCCGAGGCGACTGCCGTGGCCGACGCCCCTGCTGGCGAGCTCGTTAAACTCGTGCGCAACTTCCGCAGCCATGACGAGGTGCTGCGTTACGTAGCACGCGTCTTCGACGGCGATACCGGTGGTTTGATGCAGGGGTTCTTGGATCTTGAGCCGAGTGACGATCGCGAGGACAAGCTCAAGGCAAAGGCTTCGCGCCGCCAGGCGCTGCTCGTTGCCGGCGGCAGCACCCAGGAACGAACGCAGGCGAAAGCCCGTGCGATTGCGGAGCGGTTCCAAGCGCTCGTTAAAGCGGGTCAGCCCCAGGGCAGCATGGTGTTGTTGCTGGGCCGTATGACTAATGCCGACGTCTACGCGCAGGCTTTCCGCGACCAGGGACTCGACTGCGTTATCGCGGGCGGCTCGGTCTTTGCCCAGGCAGCCGAGGTGCAGACGGTGCGTGCCCTGGTCTGCGCGCTCGCCAATCCGGCTGATACGGCCCAAGGTCTTATGCCGTTGCTGGCCTCGCCGATGTTTGCACTCGGCGTCCAGGAGTTCCTGGCGCTGGCGACCAAGCTCGACGAGCGGACGGGCGAGACGTCGCGCCGCAATATCGATGTGGGCATCATGAGCGATTCCGATGTGCCGGGTTTGCAGAACCTGCCGCTCGTGACGCGTGCCCGCGAGGTACTGCGCTACGCGCTTCGTCGCGTGGGACGCGATTCGTTCGCCGCCATCGCGCGCGACGCGGTCAATGCCTCCGGCTGGTTCGTGCGTCTGGCGCAGCGCGGCCCCGAGGGGAAGGCCATTGCCGCCAACGTGCTCAAGGCGCTCGACGCCGTGACCGAGGCAGAGGCCGAGCTCGGCAATTCTCCGCGCTCCATCGCGCTCGCCTTCGACCGCTTCTTGGCGGGCAAGGAGGCCCCGGGCGCGCTCAACGAGGAGGGCGACGGCGCGGTGCGCATCATGACCGTGCATGCGTCCAAGGGTCTGGAGTATCCGGTCGTAGCGGTTGCCGAGTGTTTTGGCGTGCGCAAATCGTCCGGTGCGGCACAGATGGGTCGCGTCGACGGTGGGGCGCATGTCGTGGCGCTGCCGGCGCGCTTCGATGGCGTTAAGCTTGCCGACGGGACCTTCGTGAAGGGCGATGACGTCAAAAAGCAGTTTGAACACGCGTTTAAGGGCAAGGGCACGTCGCTGTGGCTGCCGCCAGAGCTTATGGAGGACGTATGCGCGACGGGCTCTCCCGCCGAGGCATTTGCTCGCCTGCGCAACGACGACCTGCGGCTTTCGCTCGAGGAGCGGGCCCGCCTGCTCTACGTTGCCATGACGCGTGCGCGCGAGCTGGTGATCTTGGCGATGGATGCCGGCGTGAGCCGCGGCAAGGTGACGGCGCCGACCTTCGACGTCGAGACCGATCTGACCTACGACGTGCTGCGCCGTATTTTGCCGACCGACACTCTGGACATGCCGCAGCTCGATGCCGACCGCCTGGTGTTCGACAACTCCCAGCCGGGCGACTACGAGCTCATTTCGCTCGCGGACTTTACCTTTGGCGAGCAGGCGTTTGAGGCCAACGCTTCGCTGGATGCCGAGGGCAGGCTTGTTCGTGGCGATGCCGATGGCGCCCATAGGCGGCCACG
>OBXW01000813.1_pt1 | contig 13064 bp, 10 predicted proteins | sample 1495431 | NCBI WGS metagenome assembly OBXW01 (sample SAMEA2580166, study PRJEB22360) | human gut metagenome | biome: human gut; feature: human-associated habitat; material: faeces | place: Denmark | collected 2008/2010 | reverse complement strand
AGTAGTATCAAGTGAATCACTCTTTTTAGTTTAAAATTACGACTAAGGTCGAAGACCACTACCACCTTGAATCGTCATAGTTTCTCCGGTAATGTAGTGACCGGCTTCGCTAGCAAAAAAGACTGCTGCACTTCCAATGTCATTTTCAGGATCAGCAAAGCGTTGCATTGGAATACCTTGAATAGTTTTTTCATATAAGTCAGGGTACTCTTCCTTCCATTTAGTAAGACCTTCAGTCATTGCTAAGGGGCAAATTACATTTACATTAATGTTATCAGGACCCCATTCAGCTGCTGCAACACGGCTTAACCCTCGAATCCCTTCTTTGGCAGCGGCATAAGAAGATTGCCCGAGTTTGCCAAATAGTCCAGCCCCTGAGGCAAAGTTGATAACACTACCATGACTTTCTTTTAAATATGGGTAAGCAGCTCGCATATAAAAGAAGGTTGCGTATAGACCGGAATTAATTGCTAAATCAAAGTCTTCTTTAGTATGGTCTTTTAACATAACGCCAGATTTAGATGCCTGTGCGTTATTTACAACGATATTAATTTTTCCATAATATTTGATGGTTTTGTTAATGACATTATTAACATCATCTTCATTAGCTCCATCAGCAGGAATGCATAGTACATTGATTTGGTATTGAGATTCTAATTTCTCTTTAGCATTGTGTAAAGTATTTCTGTTTCTCCCGGTAATAACTAGGTTAGCCCCGGCTTTAGCAAAGGCTTTTGCTAACCCAAAACCAATACCACGACCACCACCAGTAATAATAGCGACTTTATTTTGTAATGTTTTCATATTATCTCTCCTTTGGTTAGTTATAGCTAACTTATTTGATATATTAGACGTATTTATTAATGTTGTCCAATAATATGCAATAATAATATTCCCGAAAACATTTATTTTATTAGATGAATAAGATAAATGTTTTAGTATAAATCTTATAGTAAAGGAAATAAAGCAGGTTTTATTATTAGCTGATCTAAGATATTTGACCATAAATAAAAATAATTTAGAGAAAAAAATAAAAAAGTATTGCATTTATCGAATAATAATGTATAATCCTTAGTTGACGCAATATGTGTTACTATGCGTGGAAGGACAATGTCCATTTGACCACAGCACGGACAAATTTTATATACGTGAGTAAAAAAGTCGCAAGAGTCATGAAGATTCAATTCCCAGCTGGAGGAGCTAAACCAGGTCCAGCATTAGCAGGAGCAGGAATTCAAATGCCTAAATTCTGTACAGCTTTCAATGATCAAACAAGAGATCGTATGGGTGAAACTGTACCAGTAGTTTTGACTATTTATGAAGATAAAGATTTTAGTTTTGTACTAAAAACTGCACCAGCAGCGGAAATGATTAAAAAGGCTTGTGGAATCAAAAAAGGTTCAAGCAATGCCGGAACTACTGAAGTTGCTACATTATCAGCTGAAAAATTAAAAGAAATCGCTGAATACAAAATGCCAGACTTAAACGCTATCGATTTAGAATCAGCAATGAAAATCATCGCTGGTACTGCTCGTAACATGGGTGTTAAAGTAGAAGCATAATTAAAGATTAAATATTAATCGTCATTTGTGGAAGGATAATCCGTTTGACCACTAAGGAGGAAAAATAATGGCAAAGAAAAGTAAAAGATATCAAGAAGCTGCTAAATTAATTGAAAAAGGTAAAGCTTATTCAATCGAAGAAGCAGTTGCATTAGTAAAAGAAACTAGTAAAGTTAAATTTGATGCCGCAGTTGATGTTGCATTTAGATTAGGAGTAGATCCTCGTCAAGCTGATCAACAATTACGTGGGGCATTAGTATTACCAAACGGTACTGGTAAGTCTAAAAAAGTTTTAGTTGTTACTGAAGGACCTAAAGCTCAAGAAGCTAAAGATGCTGGAGCTGATGTTGTTGGTGGTAAAGAAATTTTAGAAGACATCAAAAAAGGATGGTTAGATTTTGAAGTAATGATCGCTACTCCTGATATGATGGCTGAATTAGGTAAGTTAGGTCGTATTCTTGGACCTAAAGGATTAATGCCTAACCCTAAAACAGGAACAGTAACTATGGATGTTGCTAAAGCTGTTAAAGAAACAAAAGCTGGTAAGGTAACTTACCGTACAGATAAAGAAGGAAATGTTCAAATGACAATTGGACGTGTTTCATTTGATAATGATAAATTAGTAGAAAACTTTACAGCAATCTATGATTTATTAGTAAAAATCAAACCTTCTACTTCAAAAGGTGTTTATATGAAAAACATCGTTGTCTCATCAACTATGGGACCTAGCATTAAAATCGCAGCCGCTAAATAGTAGCTGCTAAACAAGGCGCAATCAATATACCCAAGACAGTAACTGGGAAACCTTAATTTGTTACCGAGGTGTTAAAGAGATATATATTATATATTGACTTTGACTCTCGTTTAAACGAGAGTTTTAGTTTGAGTATATTGTTGCATATATAAAAATTTACAGGAGGTGTGACAATGTCAGCAGAAGCAATTAAAGCAAAAAGCGCATTAGTCGAAGAAATCGCTGCTAAATTGAAAGGAGCTCAATCTGCAGTTGTAGTTGAATATCGTGGTTTATCTGTCGCAGAAATGACAGAATTACGTAACAACTTACGTGCAGAAGATGTTGAATTAAAAGTTTATAAAAACTCATTAGTTCAAAGAGCTACTGTAGCAACAGAATATGAAGGACTTAATGCAGAATTAACAGGACCAAACGCAATTGCACTTGGTAATAGCGATGCTGTAGCACCAGCAAGAGTAATCGCAAAATTCGCGAAAGATCATGAAGCTTTAGTAATTAAAGCGGCAGTGGTTGAAGGTAAATTATTAACAGTGGATGAAGTTAAAGAAATTTCTAAATTACCTAACCGCGAAGGTATGTACTCTATGTTACTTGGAATGTTACAAGCACCAGTTAGCAAGTTTGCACGCGTAGTAAAAGCTGTTGCAGAAGCTAAACCAGAAGATGGTAGCGCAGCAGCAGAAGAAGCAGCACCAGTTGAGGAAGCTGCACCAGAAACACCAGTTGTTGAAGAAACAGCTGAAGAAACAAAAGAAGAAACAGCTGAATAATCAGCTATATAAATTGGAGGAAAATAAACATGGCAAAATTAACACATGAAGATATCTTAGCTTACTTAGAAGAAGCTACAATCTTAGAATTAAATGATTTAGTAAAAGCAATTGAAGAAAAATTTGACGTAACTGCTGCTGCACCTGTAGCTGCAGCTGCTGCTGGAGCTGAAGAAGCTGGTGGAACTAAAGTTGCTGTAATCAAAGCTGTAAGAGAAATCACTGGATTAGGATTAGTTGATGCTAAAGGTTTAGTTGACAAAGCACCATCTGTAATCAAAGAAAACATTCCTGCTGCAGAAGGAGCAGAAATTAAAGAAAAATTAGAAGCTGCTGGAGCTTCTGTAGAAGTTAAATAATTTATATTTGACTAAATAAAGAGCCCTTCGGGGCTCTTTTATCTTGGAGGACATATGAAACATTACTATACAAATAATGAAGATTTAATTAGTGAACCAGAACAATTTATTTTTACTTATCGTGGTAAAGAACTAATATTTACTAGTGATCATGGAGTTTTTTCTAAAAAAATGATTGATTTTGGATCACGAGTTTTATTAGATGCAATTGAATTAGATGAGAGTAAATCTACTTTATTGGATGTGGGATGCGGTTACGGCACTTTTGGGGTTGCTCTTAAAAGTGCTTACCCGGCTTTGGAAATCGATATGATTGATGTGAATGAACGGGCCTTGTTATTAGCAAAACAGAATCTAGCTGCTAATAATTTAGAAGCTAATGTTTATTTAAGTAGTGTTTATGAAAATGTTACTAATAAATATGATGTAATTGTTACAAATCCTCCGATTCGGGCTGGAAAAGAAACTGTTACAAAAATTTTAGTTGAAGCTAAAGAACATTTAAATCTTCATGGAGAAATTTGGGTTGTGATTCAAAAGAAACAAGGGGCGCCATCAGCTAAGAAGAATCTAGAAAGTGTTTTTGGTAATGCAAATGTCGTAAAAAAGGATAAAGGATATTATATTTTAAAAGCTATTAACAAGTAAATTTACTTGTCAATAGTTTTTTTGATATTTTTTTATTTTTTTGTTGACTTTAAAATATCCTTGTGATAGAGTATTAAAATGCCTATTAATGTTTAAAATCAAGCGCTTTTGCGCGCTCTAAAACATGTTGATAGAGAAATATAAAGGGGTGGAGTTAATACGTGGAAAACAAAATAACTGAAGCAAAAAGCAAGATTACTCGTCGTAATTATTCAAGAATTAGTGGATCTTTAGAACTTCCAAATTTAGTAGAAATTCAAACAAATTCATATAAATGGTTTAAAGAAGTAGGTATTAAGGAAGTATTTGAAGATATCTACCCAATTACTAACTTTAACGAAACATTGTCGTTAGAATTCGTAGATTGTACATTTGATGAAGCAAAATATTCAGTCGAAGAGAGCAAAGACCGTGATGCTAACTATGCTGCACCAATTAGAGCATCTTTACGTTTAGTTAATTCTGGTACTGGTGAAATTAAAGAACAAGAAGTATTTATGGGAGATTTCCCATTGATGACTGACTCAGGAACTTTCATCATTAACGGTGCTGAACGTGTTATCGTATCACAATTAGTTCGGTCTCCAGGGGCATATTTTGCTGATGCCTTAGATAAAAGTGGTAAAACAGTATTTAATGGGAGTATTATCCCTTCAAGAGGTACTTGGCTAGAATTTGAAACAGATGCTAAGGATGTTTTAAACGTGCGTATCGATCGTAATAGAAAGATGCCGGGAACTGTATTATTAAGAGCTTTAGGTCTTTCAAGTAACGATGAAATCATCGATGTTTTTGGTGAACACGAGTATATCATCAACACTTTAGCTAAAGATAATACAACTAATACTGAAGAAGCTTTAATTGAAATTTATAATAAATTAAGACCAGGTGAACCAGCAACATTAGAAGGTGCTAACAACTTATTATATACGCGTTTCTTTGATTGTAAACGTTATGATCTAGCTAAAGCTGGACGCTTTAAGTTCAGAAAAAAATTGAGCCTTTTAGATCGTATTGCGGGACGTATTTTAGCAGAAGATTTAGTTGATGTTGACGGAAATGTAGTATACCCAGAGGGTACTGTAGTTACTCAAGAAGTTAGTGATACAATTAAACCAATTCTTGAAGCTGGAGCTCATACACGTGAACTTGATACCAACCCTAGATTAGAATCAAACGGTGTGATCCAAGTATTAGATGTTTATGTAGATGATACTAAAACTAAAAAGATGCGAGTTATTGGTACTGATTTATCTTTAGATAGTAAGTTTGTTACTATTTCTGATATGATGGCTGCTTATTCATATATGTTTAACTTAGTAGATATCTATGATGCGTTAGATTTAACAGCTGAAGATCGTGTTAACTTAATGGCTCGGATTGGATTATTAGATGATATTGACCATTTAGGTAATCGTCGTGTTCGTTCTGTTGGTGAATTAATTCAAAATCAATTTAGAATTGGTTTATCAAGAATGGAACGGGTTGTAAAAGAAAGAATGTCATTGTCTGAAGTTGATTCAATTACACCACAATCACTTACTAATATTCGTCCGTTAACTGCGGCAATTAAGGAATTTTTCTCTTCTTCACAATTGTCTCAATTTATGGATCAAATCAATCCCCTTGCCGAACTTACTAATAAACGTCGTTTATCAGCATTAGGGCCTGGTGGTCTAAGCCGTGATCGTGCTGGTTATGAAGTCCGTGACGTACATGCGTCTCACTACGGAAGAATTTGTCCAATTGAAACACCTGAAGGTCCAAACATCGGGTTGATTTCAACATTAGCTTCTTATGCTAAAATTAATCAATATGGGTTTATTGAAACGCCATATCGTAAAGTAAATAATTGTGTTATTGATGAACATGATGTTCGTTATTTAACTGCTGATGAAGAAAAAAATTATATTATTGCGCAAGCAAATGTTAGAACTGATAAAGATGGTACGATTCTAGATGCCCAAGTTATTGCTCGTCACTTAGGAGAAAATATCATGGCTAAGCGCGAAGAAGTAGACTATATCGATATTTCACCAAAACAAATTGTATCGGTTGCTACTTCTTGTATTCCGTTCCTTGAAAATGATGATGCTACTCGTGCTTTAATGGGTGCCAACATGCAACGTCAAGCTGTACCATTGTTAAATCCACATACGCCATTTGTTGGAACTGGGATGGAGCATCAGGCAGCTCGTGATTCAGGTGCGGCAGTAGTATCACGTGAAGATGGAATTGTAACATATGTTGATGCTAAAAAAGTAATTGTTGAAGATAATGAAGGGGTTGAACATCGCTACCGTTTATCTAAGTTTAAGATTTCAAACAACGGTACATGTATTAACCACAAACCAATCGTTAAGACTGGGGAAAAAGTATTGAAAGGTCAAGTTTTAGCTGATGGTCCGGCTATGGAACAAGGTGAACTTGCTTTAGGACAAAACGTATTAGTAGGATTCATGGAATGGAATGGATATAACTATGAAGATGCGGTTATTATGTCTGAAAGATTAGTGAAAGATGATGTTTATACATCTGTTCATATTGATGAGTATGCAATCGAATGTCGTGATACTAAATTAGGGCCTGAAGAAATTACTCGTGACATTCCTAACGTTGGGGATGAAGCTCGTAAAAACCTAAATAGTGACGGGATCATTATGATTGGTGCTGAGGTTAAAGAGGGTGACATTCTAGTTGGTAAAGTAACACCAAAAGGTCAAGCTGAGCTTTCGGAAGAAAAATTATTACTTGCAATCTTTGGAGAAAAATCTCGTGAAGTTAAAGATAATTCATTAAGAGTTCCTCATGGTGGGGCTGGAATCGTTCATGACATTAAAGTATTTGAAAGAAAAAATGGTGATGAATTACAACCAGGTGTTAATAAAGTTGTTAAAGTTTATATTGTTCAAAAGAGAAAAATTTCTGAAGGGGATAAAATGGCAGGACGTCATGGTAATAAAGGGGTAATCTCTAAAATTTTACCAATTGAAGATATGCCACACTTAGAAGATGGAACACCATTGGATATTATGTTAAACCCATTAGGGGTACCTTCTCGTATGAATATCGGGCAAGTACTTGAATTACATTTAGGTTATGCTGCTCGTCAATTAGGTTTATATATTGCAACACCAGCCTTCGATGGTTTACATCCAAGTGATCTAGAAGATATCATGGCTGAAGCAGGAATGTCTAAAGATGGTAAACAACCTGTTATTTCTGGTCGTACTGGTGAATATTTTGATAATAATATCTCAGTTGGAATCATGTATATGATTAAATTAGCCCACATGGTTGATGATAAATTACATGCTCGTTCAGTTGGTCCATACTCACTAGTTACGCAACAACCATTAGGTGGTAAAGCACAAAATGGTGGACAAAGATTTGGGGAAATGGAAGTTTGGGCACTTGAAGCATATGGTGCTGCATATACATTACGTGAAATATTAACAGTAAAATCTGACGATGTTGTTGGTCGTGTTAAGACTTATGAAGCAATTGTTAAAGGACAACCATTACCAGAACCAGGATTACCTGAATCATTTAGAGTGTTAAAGAAAGAATTGCAAGCTCTTGCATTAGATATTCGTCTATTAGATGAAAATGATAATGAAGTAGATATGCGTAATATCGAAGAAGAGGAACATCGTTTCCCTCGTAGTATCGATAAAGATGAAGTGATTGAAACTCCTGAAACAGAAGATGAATTAGAAGAAGAAATTCTTGAGGATGATTTAGATGTTGAAGAAGAGGAAGATTTCGAAGATATCGACGAAGATTTTGATGAAGAATTAGAAGAAATCGAAGAAAGTGAATCATTATAGGAGGAATAAAGATGGCAAATACAAATAAATTCTCAGCAATTCAAATTGGCTTAGCTTCCCCTGAAAAGATTCGCGAATGGTCTTATGGTGAGGTTAAAAAACCTGAAACTATTAACTATCGTTCTCAAAAACCGGAAAAGGACGGATTATTTTGTGAAAAGATTTTTGGTCCTTCAAAGGACTGGGAATGTAGTTGCGGTAAATACAAAAAAGTACGTTATAAAGGTGTAGTATGTGATCGTTGTGGAGTTGAAGTAACTAAATCAGCTGTTCGTCGCGAAAGAATGGGACACATTGAATTAGCAACACCAATCGCTCATATTTGGTATTTGAAAGGAATTCCATCAAGAATGGGACTTATCTTAGATATGTCACCAAAACAATTAGAAGAAATTATTTACTTTGTTTCTTATGTTGTTATTGATAAAGGAAGTACACCATTAGAATACAAGCAAGTATTATCTGAAAGAGACTATCGTAAATGTTTTGAACAATTTGGTCATACTTTTGAAGCCCAAATTGGGGCTGAAGCAATTCAAACATTATTACAACAAGTTGATCTAGATGCTGAATTTGCAAAAGTAACTAAAGAACTTAAAGAAGCTCAAGGTCAAAAGAGAACAAAATTATTAAAACGATTAGAAGCAATTGAGGCTTTTAGAACTTCAACAAATGAACCAGAGTGGATGATTCTTGAAGCTTTACCGGTAATACCACCTGATTTGCGTCCAATGTTACAATTGGATGGGGGGCGTTTTGCTACTTCTGATTTAAACGATTTATATCGTCGTGTTATTACTCGTAATAATCGTTTAAAGAAATTATTAGAACTTGGAACACCTTCTATTATCGTGCAAAACGAAAAGAGAATGTTGCAAGAAGCTGTTGATGCTTTGATTGATAATGGTCGTCGTTCAAAACCGATTACTGGTGCTGGTGGACGTGCATTAAAGTCATTAAGCCATACTCTAAAAGGTAAACAAGGTCGTTTCCGTCAAAACTTACTTGGTAAACGTGTTGATTACTCAGGACGTTCTGTAATCGCAGTTGGTCCCGATTTAAAAATGTACCAATGCGGGATTCCACGTGAAATGGCATTGAATCTATTCAAACCATTCGTTATTAATGGTCTCGTTAGGGATCAATTAGCAACAAATATTAAAGCTGCTGAAAGATTAATTGATAAAATGGATGATCGGATCTGGCCAATTGTTGAAGAAGTTATTCAACAACATCCAGTGTTACTTAACCGTGCACCTACATTGCACAGATTAGGAATCCAGGCATTCGAACCAAAACTAGTTGAAGGGCGAGCAATTCGTCTACATCCACTGGTTACTCCAGCGTTCAATGCCGATTTCGATGGTGACCAAATGGCGGTCCATGTACCATTAGGTGAAGAAGCAATTCAAGAAGCTCGTCAATTAATGCTAGGTTCAAATAATATCTTAGGTCCAAAAGATGGAAAACCAATCGTTACACCATCTCAGGACATGGTATTAGGAAATTATTATTTAACACTTGAAGATGAAGGTGGCTTAGGAGAAGGAACTGTCTTTGCTGATCGTAATGAAGTTGATCATGCTTATTTTGCTAAAACAGTAGAATTACACACTCGTGTAGCAATCAAAGCGTCAGCATTAAAGAATGAAACTTTCACTAAAGCACAAAATGATTGTTATTTAATCACATCTGTTGGGAAAATTTTATTTAATGACATCTTTGATGGTAAATTCCCATTTATTAATGATCCAAGCAGTGAAAACTTAATCGCTACTCCAGATAAATATTTTGTTCCAATGGGAACAGATATTAAAGAACACATTAGAAATCAAAAGATTATTAAACCTTTAAATAAAAAATCTTTAGGAAAGATCATTGATGAAGTGTTTAAACATTCAGCAATGTCTGATACAAGTTTAATGCTTGATAAATTAAAAGACCAAGGTTTCTATTACTCAACAATTGCTGGTACAACTGTATCTGTATACGATATCCAAGTGCCAGAAGCTAAATATGAAATTTTTGAAAAAGCTGATGAAAAACTAGAGCAAATTAAAAAGTTCTATAATAAAGGTAAATTAACTGAATCAGAAAGATATCAAAATGTAATTAAATTATGGACTGACGTTAAAGACGAAGTTCAAGAAGTTGTACGTTTAGAGTTCGAAGCTGATGATCGTAACCCGATTTTCATCATGTCTGATTCTGGAGCCCGTGGATCATTATCTAACTTTACCCAATTAGTAGGTATGCGTGGATTAATGTCAAATCCAAAAGGGGAAACAATTGAGTTGCCAATCAAGTCTTCATTTAGGGAAGGTTTAACAGCATCAGAATTCTTTATCTCTACCCATGGTGCTCGTAAAGGTTCTACCGATACAGCTTTAAAAACTGCCGATTCTGGATATTTAACAAGACGTTTAGTTGATGTTGCTCAAGAAGTAATTATTTCTGAAGAAGACTGTGGAACTGACCGTGGCTTTGTAGTTACAGAATTATACAATAATGATGATAAATCAGTCATTGTACCATTACATGACCGTTTGGTTGGTCGTTATTCACAAAAAGATATTTTCCATCCAGAAACTAAAGAATTAATTATTGCTGGTGGAGAATTAATTACTGAATCATTAGCTGATGAAATTGTTAATGCTGGAATCACTGCTGTAGAGATTCGTTCTGTTTTAGGGTGTAATGCTAAAGGTGGAGTATGTCGTAAATGTTACGGACGTAACTTAGCTACAGGTGATGTGGTTGAATTAGGAGAAGCTGTAGGTATTATGGCGGCTCAATCAATTGGGGAACCTGGTACCCAATTAACAATGCGTACATTCCATGATGGTGGGGTTGCCGGTGGTGCCGATATTACTCAAGGGTTACCTCGTATCCAAGAGTTATTCGAAGCTCGTAATCCAAAAGCAAAATCTATTATTAGTGAAATCGAAGGAGAGGTTACTAATATTATTGATAACGCTGGAAGAATGGAAGTCGTTATTACTAATGATTTAGAAACGCGTAGTTATTTAGCGCCATACGGTGCTAAAATCCGGGTGAACGTTGGTGATCATGTCAATATTGGAGCTAAAATCACTAAAGGTTCAATTGATCCAAAGGAATTATTATCAGTTGCTGATGTTGAAGCAGTTGAAAACTATATTATTAAAGAGGTTCAAAAGGTATATCGAATTCAAGGTATCGAAATTTCTGATAAACATATCGAAATCATCGTTAAACAAATGCTAAGAAAAATGAAAGTAGTTGAAGGTGGGGAAACAGGTTGTCTACCTGGTACAAATATTAATGTAAACGCCTTTACTGAATTAAATAAACAAGTTTTAAAAGATGGTAAGCATCCAGCAGTAGCTCGTCCAGTATTACTAGGGATTACAAAAGCATCTCTTGAAACTGAATCATTCTTATCTGCAGCATCATTCCAAGAAACTACTAAGATCTTGACCGATGCTTCAATCAAAGGTAAGAAAGATCATTTATTAGGATTGAAAGAAAACGTATTAATTGGTAAGCTATTGCCAGCGGGGACTGGTCTTCGTGGAGCTCTTAAATCACCGGAAAGATTAGCGCGCGAAGCTGAAGAAGCAATGTTAGCGAGTCAAGAAGATATGGATGATTTAATTGATAATGACGATGAAATAGAAATGATGGAGCAAGCAGGTTAATCCCTGCTTGTTTTTTATGTTAATAAATTTACTTGCAATGCTAGTTACTAAGTGTTAATATAAACTTGTCACTATATAGTGACAAAGAGCGGTTATGAATGAATCTCAAATCTTGAATTAGGGATGTATTTTGACTCTTTATGGTAAATCACAATTGTGTAGTAAAATAGGGATTTTATTTTTTCATGGTAGTCCTGGCAGTGGGGCACATGCACTTATGCAGTTATCGCCTTTTCAAGAACTTGAGAAATGGTAGCAATGTTTTTATTTTGATCAACGTGGTAGTGGCAAGTCAGAATATAATCTCCGTAACGGCTTAACAATTGAACAAATTACCACCGATGTATTTGCTGTTGTAGAGGTAATAAAAAACAATGGGATATAGAAAAACTGTGGTTCTTTGGGTGGATCGTTTTGAGGTTATTTGGCCTGCTTATGTATAGTATGTTTTTATCAATCGTTTACGGGTCTTGTTTTTAAGCAGCTCGGCGATTATTTTTAATCATCAACAGCCAGTAGAATTTTTTTTTAATGAAATCTTTTTATGCAAATAAAGTTTGTTCTACCGATAAAGTTCCTACAGCAGCAAGATTAGCATCAGAAGAGTTTTTTTCATTATCATCAACTCAAGAATTTGTCTTTAGCTCGCTTAATACCTCTAATTCATTGCAACATATTACTGCGATGAGCGACTGGTTTTATTGTTATTATTTTGGTTTCCTATTTGATAATTTAATAGTTTTGACGTTAATCATGCAGGAAAAAGAAAATCCGATTTGTGCTTATTAAAATCTTGATCAGCAAATCGAACTAATAAAAAATGAATTAATTCGATATCTTTTATTTGCTGATTGTGGGGATGCTGTTTTTGAGGATCAAGTAGATGTTTTTGCAGAAGAAATAAACAAATTTATAGAGGAGAAAATAAAATGTTAGTATATATTTGTTGTGCTGGTGGGGCAACATCAAGCTTATTTTGTAAAAAGATTGGGGATGCCTCTAAGGTTCCAACTACAGTGGAAGATATTTTTACAGTATTAAAGAATTATGATGAGTATGATAATAAATATGAGATAATTTTAGCTTATGGACCGGCTGAGTTTTTAAAAGAACGTTGTATTAGGGAATATAATTTAGGTGAAAAAATTTCAAGTATATGGATTGCTCCGCAAGAACGTTTTATGTTGCCGACAATTCAAAAAATATTTGCAAAGTATAATACCCCGGTAGCAGCTATCGATATGAGAACATTTGGATCGATGAATGGTGCTAAAGCATTAGCGGATATTCTTGCATTGTAAAGTCTATACAACCACACATAAAAGTTCTATAATAATAAAAATGGAGGTTGGTATATGTGATTGATTTGAATCAAGTGATGACGTTTACTGAAGCGGCAGATAAATGGGGATTTGCTAATGGCAATACGATTCGTAAGGCGGTTGAAAGAAATAAATT
>OBXW01000808.1_pt1 | contig 13225 bp, 9 predicted proteins | sample 1495431 | NCBI WGS metagenome assembly OBXW01 (sample SAMEA2580166, study PRJEB22360) | human gut metagenome | biome: human gut; feature: human-associated habitat; material: faeces | place: Denmark | collected 2008/2010 | reverse complement strand
GACTCGAGGGACACACCCCGGAGGAGTTCCGGAGCATGTCCCTCGCGGTCTAGGGCTGTATCCTAATTAACAACGTCCAACAAACGGGGCGCAGTTCAGGGATTTTCCCTTGGGGCTTTTGTCATATCCGTAACTCTGTAATGTGTTGCGACACCATGTCATGAAATGCATGTCTGTTATCGTTCACGCATTACAATGGCACATGGTGCGAAACAGCGCAGTCACACACCTTAAAAACAATGAATAGGAGCAGACCTCGTGAGTCTAACCAGCGTCACCATTATCAGCCCTGAAGCAGCAAACGGTCGCAACGTCGTGGCCCTTGGCGTCACCAAGGCATTCGCGGCTACCAAGAAAACGGCTGTGTTCCGCCCGGCGGTTTGCCGCAAGGAAACCTTCACCGACGTTCTGCTTGAAGCAAGCAACGCGGGACTAAGTCGTGAACAATCCGTAGGTGTTTGCCCGAAGCGTGCACGCACCGACAAGGAAGGCTCCCGGGCCGATATTGTGGCCGCCTACACGGAAGCCGTCGAAACCGCCCAGCCCGAAGCCGTGGTTGTTGTCGGAACGGATAAATCCGCCATCAACGACCCGTCCATCTTTGCGTTCAATGCTGACGTAGCTGCTGATCTTAAGTCCGTCGTACTTCTTGCCGTATGCACCATCAACCGCACTCCGGAACAGGTTCTGGGCACTGTCGAGGCATCGAAGACCATCATTGAAAATGCAGGAAGCAAGGTCGCCGGCGTGTTCATCACCGGGTGCAAAGATGAACAGGTGGAACCTCTCAAGGAGGAGTTCGCAGCTTACGAGGTGCCGGTGTGGACGTTACCCGCCGTTGATTTTAACGAGGAAGACGCTGTAGCCAAGGCTACGGAGGCATTCGAGGCGAATGTCAATGCCGAAGAGCTTATCTCCGCGGTTGAGGCTCCGTTCGAGGCACCGACCACGCCATACGCATTCCAGTACAGTCTGCTGGGCAAGGCCAAGGCAAATAAGAGAACCATCGTGCTTCCGGAAGGAACCGAAGACCGCATCATCAAGGCGGCCGACTATCTGCTCGAGCGCGATATCGTCGATCTGATCATCGTCGGAGACAAGGAAAGCATTCTCGCCCGCGGCGAGGAGCTTGGACTCAAATCCCTTGAAAAGGCGCAGTTCCAGGCCAAGGATGACGAGGAAGTGCTCGTTCCGATGGTCGCCAAACTGTGTGAGCTGCGCGCAAAGAAGGGCATGACCGAGGAACAGGCTCGCAAGCAGCTCACCGACGACAGCTACTTTGGCACCATGCTCGTGGTGCTCGGCAAAGCTGACGGTCTGGTTTCCGGATCCATCAACTCCACGGCCAACACCGTACGTCCGGCCCTGCAGGTCATCAAGACCAAGCCGGGATCCTCCCTCGTGTCCGGTGCGTTCCTCATGTGCTTCAAGGATCATGTCGCCGTGTTCTCCGACTGTGCCATCAATCTGAACCCGTCCGCTGAGCAACTTGCGGAAATCGCCATCCAGTCCGCCGAAACGGCAAAGGCGTTCGGACTCAATCCGAAGGTCGGCATGCTGTCGTATTCCACGCTGGGATCCGGCAAGGGGCCGGACGTCGACCTCGTGGAGGAAGCAACCGCACTCGTGAAGGAGAAGGCTCCAGGACTTGCGGTTGTCGGCTCCATCCAGTTCGACGCGGCTTGGTCGCCGACCGTTGCAGCCACCAAGGCCAAGGGCAACGATGTGGCAGGCCATGTCAATGTGTTCGTGTTCCCGGATTTGTGCGCGGGCAACATCGGGTACAAGGCCGTCCAGCGTTCCTCCGGCGCGGTGGCCGTCGGTCCGGTGCTGCAGGGCCTGAACCGACCGGTCAACGACCTGAGCCGAGGCGCAACCGTGCAGGACATCATCAACACGGTTGCCCTGACCGCCATCGAAGCCCAGTAAAACGCTATTTTGTAGCAAGCAAAGAGTAATCTAAAGTTTGGAAAGTCGCGCAAGCGGCACATCGATTAACACATGGAGGATGCCCACAATGGCGAAAACCGTCCTTGTCATCAATTCCGGTTCCAGCTCTATCAAGTATCAGCTGGTTGATCTTGAAACCGGTGAAGGTATTGCTTCCGGCCTGGTCGAGAAGATCGGCGAGCCGGTTGACGGCCACTACAAGCACGAGTTCAACGGCGAGAAGCATGAGCTGGAAGAGCCAATCCACGACCACGAGCAGGGTCTGAAGCGCGTGCTCGGCTTCTTCAACGAGTTCGGCCCGAAGCTGGACGAGGCCGGCATCGTGGCGGTCGGCCACCGCGTGGTGCAGGGCGGTTCCATCTTCCCGAACCCGGCCTTGGTCACCGACAAGACCATCAACCAGGTTAAGGACCTCGCTGTGCTCGCGCCGCTGCACAACGGTCCGGAAGCCAAGGGCGCTGAAGTCATGCGTGCGCTTCTGCCGGACGTTCCGCAGATCTTCGTGTTCGATTCCTCCTTCTTCTTCCAGCTGCCGAAGGCTGCAAGCACCTACGCGCTGAACAAGGAAATCGCCGACCAGTACCACATCCGCCGTTACGGCGCCCACGGCACCTCCCACGAGTTCATCTCCTCCGTGGTGCCGGACGTCATCGGCAAGCCGGCTGAAGGCCTCAAGCAGATTGTGCTGCATATCGGCAACGGCGCTTCCGCTTCCGCGGAGGTCTCCGGAAAGCCGGTCGAGACCTCCATGGGCTTGACCCCGCTCGAAGGCCTCATGATGGGTGGCCGTACCGGCGATATCGATCCGGCCGTCGTCTTCCACCTGATCCGCAACGCCCACATGAACGTGGATGAGCTCGACGCTCTGTTCAACAAGCGTTCCGGCATGATGGGCATGACCGGTTTCGGCGATCTCCGTGAGGTTCACCGTCTGGTCGCTGAAGGCAACGAGGACGCCAAGTTGGCTCTCGACGTCTACGTGCACCGCATCGTCGGCTACATCGGCAACTACACCGCTCAGATGGGCGGCGTAGACGTGATCACCTTCACCGCAGGCGTCGGCGAGAACGATGACGTGGTTCGCAAGATGGTGTGCGACAAGCTCGCCCCGTTCGGCGTCAAGCTGGACGAAGAGAAGAACGCCACCCGTTCCAAGGAACCGCGCATCATCTCCACCCCGGATTCCAAGATCACCATCTGCGTCATTCCGACCAACGAGGAGCTGGCAATCGCCCGCAAGTCCGCGGCCATCGCAGAAGCAGGCGAGGACACTTACGGCAACGTCTTCTCCAAGTGAGCGAGGAGATTCCGCAGTCAAATGATTGACGGGACCGTATGAAGAGGACCGTACGTTCCATTGGCATCAAATCAATACCAATGGAACGTACGGTCCTTTTTCGAATGATCGTTATGTTTTCGCCGCTTCCGAGGTCTCGTTCACCGAACGTTCCCAATCGTCCCAGACAACGCCTTTCCATATCTGTTCATGCTCCGCATAATGGGGGAGGGGCTGGTAGTACGATACGAGACGTTGTGTCTATTACGCACATACGTCGCATGTTGAGAGAAGCGGTTGATTGTTGTGGTAAGACGTCGTTTTGTCGGTCTAAATGGCCTCAAGGGCATCGCCTTGATCGCGATAGTGTTGTATCACTGCGACCAGGGCACTCTGCGGGGCGGATTCTTTGGTGTTGACATATTCTTCACCATTTCAGGTTTTCTGATTTTCTCGTCGTTGCTGAATCATATTGATTCCGGCAAGGGAATAGGTTTCAAGGAATACTACCTCAAGCGTCTGCGCAGAATATACCCGGCGTTGATTCTGATGATTCCCGTCACCGTATCGTTGGCATGGTTCATCAACCAAGACATGTTGGTGGGCATTAAAAACCAGATGGTGACGACTATGTTGGGTTGCTACAACTGGTATGCCATCGGCAGTGGCGCCAGCTATTTCTCGCAGATGAATCCAGACATGTTCCGTCATCTGTGGTTCATGTCGGTGCTGATGCAGTTCTATCTGTTGGCTCCTTTGCTGATCTACATGCTTCGAAAAATTCTGGTACGTTGGGTGCCGGTGGCGGTACTTGCTGGACTTGCCGTGTGTAGTGCGCTCTCTATGGGATTGCAGTATCACCCGGGAACCGATCCAACCAGAGTGTATTTCGGTTCGGACACACATGCCATGGGACTTTGGTTAGGTGCCATGCTGGCATGGCTGCTGATGATCATACGGCGTGGCAACGGTCGTCCGGAAGAAACGGCGATTATGAGCGCTCGTCTGGTCTGGAGCAAGATCGGCCCTGCGGTGGCTTTTGCGGCATTACTGATTCTGTTATGGATGATGCAGCACGTTGAGCAGGGTCCTGCTGCTTTCTATGGAGGGTTTTTCGCGGCTTCGCTACTTTCAGTGGTTCTGGTCGCCGGGTCCATTCCTTTCGGATCTTGGATGCAGGATCTGCTGGTATTCAAACCATTTGATGTGGTCGGTCGATATTCATATGGCATTTACCTGTGGCATTGGCCTTTATGGTTGTTTACCAAGGCGATGTTCCCCCAGTGGGGTGCGCGGCATCTTGGATGGATGCTGCTAATTACATTCGCTCTTACCGCATGTTGTACCGCCATGTCGTGGAAGTTGGTGGAACAGCCTGTTGCCCGAGGCGGATTCATCGCCATGATTCGTCCTCTTCCGGAAAATGGCATATGGGATGCTGCCAGATGCTGGATAACGATCGTCGTGGTATTGAGTACATGCTTGATGTCCGGATACGTGGTGGACAACGCACCAAAGCAGACCAGTGTGGAACACGCGTTGGAAGAGAATGCGAGAATGCTGAAAGAGCAGCAGGGCATGCATTTAGACTTCGATAGGAAGCATCCGCCAACGCCTAAGAAGCCCGTACACACCATGCCTAACGGGCAGCAGATGGTCGCATTCGGTGACTCGGTAATGCTTGCCTCCAGTAAAGGTTTGCAATCCGTTTTCCCTGGAATCACTGTTGATGCGGAAACCTCACGCTCGATGACCAAGGCGTTGGGACTTATAGACAAAGCCAAAAGCCAGCCGGAAGGATTGCGCCAATGGGTGCTGGTCGGCTTGGCTACGAATTCAGCGGTGACCGATGGCCAACTCAATGACATACTGAATGACATTGGACCGAATCATGTGCTTGTGCTGATTAACGCGCATGCCCCCGTGTCTTGGGTTCCCGGAACGAACGACGCGTTGAGCGACTTCGCGGCCACCCATTCCAACAACGTTGTTCTCGTTGACTGGGATGCTACGATTTCGGCGTATCCTGATGAGCTTGCCGGAGATGGTATTCACCCCGGCATGTCCAATACGTTGTACGCCCAAGCCGTTAAGGATGCGATTACGAACTGGATTAAGCAAGGACACTGAGAATAGCTTCTCGTAAATCGTGATAAAGCAGTTTTACGATGAATATGAGGAATCCCCCTGACTCGTTTGAGCCGGGGGGATTCCTCATATCACCTTAAGACTGAACAGTCTCAGTCTTCCTGATGCTGCGGAGCCGACAGGAAATGCTCTTCACTCGGTAGCAGCGCATTCAACAGCACGGCCACAACGAACGCCACAGCGATGCAGTTGGATGCGAAGATGGACTGGAACAGCGGCGGGAAGTTGACGAAAATGTCACCGACCTGCGTGAAACCAATACCGATGGTAAGGCTCAACGCTGCAATGGTGATGTTGCGCTGCGTGTAGCCGGCCTCGGAAATCATCTGGAAGCCAGACAGGATGATGTTACCGAACATCATGATGGTGCAGCCGCCAAGCACGGCCTGCGGCAGGGAATTGAACACTTCCGCCACAGCAGGAACGAAGCTTGCGATCACCAGAATCAGACCACCGGAAAGAATCACCTTACGATTGACGACCTTGGTCATGGCGACCAAGCCGATATTCTGTGCGAACGACGTCAACGGGAGGCAGCCGAACAGGCCAGAGACGGAGGAGATGAGACCGTCGCCTGCAATGGCGCCCGCAGTCTCCTTATCGGTAGGCTGACGGTCTAGACCAACCTTGGTGAGTGCTGCGGTATCGCCGAGCACCTCTACGGAAGACACGACGTACAGCAAGGCGAAGGAGATAATCGCACCCGGATCGAATTCAAGCTGGAAAGGCATGAAATGCGGCACGGATACGACCTGCAGATTCGAGAATCCGGAGAAATCGACCTTGCCCATAAAAATCGCTGCAACATAGCCGACAACCAAGCCGAACAGCACGGAAAGCTGCTTGGCGGTACCCTTCATCAGCAGCTGGAAAGCCAAGCAGGCGACCAGCGAAATCAGACCGAGCGTAAGATTCTGCCAGCTTCCGAAATCCTTGGCGCCGGAACCACCGCCGAAACTGGTGGCACCAACGGAAAGCAGCGAAAAACCAATCGACGTAACCACAATCGCGGATACGATCGGCGGTACGAAGCGACGCCAATACTTGGCGGTCAAACCAAGCACTACCTCCAACAGGCCGCCAAGCACGACTGCGCCGGCAACCGCGCCATAGCCTTGATTCTGGGCGATCGACATGGCGGCGGCCACATATGTGAAGGAAATGCCCGTGACCATTGGCAGTCGGGAACCGATCAGCCACACGCCGTACAGCTGCAGGCAAGTGCCCAGACCTGCCACCAGCAGACCGGCCTGAATGATCGTGGCAGACTGCTCGGCACTCATGTTGGCGGCGGAAGCCACCAGGAAAATCGGAGCCAGATTGGCCACGAACATCGCCATGACATGCTGCAGGCCGAACGGGATGCCCTTCCAGAACGAAACAGGTGCGTCCAAGCTGCTTAGTGCTTCAAAGGAAACGCCCTTCTTTTCGTTCGTGTTGTCTTTCTTCTTCTCTTCGCTCACAACGAATCCTCTCTCATTCATACTGTGATGAGCAACAGGTTGTAATGGTTTCTGATGCGTGCCCTAAGATACGACGATCAGGAGCGGAACTCGATGGCACCGGTTTCCGGATCCATCGACTCCACGATTGCCAGGGAATCAACGTCGTATCCCGCTGCACGCAATTCATCGCCGCCACCTTGGAAACCCTTCTCCACCGCGATGCCGATGCCCTCGACCGTCGCTCCGGCATCATGGCACAGATTAATCAGGCCCTTCAGCGCCTTGCCGTTGGCCAGGAAGTCATCAAGCAACAGCACATGGTCGCCTTCGTTGAGATACCTCTTGGACACGATCACGGGGAATTCCTTCTGCTTGGTGAAGGAGTAGACGGTGGTGGTGTACTGGTCGCCATCGAGATTGATGGACTGCGCCTTCTTGGCGAACACCACAGGTGCATTGTCGAAATGACGCGCGGCAACACAGGCGATACCAATGCCGGAAGCTTCAATGGTCAGGATCTTATTGATGGTCTTATCGGCAAAATGCTCCGCCCAAGCGGCACCCATGCGGTCGAACAATTCGACATCGCACTGGTGGTTGAGGAAAGCGTCCACTTTCAGCACATTACCCGGCTTGACGGTACCCTGCAGGCGAATGCGCTCTTCGAGCTCCTTCATGAATCCCCTTAGATTATTGGCCGCATAAGGCGGCGTTGATGTTGACATACGGTGAACCGCATATAAACGTTCAGCATACGCGTGTCAATTGACCATGCGAGTGTTGCGCTGACCTGCATGTGTGATAGACATGAATTTCGCAGTAATCGACTTCGAATCTTCATGGAAAGAGGAACCGGTGGAGCAGAATATGGGGCCAAGTCTGTGCGATCCGCAAAGTCTGATCAAGGACCTCAATCCGCAACAGATGGAAGCGGTGAAGTACTACGGTCAGGCCCTGCTTATCGGAGCAGGCGCCGGATCCGGTAAGACCCGCGTGCTCACCAGACGCATCGCATGGCTGCTGGCACACGGTTTTTGGGCGAGCAGCATTCTCGCCATCACCTTCACGAACAAGGCCGCAGCGGAAATGCGTGAACGTCTTGCTGCCCTCGTAGGGCCTGAAGCCGAACATATGTGGATCTCCACCTTCCATTCCGCGTGCGTGCGTATCCTCCGACGAGACGGCAAGGAAATCGGCCTTACCTCAGGATTCTCCATTTATGACACGGCTGATTGCGAACGTTTGGTCAAGCTCATCAGCGGCGATTTGAACATCGATACGAAGCGGTATACGCCGCGCATGCTGCTCGGCAAAATCTCCGACTGCAAGAATTCATTGACTTCATGGCAGGACCAGTTGAAAAGCGTGAACTGCGACTACAAGCCAGGCCAGCGCGGATATCAGGTTTCAGCCGGCGACGTCGATGAGCTGGTCGCCGTGGTGTATGCGGAGTACCAGCACCGTCTGGCCATGGCGAACGCCGTGGATTTTGACGACCTGATCATGCGCACCGTCGAATTGTTCCAGCGTTGCCCACAGGTGAGCGAATACTACCGGCACAAGTTCCGTTATGTTTTCGTGGACGAGTATCAGGACACCAATCATGCGCAATATGTGCTCGTACGTGAGCTTTCCGGCATTGATTCAGGAGAACAGCCCGATCCGCAGATGCGAGGAGCGGGCCGTGTCGGACCGTCTTGGATTACGGTGGTAGGTGATTCCGACCAGTCGATTTATGCGTTCCGAGGCGCGGATATTCGTAACATTCAGGATTTTGAGCAGGATTTCCCTAATGCGAAAACCATCATGCTCGAGCAGAATTATCGTTCGACGCAGACCATTCTCGACGCAGCCAATGCGGTGATTGCAAGAAATGAAAATCGCAAGCCGAAAAAACTGTGGACAGCACTTGGCGAAGGCGACAAAATCGTCGGATACGCGGCCGACAACGCACAACAGGAAGCAGGGTGGATAGCCAACGAAATCGCGCGAATCCACGAAGAGGAAGGCATCGCATACCGCGACATCGCCATCATGTACCGTGCCAACGCGCAATCACGTTCGCTTGAAGAGGCCATGATCAACGCCAATCTTCCATATCAGCTGGTCGGTGGCACCAAATTCTACGAGCGCAAGGAAATCAAGGATGCGCTCGCATATCTGCAGGCCATCGTGAATCCCGCGGACAATGTGAACGTCCGCCGCATCCTCAACGTGCCGAAGCGTGGATTGGGCGTTCGTGCCGAAGGCCTCATTGCCTCGTATGCGGATGCTCACGACACTACGTTTTTTGGTGCGATTGAACATATGGAGCAGATTGAAGGCATGTCCGCGCGTACGACGAAGCCGTTGGGCGTATTCCGCGACATGATGCATGGGCTTGCGGATTTCGCGAAGGACCATGATACGAAACCATCCGAAGTGGTTGCCGAAGTGCTCTCCAAGAGTGGGATTTTGGAGGAGTTGCAGCGCTCCGAGGACCCGCAGGACGCTTCCCGCGTCGACAATCTTTCCCAACTGCAGTCGGTGGCTGCGGAATTCGAGCAGAACACGCCTGATGCCACATTGGCGGGATTCTTGGAAACCACGGCTTTGGTGGCCGATTCCGACCAGTTGCCGGGGGAGAACGAGGACTCCGGCAAAGTAACGATGATGACCCTGCATACGGCTAAGGGTCTGGAATATCCATACGTATTCCTGACCGGCATGGAGCAGGGAACATTCCCGCACCAGCGGGCCATGGAGGACACCAGTGAGCTTGCCGAGGAGCGTCGCCTTGCCTATGTGGGCATCACCCGCGCGAAGCGTCGCCTGTATGTGACGCGTGCGGCCGTGCGCGCGCAATGGGGGCAAGCCAACGATATGATGCCCAGCCAGTTCCTTGACGAGATTCCCGACGAGCTGATCGATTGGAAAAGACGTGAGGCCGGAGTCGAACGCATGCGTGCCAGCTGGCGGAATGATGACGACGAGTTCGGCGGCTGGGATGATGACGACGATTTCGGATCAGTGCCGTTCGGTGGCTCCTCATATGGAAAGTCAAGTTATGGTGGTTCCTCATATGGTTCCGGTACGTATGGATCGCGGTCCTCGTACGGGTCGTCCTCGTATGGGTCGGGTCGCGCGCAATACGGTGGTTCGTCCGCGCGCGGCGCATCATCCTTGTACGGCTCCAGCTCGCAACGTTCGTATGCAGGAGCAGGATCGAGCTCCTCATATGGTTCTTTATACGGTTCGTACGGCTCCGGCAAGTTCAGCGGAAAATCCGGCAAGGTCACTACTAGACGAGTCAAGCCGAAAACCAAACCTGTGGACCTGACCAAATCCTCGCAGGCAAGCCAAACCGACAATCGGAGCGGCTTGAGCATCTCGGACGTGCATGTCGGAGACAGGCTCACGCATGACCATTTCGGCATGGGCACGGTCATCGAAATACAGGACAAAGGCGCGAATTCGGTCATTACCGTTGATTTCGGCAATGGTGAGGTCAAACGTCTGCTGCTGCGTATGGCACCCATCGAAATGCTGTGATGAAGCTGGAAAGCATATGAAGCCTTTCTCTATAGCACGAAGTTGAAGAAAAAACAAGACTTTCTTTTTCAAAAGGACCTTGCAATAATCGGTGATGCTTGTCTTTTTGAGAGGAAAAACATGAATAAGAAGCTGTATGCCGGTATTTCGCAGATTCTGCTTGGCGCTTTGGTGGCCATCGCACCGCAGACCTTCGCCCACGTGTGCGCGGTCAAAGAAATGCCGATGGCATGCCATTACACGGCTCAGGCTGCGCTCGGCATCGGCATTGTGATTGCGGTGCTTGGTGTCGCAGGGCTGTTCGTTTCCAATCAGACTCGTGCTGGTCTTGACATTGCCAATGCCGTGCTTGGCGTGCTGACCATCACTGTGCCAACCGTGCTTATCGGCGTGTGCAAGGGTGCCATGATGCACTGCCATATGGTCACCTTGCCGACGCTGATCGTGCTTGGCGTGCTGCTGGCCGTGCTCGCGTCAATCGCTGCGTATCTTGATCTCAAGCCGGCAAAGCGCGCCTGATTTTACGATGGCGAATCACATCACCCTCGCTGGTTTGCCGCTGGTCAACCTCAAGCGCAAACCGTTTCGTACTGCAGCGCTTACCATCGTCGTCACCATGCTTACTATGGCCTTTTATGGAGGCTCGCTGCTGTCCATGAATCTTGAAGCTGGCTTGAACAGCATGCAGGAACGTATGGGCGCCGATCTTATGGTCACGCCGCAAAACACCAAAAACGAGGCCGAGGCGTTGCTGACCAATGGGTCAGCAAGCACGTTCTACTTCACCAACGACATCACCGGTGAAGTAGCGAAAGCCGACGGCATCGACGAAATCACGGAACAAGCGTATATCTCATCGCTGGCCGCCGCATGCTGCGACGAAAAAGTGCAGATCATCGGATTCAATCCCGATACCGACTTCGTAATCACCCCTTGGATCGCATCGCAGTTCGACGGCACGCTCCAGCGCGGTCAAATTGTTGCCGGAGCCAGCATCAACGTGTCGGGCAATAACACGGTCAAACTGTACGGACATGAATTCCCGGTGGCGGCGCAACTTGCCAACACGGGTACGTCACTCGACAATTCTGTATTCGTGAGCATGCAGACCGTTCCCGACGTGGTCGGCTATTCCGCCAAGGTGGGTCATGCCGCCATTCCGGAAGAATATGCCGACAAAGCCGTTTCAGCAGTGCTCATCAAGGTCAAAGATGGTTATTCCGCTCAGCAGGTCGCTGCGAACATCACTAAAACGACCGGAATCAAAAGCCTTGGATACGTGTATCCAGGCGGTATTACGGCTACCACGAAATCCAATCTGAACGTGATTATTCGCTACGTGACCATTTTCGTCGCGGTGTTCTGGATTATGGGCCTGATCGTGCTGCTTGCGGTGTTTTCGTCCGCCATGAACGAACGTAAGCGTGAATTCGCCGCGTATCGTATTCTTGGGGCCAATCGTTCCACTTTGGTTGGCATCATCGTGAGGGAATCAGCCATGATTGGAGCTTCGGGCGGAGTTGTTGGCATTGCGGTCGCATCTCTTGCGATTTTCCCGTTCAGTACGTTTATCGGACAGCAGCTGCAGTTGCCGTATCTGCAAGCCAACATATGGAATGTGTTGGCACTGATCGCAGTGAGTTTCGTGTTCGCAGTGCTTACCGGACTACTTGCTTCCGTGGCGACGGCGGTGAAACTCTCCGCTCCCGAAACCTATCTGACTTTGAGAGAAGGTGAATGATGGCGGGAAACACGGTCCTCGAAGTAAAAGAGCTCACTCGCGAGTTCACACGTCGTGGCAAACCGTTCGCGGCTGTGGATCATGTCGATTTCACCTTGAATCAAGGCGAGTTCGTGGCGATCGTTGGACGTTCCGGCAATGGTAAAAGCACGTTGCTGAATCTTATAACCGGTCTGCTCAAACCCACGTCCGGATCCATCGATTTGGACGGTAACGACGTGACGCGGCTGAATGACAGGCAAATGTCGATCGTGCGCAATCGCACCATCGGTTTCATCACACAAAGTCAGACGTTGTTGCAGAATCTTACGGCGCTTGACAATGTGATTCTTCCTTCCGTTCTGCAGAAGGGCAAAACAGAGCAGTGCGATACCCAGGTACTTGCGGATTCGCACGATTTGAAAGCGACGGAAGAGAACGCTTCTGATTCGCCTTCCGAACAGACGGTCGATGATGGACTTCCGGATGTCATTGCGGCGGTTCCGGCGGTAAAAGCGCAAAACAATCTCGTTCAGGATCATGCCGTGGAACGTGCGCACTCGTTGTTGCGCCGACTGCAGGTCGATGACTTGGCGGAATGCTATCCGAAAGAACTTTCCGGTGGTGAGATGAGACGTGTCAGCATAGCGCGAGCTTTGATGAATGGTCCGAAACTACTGATTGCCGATGAGCCCACCGGCGATTTGGATGCCGAAAGCACTGCCATCGTTATGAGGCTACTGCAGGAAGCCGCCAAAGACGGCACGGCCGTACTCATGGTCACCCATGATCCGGATGCGCTCGCATATGTGGATCGGACTTACCGTATGGACAGGGGCGTACTGTCTGAGGCATAGCGTCGAAATGGCGACGTGACATGCCGAAGAGGGCGGAACGGCAAGCTCGTCCCGCCCTCATGTGTATTATTAATGATTGGTGTGCGCCCGCAAGGGACATGCCGTCTGGAGTCTTAGCCCATCAGTGGGTCGGCGGCCGATACGAGCTGTATTACGGCACGTGTTCAAGCCGTTCGTGTTCTGCACGAAGAAGCACTGGAGAGGCTGGCTCAGCGCATATCGGGAAACCGGTTTGCGTTCCGTTCAGACAACGACAGAACAAACAAAGGATTAAACCAATGACGAACGTTCAGCGTTC
>OBXW01000807.1_pt1 | contig 13250 bp, 15 predicted proteins | sample 1495431 | NCBI WGS metagenome assembly OBXW01 (sample SAMEA2580166, study PRJEB22360) | human gut metagenome | biome: human gut; feature: human-associated habitat; material: faeces | place: Denmark | collected 2008/2010 | reverse complement strand
GTGAATATTGCGTATCACCGCTGCCACTCATCAGGACGAACTGATTGGCGTTAAATCCGACACGAGTGACTACCGGCTTACCCGCCTCCGCCAGCACCGCAATCGACATTCCGGCGTTATACATCACACCGTTAATCCGGACCCCAGTTTTGAGGGTGTAAATCGCAGAGGCTCCGGTAGCATCAACCACGGCAGTAAGCTTGTCCTCCAGTGCGGCAGTTACATTATTGAACTGCGCCTTCACCTGCGTCGACATTTCAGCCATGGCCTTATCGACCTGCGCAATGGTCGTTTTAACCACCAGAATATCCGCGCGTACCTCGCCGTACTGCGCCCACTGATGTTCCACGGTTGCATGGTTGGCCAGCGCGTTCTGCCATGCGGCTTCGAGGTTGGTATCAATGTCGCCTGTCAGGCGGTCACCGTCTGCAGACGTCAGGAAGTCATCAGCAATATCGCCCAGGTAGTCGTCAGCATTCGCGTTGGATACACCACGAACCCAGTCGGTCCAGCCTGATTCATTACCCGTTCTGTCAACCAGCTGCGCGCGGTACCAGAACTCCTGTCCCGCCTTCAGTCCCAGTTGGGTGTATTCGGCTGACGGATAAGGCACATCCGACAGCAATAGAGGATTAGAGAAATCACTGTTCGCGGTGTACTGAATTTCCGTTTTCAGCGTATCCCCGGTGTTAGCCGGGAATCCCCAGTTCAGGCGAATCCCCCAGTTGATCGGCGTTGTCGCAAAGCCGACAGGTTTCGGTGGATTTCCCACCTTGCCCGTCAGCGTTTTCTCTTCGGAGTAGCCCCAGCCAGAGGAAATTTCAGCGGCATTAATGGCACGCACACGCACGAGGTAGCGCCCGGCATAAATACCCGATACATCAAATGAGGTGGTGGAGCTGCGCGGCACGTTTACCCAGTTACCATCATTGCGGCGCCACTGTGCCTCGTAGGCGATAGCATTCTGCGCCTGGTCCCAGCTCACACGCATGGTTTCGACGCTGATATTCTGCTGCACCACTGAAAACGAGCTGATCACAATGTTAGCCGGCGGCGACTGGTTACCAGGCGGGATTACACTCACGGGCCGCTGGTCAATGATGGCTCCGGTATCGATACGGGCATATTTATCCGGGTCATGCCATGCGCCGGTAATAGAGAAAGTGCCATCATCATTATCGGAGACGCTGACAACTCGATACTGCTGGGCGTAGAGTTCATCTGACTCAACCACCCATACAGCTTCGGCCTGTGGTGTCTCACTGTATGCCGTGGTGACTGTGACTGATTCCCCATTAATCGCCTGAATAGTCCTGCTCTGTGACGCACCGGAGGGAAGATTGATAATAAGGCGATCGCCTGCTGCTGCATCAACTACGCGGTCAAGTTTTATCACGCGACCGTTAACAGCACTGATGCGGCCACCCATAACTTTGCCGGACAGAAGCTCGTCTGACACGGCGATGATGTATCCCGGCTGCGGAATGTTTCCGTCCAGGCCAACATCAAACGAAACAACACGATCCTTATTGTTGGTGAGAATACCCCAGCGCCCCTTTCGGTTCGCTTCTGATTGACGGGTACAACCGATGGCTGTCATTTCCAGCTGATTAAATCCGTACCGGGCCACCAGAGGCTGCTCAAATACTGGCTCCATCGCATCCGCATAAGCGTTACCCGGATCAGACCAGGAAACCAGCGCGGTGGTATACCGCGTTTTTGTCGTGCTGCTGGAATAGGTAAAGCGTCCGTCGATAACGTTAGCGCGGGTGTAAGCGTAATCCACATCTCTCGGCATATCGGCAAGCGCAACAATCTGATCACCGCCCCAGTACGTCATACCCCGGAATATAGCCGCAAAGTCACGCAGCACAGTGTAAGCGTCATTCCTGTCCTGAACATAGACGTTACAGGTATAGCGTGGCTCTGTCCCGCTTCCACCCTTTCCATCCGGTACCGGCTGATCGCAATACTGCGATACCTGGTACAACGTCCATTTATCGATGTTGGCTGCACTCAGGCGATTACCCAGACCAAAGCGATCGGTAATAACCAGATCGTAAAATATCCACGCCGGGTTATCGGTCCAGGCCCACTTAAACGCGCCCTGCCATGTACCACTATAAGTCCGCGTATCGGGGTCATAGTTATCAGGCACTCGGATCACCCGGCCACGTGGTTCACAGGATATCTGTGGAATCGAACCATTGAACTGACTTGAGTCGAATTCGATGTACAGCAGCGCGGTGTTCGGATAGCGCAACTTGGCATCAATCACCTCCGTGAAGCTTTGCAGCGTCATCGTGTCGCCGATCTTGGCGCTGTTTGCGTCAGCGTTAATCTTACGCAGTCGGATTGTCCAGGTGCTGCCAGCCTGCGGTAAATCAATACGGTGGCTGCGCTCATAACCAGACGTCGTTTTGCCGGTTACGCTGGTATTAAGAACGGTTTGCCAGGTCCCACCATCAGTTTGCAGGTCTATTGCATAATTGATGGAATACCCTACCAGATCGCCGTTGTCCTCCTGCTTAAACAGAGAAGGCCATTTCAGTCGCAGGCGAACGGCTGATAGTTGGGTGTTGGTGAAAGTACGCGTCCAGGCTGTTGCGCTTGATACTTCAGTTCCAACGTTGATTTCGTTTTCGGTACCGGGAATGCCCTGAATGTAATTTTGTGCCTGAGTTCCCGCGCGAAATTCCCACGTCACGCCGCTAAAGTTTTTGGTGCCATCGGAGTTTTCCAACGCCGTGCCGTCCAGGTAGATATTTTTTCCGGTTAATTGCCCTGCAAATTCCCCTTCCCCAAGCGCAACGAGGATTTTGGCCTTCGCTACAGATTGCAGATCATCAGGCTGTTCGGTAGGGGTTCGTGAACTGGAACTGCCGCCCTTGCGGCCTTTAATCGGGATTGCTGTAGCCATATTGCGCCCATAAAAAAAGCCACCATAAGGTAGCCTGAAAGGAAGATTATTTTGTTATTGCTGGTCTTCGACGTATATACCAGCAGAGATGATCGCCCCGCCAATACGCCTGCGTCCGTATAGAAGCGGAACTGGATTACCCTGAGCAGCAGTGTTAGTTACACCACCGAATGCATACGAAGCCCGATTTTCGGCATCCTGTTTGCTGGCAAGTCCTGCTGGCTGTGGCGAAAGCATTTGGATTACGCCTCCAGCCATTAATGCAACACCGGGTGCGACCAATGCCATACTTGCACCGCCAGTAAAACCTGACAAAGCGTAGCCAGCTACAACAAGGACGGCACCTAATATGGTTTGTAACAGGCCAGCTTTTTTACTACCAATAACTACTGGCACGATCCGGATCACTTCACCTGTCGCCGGAAAGCCTAAATCATCTTCCCCAATATTTTTCTTTCCTCGAAAAACTGCATATGTCAGACCGCGCTGTTTACTTGAATTCATGAAGGCCTCAAACCCTTTCACTGTTGCAGCTAGCGCTCGACAGGCTTCTCGGGTTGAGCTAATTAAACGATGATGCGTCTTACCAAAGGTTTTGCCAAGAATCCCGCTCAGTTCAATTTGGGTCATAACTTCTTGCTGCATACTCTTCTCCAATAAAAAAGCCACCCGGAGGTGGCCATTTATAAAATGACTCGAACTATATGGTTGATGCTCTGATATCAAGTCCGGAATTAGTATCTCCGGTGATGCGGAATTTTTGATGTTCACGAGCATTGATCTGCGTGGCAGTCTCTTTGAGTGGTTGTCCGACCTGCATTCCACATAATCCTTTACCTTTTGAATCGCCAGATATTCCTAGAATATGTCGGCCGGATGTAACATTGATATCGATCGTTTCTCCCGTATCAATTCTTGCATAGGATTTTCCATCAATAGTTACTTCTACAAAGCATCCACCACCAGCAAACCATCCTTGATCTCGTGTAATTGTTATCACCGAGTCACCAGCCCCCTTCAGCAATACACGTTCAGATGGTACTTGTTTTGCAACGGTAGAATTCACCGCCGTGGTTGAACACCCAGCAACGCTAAGCGCAATTAGAAGCAGCAAAGTCTTTTTCATATCCCTATCACCTTTGATTAATTTGCCAAAAGAGTAGCAGGGATCCGGTAACGACAAAACCCGCAGTTAAGCGGGTTGGGATAGCAAAAACATTTTAACTGCTTTGAAATTTATGCCACATCAGCACCATGAATCAGATGGCGCAACGCATCAATTCCGTTAGTGTTGTACCGGAACGCTTCAACCTGTTTACTTGAGTAGGCCGACTTGTCCAGAAAGAACTTGCCATGCGCTTCTGTCTTCAGCTTGTGTGTGTTAGCAACGCGTCCAATTTTCTGAGCAGAAACCCCCAGCATCTCCCCCACCTCACTCGCAGTGTGGTAATGCTCCTCGATAACAGGTAACGGGATGGCGTCATAACCAATAAGCGGATTAATCAACGATGCCGTGAGCACCTGATGTGCCATCGGATCCAATCTAGGAAGCAGAGTAATGATTTCCCGCGCGCTCGCGATATTCTTCTCCAATGCCTGGGCTTTCAACTGTTCTGCCTTAGCCAATCGGTACTCAGTGATACCTGTGTTGCTTTTTGGCATCGCTGGTAATACCTGCATATCTTCCAGCTTATCAACCAGAGAACGTCGAACGGCTTTCGATTCACGAGCGGCTACTCGGAGGGCTTGCTTGATAGACATTGTAATTACTTCAATGTCTTGACCATTTTTACGACCTACACTTTTTGTGTAGGTCTCCCCTTCAAGCTCATCAACAACCTTCTCAATGAACTTGTTATTTCGGACAGCCGGCTCACCGCATTGCTTTCGCGCAGCATTCACCATCTCCAGCAAGTACTGGCTATCAATGGTTTTCTCGGTGACATTAGCGCTATTTACTGCTAAATTTAATGAAGTCATTGGTTGGACCCTTATGACAGATTTATGGATAGCCGATAGCCCTAACTATCGGCTTTTCTATTTGCAGCATTGCAAATTCAGTAGATTCTTGGCCTTTCTCCTTCCTGAAGCTGTAGTTCAGCATGAGTCTTAATCATGTACATAAACGCGGCCCCATCATTGAAACGATCGTGAAGACGGCCTGCGAGCGGAGACTCAATCGCCCTCAACGCTGGCTCTATCTGGTTAAACCATGCTTCACACATAATCTCGAAATAATCGAACATTGCGTTTGCATTGTGGGCGTGGACTTCTCGATCGCTGAGCATCTTCGGTACTGGAAAGTTAATAGATACCTCACGGTCCAGAATGTCTAACACCCAGTGTCGGAATTCTTTAGCAACCGGAGTTCTGGCAAACATAGCGACCATGTGTGCGCCACGTAGAGAAAAAACCCTAGTTTCCTGATGCCCACCAGGGGTGGTCAACTTGACCACCCTTGTCATTTTTTCTGTAAACTCATCAATATGACGAGCAAAAATTCGCTGAACAGCTTTATCGTCTGCATATTGAAGCGCGTAACCAATCTGATTAGCGGTCAGCCAGATGCCATCGATATCAGGAGCCGGCTGCAGAGAAATGCCATGGAAGTTCAGCTCTTCTTTCGTTACACTGTTCATGTCGATATTTCCTGCCAAGGATTTCTTCGATAAGAAACCCAGGGTGTTCGCGCACTCCTGGGTTTCACTGTTTTTATGCTTGTTCACTCTTCCCCCCTTCTAATCCGTACGCTTTCCTCAACTGATAGATGAGCTCAGTATTGAACTGACGGCACTCATCTTCCCCATTTCTCTCTATCGCCAACCGGACATCTTCAGGAAATCGAACCTTACGCTGGTACATATCTTTAGCTTTTTCCATAACCCCTCCAATTATGCCCCACGGTGGGACACATAAAGTGTCACACCGTGCGTCATTGATGTCAACCCCACCGTGGGGCATAATTTACATAATGTGAACTTTTTGAGTGAGGCAACCAAATGAGCAGAGAAGATCCTCAACTAAGAATAAGATTACCAATTGAATTAAAAGAAAAAATTGAAGATGCAGCAAAATCCAATAACCGCTCTATGAATGCTGAAATAGTTCAACGTCTCGACAACAGCTTCCTTAGCGAATTACGTGAAGATGAAGTAATTTCTGCTCAAGATGCAATTCAACTTGTTGAAAAAGCGAGGGATGAACTCTCTGAAATAATATTCAAAAGGACTTTTTCAGAGATCAACAAAAAGGTACGGATTGGTCATTCCACATTCCATATTCATCTCAGCGATCTTGAGTTGGACGGACTTAGTGACGATGATTTCAACACTGTTTTCAAAAAAACTTTTAGTCGCCTAAAAGAGTTAGGTTACGAAGTCTGGGAAAAGACTTGGGATGCGGATGGTTTTGGGGTGGAAATTCCAGGGGAACAGTCCACCTAAATGGGCTTAAGCTAGAGTCTTATAGCGAAGTACCTTCATTGTTCTTTCTTGCCAGTAGCCGCCGTATGGCACACGTTGGCTGAGGTGCCCATACAGGTGATGCAACAGCATGTTACCTTCCAGTAGAATTCCCGCGTGATTCCACTTATTGGCCTGGACCTGCATGATAACCATATCACCTGGCTGCGGTACGCCACTGAATTCACGGAATCCGCATTCATACCAGCAATCGTGGTAGAAGTTTTCGGGATAACTGTCTTCCCACCAGGGATAATCCACGCGGTAATCCGTCAGCTCAATGCCATGCGTTTGCCGGAAATAGCTCATCACCAGCCCCCAGCAATCGAAATGACCGAGCACAAATGGGCGCTCAAGTAGCGGCAACTCGCCCCGCGGCTGAATGGTACGCAGATCCCCCTCCGGCCAGCTGAGGATATGCCACGGAAGTAACGTAGCGTCACACTGTGCCTTATCCAGTTCGCTCGGCTGTGTCGTTGCGTCCGGGTGACTGTGGACAATGGCAATCACTGTTCCCCAGTCTTCGGCAGCGGCATAATCTTCCGGCGACAGGTGGAAATGCTCTGTCGGATCGGTTGCCAGATTACGGCAAGGAATGTACCGCTGCACCCTGCTTTTTTGCACCACTACGCCGCAGCATTCGCGGGGATATTCAGAAGCGGCATGCGCCATAATGGCGTCGATAATTTTCTGACGCATATCAACTCCTGATCAGGGATGTGCCAGGGAAACCACCGAACGGCAACTCGTTCCCCTCGCCATGCCTCAATTTGCACGCGGTGAGCGTGCCGTTACATTCATCGCGCGAAGGATCGGTAACAGGATTATTAAGTTTGTCGAAATAGCGAGTTCCGGCGTAGTCACAACCATCACCGGAGCGGTATTTGTTACGGATGCACCAGGTACAAAGCGAATGTAACTGGCGCGTCGGGATCATCAGCCCCTGCAGGTCCATCGGACTGGACAACGTAAACGCCACCACCTCGTTGGTTTCAGTGCTCTTGGCGTCTATGTAAAACACCTTCAGCTTTTCCTGCTGAGGATCCCCAGACGGGTTGCCCTCCGGATAGTTTTTCGCATCCAGATACTGCGCCAGTGTGTCATGAATGGTGACCTTTGCCTGCAGCAGGTCATCATAAGCAAGACACAGCGCCGTAATGGAACTATCCAGGTTAGCGACCGAGAGCGTTGGCTGCGCACTGGTCCCGTCGGTCGCAGTCTCAATTCCCTCTATCTGGCAGGGCCAGGCTTTATATTCCTGCCCCTGCCACCAGATCGATTTCGCCGGTAGCTTATTTTCATCTCCACCAGCAGCGGCAATTTCATCGGGAGTGTGGGCAATATTGTGGGCGTGGAAGCGGAGAACGTCGGAAACACCAAATGCGGTGCCATCGACATCAAAAAGCCGGACAACATTGCCCGGCTCAAGTTTCTGATAATCACTGTTTAAGCTCATGGTGCAAACGCCTGTTCAAAGGTGGCTGATACGGTTTCCACTGTTTTACTTTTGGTGACGCGCTGCAGGCTTTCTGCCTCAACGCGCCACAGCGCAAGATCACCGCCTGGCGGGGTAAACGAAAATGATTTCGTCTTATGGCGCCGCAGGAAAGCATAAATATCCCGGACGGTTTGCGGTTCGCCGGTAAATGAAAACTCATAACTTAGCGTTTCATCATTCAGCCCGGCACCTGAAACCTGCTTATAGCCATCACCAAACTGCGCCGTACGGACGGTATCCTTACTTTTCAGGGTCGGCTGGCTGGATGCTTTAATCCGCCACGCAAAATGCTCGATCGCCATTGCTTACCTCTGTTTTGTTGCATTCCAGATAATGCCTCCGGGTCGGACCTCTCTGGTGATACCTTCCCTGATGGAACTGTTGATCACCTGCTGATAGGCTTTCCCCAGCGCATCGCCGTTTCCTTTCTGCTGACCGGAATCCCCCTGGCCTGTTGTAACCGAAACCGGTGCATACACGCTGACACCAAAAGGAGAAGCAACGCCAGCGCCACTCCCCCCGACCAGGCCACCAGTCGCATAACCACGCATCATGCGATAAAGGTTGCCGACACCGATTCGGTTGGTGGCTTCCTGCGTAAAGACAAACTCTCCACGGTGCACCACACCTGCAGGCTCATACTTACCGCCGGTCCCGGTAAAACCACCGCCAGCAAAACCCAGCGCAGAAGTGGCAGAACTGACCAGGCCAGCCATGGCCTGCTTCATCAGGATCTGCGTCAGCATCGACAACGTGGAACGGGTGAAATCTGCCCAGTTTGCTTTCCCAGTCGTCAGCATATCGGCCATATTCTGGCTGATACCATCGAATGTGGCTGAAGCAGCGGACTTCATCGAACCATAGGCATCAGCTGCTGAATCGGCATAGTCAGCCCACGCTGATTTCGCCCCGGCCTGCCAGTTGCCACGTAGCTCGTCCTGCGCGGCATAATATTTCTTCAGTGCATCCAGTTCGTTCTGATAACCCTGATCGGTGTCCGTACCGCCGGCATTCATCCAGCCCTGCCGCAGCTGTGCCTCTTCGTTTTGCCGCTGCGCGCCGCGACTGCTCATGCTGCCCCCGGCCACAAGCGCTCGTGTTTTCTCCCCAATCTGGGTAACGTACTTCTGCGAGCTGTCCTGCAGGCGGTTTAACCGTTCCTGGGCAACAATCTGATCGCCCAACCGGGCATTCACTTCGGCCCGCGCCAGTACCTCGTCTTTGTTCGCCAGCACCGATTTTTCATCGGCGGTCAGCGCGCGCTTTTTGGCGGCCTCTTCCAGCACCGAAAAGCGGGATTGCTGTTTCCACAATTCCAGCCGCTGCTGGCTGATGGTATCCGTGATGCTCTTATGCTCCTGCAGAGTGCGTAACTGCGCCTCCAGCTCCAGCGTCTGTGCGCTGGCAGTATCGACACTTTTTACACCTGCAGGTGTTTTTACCGCTGAAGGGGCTTTGGGTTTCTTCAGCGAGTCGTCGTATTCTTTTTTCGCAGCTTCCAGATTGATGTTGTAGTCAGCCTGGAGGATCCGTCCGTCTTTCAGCGCCTTGTTCAGTTCATTCTGACGGGCCGTGTACTTCTCCAGCGCAGTCTGCGTCTTTGCATAATTCGACTGCGCCTGCGCGGCATACTTCTGGCGGTCAGATTCAATCACTGCCTCGCGGGCGGCGTTATCCTCAGTGGCCTTTGCCACACTGGCCTGCTGCTGAGCCATTTCCAGTGCAAGGCGGGCAGACTCCCGATCGTTCCAGTAGCTGGCGCGCGCATCATCATTGACATAAGAATCACCTTTACGCAGATTCCAGATTTCATCCGCCCGCTTAAAGGCCGCTTCCGCTTTGGCAACCATCTCCTGCGTGGTGTCAGGCCGCCCAATATCGAGCGCCGCATCCCACATCGATTTAAAGGCACGCTTCAGGCTGTCGGCAGCAGTCTCAATCGACCCCATATTGTCGCGCAGGCTCTTTGTCTGTTCGCGAAAACCGTTCGTCGCCGCATCATTAGCTGCCTGTAGAGCCCCGGCCTCATCCCCGGCACGCTGCAGTTGCGCCACATAAGCAATCTGTTCCGCGGTAACGTTGTGGAACTGTTGCGCCATAGCAATAAGGCCTGAAGTCGGATCATTCGTCAGTTTGCCAAATGCCGCTGCCACCTTGTCGACCGGCACGCCCGACGCATCGGTGAACTTCGCTACCGCCTGACTCATCTCATCGAACCGGGCACCGGCACGCACTCCGGCGTTGACCAGCTCCGTCAGCGCGCTGCTGGTCTGGTTAAACGTGAGTCCCGCCTGCTCGCCGGATTTCGCCAGCACCAGCATGCGGTTTGAGGTCAGCCCGGCAGTGTTACCGGACAGGACCAGCGTTTTGTTGAAATCAGACAGCGTGGACGAGCCCTGATACCAGGCGTAAACCACCGCTCCAGTGGCGGCAGCCAGCGCGCCAACACCTACCATCACCGGCGATATGGTGCCCAGCAACGCCCGAAAGGTCGGAATAATACCGCCGAAGGAGTCTTTCACCTGACCGCCCTGCTGCAGCAGGATAAGCCACGGACTCTGCCCACCGGCCAGCTGGGTGGCAATATCCGTAAACTGCGCAGGCAGCATACGCATCGCCGCGTTGTACTGTCCTACAGAAATGCCGGCCTTCTTCGCGGCGCTCTCCTGGCGGGTAAATGACTGCTGCACCTTCAGCGCCGAGTCATTCGCTGCGTCACCCGTCTGCTTAAACTGCCTTTTTACGTACTCCATCTGCTCGTTGAACTTTGACGAATTAACGTCAAGGTTAACGACCAGGTCACCCACTGCCGTCTGGGCCATAGCGAACACCTCCTGAAATGCCCTCGGCCTTTGCCATCAGCACAGCGTCACCAGGTTCATCATCGGCAATATCCTCCGCAGAAGGTGAAAGCAGGCTGAAGCTGGCAGGGGTTGATGTGGTTTTGGGGTCAAGCGCGGTAATGACGATATGCATCAGCGAGGAAAAATGTGCATCCAGTTGCGCATCATTAAAAAAATTGTCCTGGTAGAACGTTCGCCAGTCGGCGTATTCCGTTGACGACATACCAGCAAGCATGGCGCGCCAGTCCGGGCGGCGAAATTCACGCGCCAGTTTCAGGACGAATGTCAGCTCGCTGGCGAGGACTTTTCCAGACTGACCGGCTCAGTCACAGCGATATCCTCTGGATCATTCGCTTCCTGCAGCGGCACCATGCCGGATAACAGCTTCACGCTGTACTCTGCAGCGGAAACAATCTCCAGCGGCCAGGTCATCAGCACTTCATTCTGGATCTGCTCAACGTCTTCTTTCGGTGTTTTGTGCGTCCCTTTCAGGGGATGTCCATGCCATAAAGACATGGCCACCAGCAGTGCGCCGGATTTAATCGTCATATCCATCGCCGCCTGCATGTCGGCATCGGTGATACTTTCCAGCGTCTTCAGGTGTTCAAGATGCTCAATACGCTGCAGCGCCGACAGTTCGTAGAGCGTGACGGTCTTGCCGTTGCGTTCGAACGGCTCACTTTTTAAAAACATGGGTTACTCCGGAAAGCGGGGCCACAGCCCCGGAAGTCAGGAAACGGTGACTTTACAGGTCGCGACAAAAAGCCCGTCGTTGGTCATCACGATAATGTCGGCGGTTCCGGCGGCAATGCCGGTTACTGTCAGAACCGTACCGGCGACAGTCACTGTGGCTTTACCTGCATCCGTGGTGGTGGCCCGGAAAGATGGATCGCTTGCGCTGGCTGGCGCCACGGTGACATTCAGCGTGGTGGTGGCAGCAACCGCAACGGTGGTGGTCGATTTATCCAGGCTGACGCCGGTTACGGCAATCGCTGCAGCAGCGCTGTCTTCAGCAAGACCTGGTTTGCCGTTGTTGCTGATCTTGACAGAACGGGTAATGGTGTCTTTTGCCGTCACCGTTTTACCCAGGCTGCTTACCCAGCCACGGAACACATCGATGGCGCCATTCGGGTATTTGATTTTGTACGCCAGCACGGTACCGTCATCAAACCAGCGAACCAGATCCTGCTGCCCGCTCTCGGCAGGTTTCCAGGCCAGCGTAAAACTGGCCTCCCCCGCCGATTTCTGCCCCTGCGCGGTAGCAGTCCAGTCGGCATCTTCGTCGTCCAGATAGGTGTCGTCGTTTGATTCGGCAGTCAGTTCACCGGGCTGCAGGTCTTTAATCTTTGCCAGGCGCGTCCAGTCAACATCCGATAATGGGTTGGCGAAGGGGTTACCCGATCCGGAATAAATCCAGAGCGTGGTGGTGGCACCCTTTACCGGCGCCAGTGGGTTTGGTGTAGTCATTACGTCCTCACATTTCGTAAGTAATGGAATATTTCAGATCAGCCGAACTCCAGAGCCCAAGATCGTCATCGCGCTGGTAGTCATATCCCTGCTGCACCATGTTATTGATCAGGAGGGAAAGTCCTGGCACATTGCCAAGCACCGGATAAATACGTGACTCCATCCAGTCATCGAGCTCGGAATCGGGTACCTGCGCCGGTAAAAAGATTTCGATATGCAGCGTGGCCTGCCAGATATCAGCATCCAGTTCTTCGCCGGTATACCCGGCATCCGTCAGGAAGACAGCGACCGCCGGAAAATCCCCCTCCTCCAGTACCGCTGGACGTCCGTCAAAATAGAGTGCGTCTTTACCAATATGGCTCTCCAGCGCATCAATAATCGCCTTTCTAATATCAGTGTGTTTCATCGTTTCAGAATCAGCCTGAGTTGGTTTTTAAGGGATGCCCGAAGTTCTTTAGGCATATCCGATTCCATGAGCTTCGGCAGCTCATCTTTAAATGCGGTCGTCAGTGGCGCTGCCAGTGGAATGCTGACCACTTCGATCGGATAGCGGGGTCTGGATGTCCGTCGCATCACATGCCAGCGACCATTTTCCAGTTGTTGAATAAAGGCCCCGGGGAAACGAAAAGGGCCAATACGCAACACACTATTGGCCCCGTTTTTGTCCCGTTTTCTGCGGGATAACCGTACGCTGGCGGTACCGAGCTTTATCGCGGGCAGGTTGCCCCGGTTCACGCGGATCATTGCCATCGGCTTTTTCGCCGTGGCGCGTTTTATCCTCGCGCGTTGTTTTACCAGCTTGCGTGGCACCCGCGTATCTTTCGAGACAACGGCAACGCTTCGGCTGACTGCCCGGGTGGCGACACGGTTAACAGCCTGCGCCGAGGCCCGCGGAACCGCCGTATTGCTGATGCTGTTCAGGTTTGCTATAGCCTGTTCAAGCCCTTTTAAAGACATAGTTTTCCCTTAACGGCGCCGGGTCGCTGCGGGAGGAGAACCCGTACCAAGCCAGATATGGCAGGGGCCACCACCACCAAGGCCCCAAACAACAATGCTGCAAT
>OBXW01000803.1_pt1 | contig 13369 bp, 6 predicted proteins | sample 1495431 | NCBI WGS metagenome assembly OBXW01 (sample SAMEA2580166, study PRJEB22360) | human gut metagenome | biome: human gut; feature: human-associated habitat; material: faeces | place: Denmark | collected 2008/2010 | reverse complement strand
GTGGTCTAGGTCATTGATCTGACAGGCTTCTGAAACTTGTATTGGTCAAGTAGATTTGCAGAATTTGTGGTCTAGGTCATTGATCTGACAGGCTTCTGAAACATGAGTAAACGTGAGAAACCGTGGCGTAACGTGGTCTAGGTCATTGATCTGACAGGCTTCTGAAACGATGCTTACAGCTTCCGGCGTTGAGCGGCAGTGGTCTAGGTCATTGATCTGACAGGCTTCTGAAACTGCTACTCGTCCGCTACTCTCCCAGTGCGCGTGGTCTAGGTCATTGATCTGACAGGCTTCTGAAACTATTTCTCAGCGTTCAACATCAATTTGAAAGTGGTCTAGGTCATTGATCTGACAGGCTTCTGAAACCCGTTAGCATAAAAGGATAAATCATGACTAGTGGTCTAGGTCATTGATCTGACAGGCTTCTGAAACTTGTATTGGTCAAGTAGATTTGCAGAATTTGTGGTCTAGGTCATTGATCTGACAGGCTTCTGAAACATGAGTAAACGTGAGAAACCGTGGCGTAACGTGGTCTAGGTCATTGATCTGACAGGCTTCTGAAACTTCCGCGTATTCCAGATGTTGAACGATTCGGTGGTCTAGGTCATTGATCTGACAGGCTTCTGAAACCTGTTGCAGTTCGTCGCGTTGGATTTCCCTGTGGTCTAGGTCATTGATCTGACAGGCTTCTGAAACCCGCCGCTATCGCGCCATTGTCTTCGGTAAGTGGTCTAGGTCATTGATCTGACAGGCTTCTGAAACGCGTATAGTATTGGAACGCGACCACTACCGGTGGTCTAGGTCATTGATCTGACAGGCTTCTGAAACATTGAAAAGGTCACCGTGCCGCGCATCACGGTGGTCTAGGTCATTGATCTGACAGGCTTCTGAAACTCGCAGATAAGGAAACAGTTGAACGTGTCTGTGGTCTAGGTCATTGATCTGACAGGCTTCTGAAACTGCGGAAATGGGCGAACGCGGCGCACCGATGTGGTCTAGGTCATTGATCTGACAGGCTTCTGAAACGTGCGGGCCGCTGTCGCCCTGGTATGGATCGTGGTCTAGGTCATTGATCTGACAGGCTTCTGAAACTTGTCGGTTTTCAAAAAGGAAAACTTGTACGTGGTCTAGGTCATTGATCTGACAGGCTTCTGAAACCAGTGTTTGCGTTAGTGTTGATTTTGTAAAGTGGTCTAGGTCATTGATCTGACAGGCTTCTGAAACAGTGTACAAGCTGATGCGCCAGTTGGGTGTGTGGTCTAGGTCATTGATCTGACAGGCTTCTGAAACACAGTAGTTGTAATTATATCCATGTGTAGAGTGGTCTAGGTCATTGATCTGACAGGCTTCTGAAACGATTCTGGATGCCAACACGCATACCAGCAAAGTGGTCTAGGTCATTGATCTGACAGGCTTCTGAAACATTACGGCGGCTGACCTGATCGGAACACCTGTGGTCTAGGTCATTGATCTGACAGGCTTCTGAAACAGTAACCAAGCACTTCGTTAGTGACCTGCGGTGGTCTAGGTCATTGATCTGACAGGCTTCTGAAACAACCGCCGCAGCCTGCAAAAACTAAGAACCGTGGTCTAGGTCATTGATCTGACAGGCTTCTGAAACAAACCACCGTCAAGGGTCTGGAAGGTATCGGTGGTCTAGGTCATTGATCTGACAGGCTTCTGAAACGTGCAACGCGACGATTTGCTGCTGCGCCAGGTGGTCTAGGTCATTGATCTGACAGGCTTCTGAAACGTTGAGCATGCAGTATTCAACGAATCGGCTGTGGTCTAGGTCATTGATCTGACAGGCTTCTGAAACATCCCAGTGCGATTCCACTTCTCCAATCACGTGGTCTAGGTCATTGATCTGACAGGCTTCTGAAACTGTGATTTTCGTTTTGTCGCCGACGTAGCTGTGGTCTAGGTCATTGATCTGACAGGCTTCTGAAACTCTTTGATGGCCTTGCGCAACCACGGCAGTGTGGTCTAGGTCATTGATCTGACAGGCTTCTGAAACCGATAGCCTTGGAGCTTCCTGAACAGTTCATGAGAACTGAACATAATCTCCATCAACATAATGGCTTCTTCCTTCTGTCAGGGTAACCCTTTTGTTGCAGCATTCCAGGTCAAGAAGCTGCATACCATTTTTTAATAGGTCTCTATGTAAATAAATCAATTGGTCGTTATTACAATATTGAGTTGTATGAAGCGTCACAAGCATCCTGTTCTCAGCAAGAGCACCGGCAGTATCAACCACCATCTGAATTTTATCAAATAGGGAACCCACAGAGCTCACATCAACACGTAATTTTGCCATTGAAATCGCAGTTTTCAAATCCAGCGAAGAAGAAATTTCCAGAGGCAAATCATCATCCCATATTTCATCTTGAATAAGCGTTTTTAACTCTGCCTGCAACTCAAGCACTCTAGTTAATTTATCAACATCAAATTCATCTATTATTTTCTTAATTGCCGCTTTTTGGAATAGTGCATTGTAGTCAACAATATCAGCGCAATCCCCAACATATAATATTGATTTTGTTAAGACCGCGGTCTTACTCCCATCTCCCAGAACCACGTCATCACCAAACCCCTGTAGGCCCTCCACAAATTTAAACAAAAGTTCTGGCGACGATAATCCCAATACATTCAGCCCTAATTCAAGAGGCATCACATCGAGCGGATACATGACAATGCTATCAATCATATAATCACTGTCCGTTCATCCGAATTTCTTACATCCTCAATTCGATTTCCTAAAAGAAATTTGATTGAAGCATATTGCTTTTCCGTAATAATCAGTGACTGCACCAAACCTTCTTCAGGAACAAAACTCGCCACACGGCCTTCAAGAAAACCAGCCGATTCACGAGTGGTAGCGATTCTAGAATATACTGATTCTTGAACCATAATGAAACCTTCTCGCAACAGATTCTTTCGAAAAGTTGCGTATGCCTTACGCTCTGCTACTGTTTTCACAGGCAAATCAAAGAATATCAAAACCCTCATAACCCTATACCTCATCAATAAACCCCAATTCTGGCAATCTGTCATCTCCTGATAGGTAATGGAATGCATCGCGAACAAAAATATTGATCAATTGCGTCAAACTAGTTCCAAATTCAGGCAAATCAGTGCGTAACAGCCGTATAAGCTCATTCTTCACTTCTGAGTTCAGAGTTTGTTCCCTTAGCTCAAACACTTTTGCATCAACAAATGGCCGAAAAGGCTCCATAAGGTCACAAGCAAGATTAAAAGGATTCTTCTCGCTATCATGATGGATGCCGAATTCAGTTAAATAGCCAAATTCTGCTATCTTTCGAGCGACTTCAGACATCACTAACGAATAGCCGTAATTTAACAATCCATTCGTTTCATTACTATCATCTGAGCGAACAAATTCATAGGTAAACAGTCTTGGAAAATACATATGAGCCGCGACCGCTTCACGGTTATCCGAATCTCCCGGCTGAACAGACGTGATTAATGTTTTCATCTTTTCTATATCAGGGAAAGCGCACTTTTCCTTTAATACGAAAATCTGATGAGCTATCTTTTCTTGCACGATTCGTTGCCATAATATGTTCTTTCGTTCTTCCGCCCAACCCATTTGTTGCACAATGCATACTCGTCTAGAGGATTCAGTTTCGTATGGGTTTGTTTCACCAATTGGGAGATGTTTATCATTGCAAAACACCACTTTGATATCCCGCTCAAGAAGAGATGCCATAGCGCTTGTGGTGATTACAGCTTGCGTTGTAGCAAACAGCACCATTCCAATATCATCGATTGGAATCTGAACAGTATCATCATCCGTTTGCACAACAAGCAAGTTCATCTTCATCGAAACTTTGCAATGTTGCGTCACTACAATATTCCGCCACGCCATACTCACTCCATCGTGGTTGTGGTATTCTGTTAAAGGATTGTTTGGTCGCAATCCGATTGTCTAGGTCGTTGACCTGACAGGCATATATTGAAATAAAGCAAGGTTTTTATAACCGAGCTTCAGAAGGATTAATGCCTTGCCTTATGGCTTTGGGCTTCCGGCAATGCCGGAAGCCCTTTTCATTTATTCAGCCTTTTTCAGTTCTGCAATAGTAATTTTCGTTTCAAATAGTCCAGACGGAGATTGAAAAACAAATTCGTCATCATCGGAGAAAGATACACTTCTAACACGTTTCCACTCGCTGGGGAGGCCAACCAACGAAAGGTTTGCACGACCAGGATCAGCATGAAGCGCGACAACAATCATCCCTAAAACATCCAACTGCTTGTCCAAATCAAGCTTCTCAAATTTAGTCCGCGCCTTAGCTAGCGTACTTTCTTCAACCCTGTGAAGCGGATAATGTTTATTTACCGCGTCGAATAATGCATCCCAAATTTGCATTATGTCTATTGAGCTTTTAGAAGTCCCACACTTCAGATAATCATCCAAGGCATTATATACATCACAATCCAGCCACAACTGTCGAGCATTATTCAATTCAGTAGCAGACTTTATTGTCATGCATGCCCCTTTATAGTGAATAAGCTGCATTGACGGAATATGTCGAAGCAAAATTTTCGCTTTTGCATATTCAGGCTTTTTTGCCACCAGTACTTTCTTCAATGCTTCATCCGAAGGGCAATCTCCCAACATCGAGTACTCCTGCATCGTGATGTTCACAAGACGTACTTTTCCCTTTAATTCGACAAGAATCGAATAAACCACCTTTGCGCTGGAGAAACCACCATACAAAGACGTATCGGCTTTATTTTTATCGAAAGCAATACCGTCATGCCCTTCTTTAACCGCAGCTCCATATCGCGTTTCGTTATATAGAGCGCCAAAACTATCCCCCACCTTCTGAGTGACAAGCATCTTACGATAATTCATCACTCTTCGGAGATAATCTTTATCAGCCTCACTCCACGCAATCTCACCAGTCTTAGGATTGATACGCTTATTTTCATCCGCCGAAGCCATAGAGCCGACAATAAAACCGAAGGCTTTACCGTGTTTACGGTCCCCCGCCTTCAATTTCTCACGATATCCTCTCAGGTAGTCCTGAAGATAGATATTATATGCATTCGCCGCTCCATCAGAAACTGCACCATTATCAAAGAAACCTCTGTTAACAGCAAACTGCCCAGCTACACCAAGACATAATGCATCCTGAGCATGGTGATAATCATTAATATCACGATTCTTATGTTCAAACCCGAGATATTGGCGCATCTCCTTGGTCAATTCGGAATTAAGTCCAATCACAGCAGAGCTATTTCCATACCTCCGCCGCATCAAAGTCGCCACATTCTTCATAATCTGACGAGTCTCTACCAGCGATCGCTCGACAAAACGCTCTTTCTCATGTCTACCGAAATCATTTTGTCGTACCAAACGTTCAAATTTAGTCTGGGAAATCAACCTATTATCCAACAGTTCCTGCCAAAAGCCTCTTCTTGCTTCTACTAGTTCCGGCAAATATGCAAAAGAGTCTGTTTTACGCGCATTGGCCGCACGGGATACAAGTACTCGATTGTCCAGGGAATCATTCTGCGTTACAGCTTGGGGAATAATATGATCGATATCGTAATCAGACGATAGCCTGTCGATATCCAGCTCTTCGCCCGTATACATATCCTTACCAAGCTGTGTGTAGTACAAGAACCACCGATCATCCTGAAGTCCTTTATCGTCGCTTGCCTCCAAGCGATCATAAATGTCACTGAATTCCTTTCTCAATCCAGCATTCTTGTACAACTCCAGCAAGCGATTCTTTCGAGAAGTGGTTCGCACGCTTGCCTGAATATCTCCGGCCAATTCTAGGAATATTCTCGATGGCTTCTTTCCAACGGCCTTAGAGATATCATCAATGAGTCGAACGGATTGGATGATTCCTCGTTTCACTTTCGGAGATACGTGAAGCTCGTCAACCATTGACTCCAACGATTGCTTTTTATCCGCTCCAAGATTCTGCTCATCAATCCATTCAGGAAAACCATAATTTTTATCAGTAATAATTTCCATAAAATTACGATCTTCAAAACGCATAATCTCAATGATGCTATGCTTCTGAGGGGCAAAATCATCACCAATCTTGCATTCGCCGACCTTGGTCGTAAGCAACTTCCTTGAAAGCTTGCCCCATCCCGTGTAGTGAGTCCTTGCCAACAATTCGCAATCACTATCGGACAGTCCATCAAGCATGCGCAACTGATGCAGTAAAGTCTCTTTATCCTCAAACACAGTCTGGAGCTCGATTATCTGCTCCATAAGCTCTGAATCTTTATTCACCCGTTCTGCGCCGAAAATACGGCACAGTTTTCCATATGATGACATAGAGCTCATAAACTTTGACTCGCTCGCCAAACCAGACAGCTCATAGGTACGGCCATACTCTTTGCGGAGCAGATTTTCCGCAGCCTTTTTGGTGACTACACCGCCTTTCATAAACAAGTTACGAATCAGCAGCGTCTTTTCTTCTCGACCAAGTCGTTGACGACGACGGTTTTCCCATCGGTTGCCCGAACGAACCGATAAACGGACATTATTTAGTTCGTTAAGAACTTCATACTCCTGATACAACATGGAGTTCTTCGGCAAGGTCGCCTCACCTAGCAGATAGCTATCTGTATCCACGAGCCGTTCAATGAAACGCCTACCCGACTCATCCTTGTCAACCATCTTATCGAAATTCCAAGGAGTGATTTCTCCAGATTTTTTACGCTTCATCCAATGGTTTTCGCCATTATCTGAAGGCTGCATTCCTTCCCGTTCTACCAATGGACCCACAAAATAAGGCACACGGAAAGTCAGCAAGCCTTCTATTTTATTGACTTGTTCACCGTTCTTTTCAAACGTATCCAAAAGGAACGGATAATATTTTCCTTGCTTTTCAAGAATTCTCCTAAGCTCATTTCGATGAAGCTGATACGGAATCACACCATTATCAGAGTCTCTTTGAACTGGGAAAAGCCGATCTTCATCAATTGCGTGCTTTAAATCCAATTTTTTGGATTCAGACAAATTAGAAGCCTCAATTAACTTCGAAAAATATTTATTTGCGTTCTGTCTTGTTTTTTCATACGTAGAAGTACCCCTGATGCTCCGACGTCGACCGTCAACCATTGTCCAGCCAACCAACTCACCATAATGCTTGTTGATTTCATCGGCATTGTCTTCCGTACGGAGCTCTTTTTTAATAAGATCCCAATTTCTTTGGTGTCGTGTGTAACTCGCACACATCGATTCAGAAACACTTTTTGCGTTACCAAGCAGTTGTTTCAGAGTGATAGCGCTATATTGTTTCTGCATTTTATCGAGTAACTCGCATTGTTCATCATCAAGCAAGCCCGAATCTACGACCTGAGCACGAACTTCCTCATAATCAGATTTATTGAAATAAATACCAAGCGCTTTCTTTTCATCGCTGGTACGTTCTTCAGATGGGAAAATCTTCGCTAAATCAAGTTTATTTCCCTCTAGACCAGCAAAAATAGCCTTAATGACATTGATTTGTTCTTTTGGCAGTTCACACGACTCACAAATAACAGCAAGCGCATTTTCAACACGCATACTGCGAGAACCCTTTGTCGTGCACAACGTATCAGCAAGACGCTTTTTGTCGATTCCTGCCGTCCATGATCCATCCAGCTGCTCATCAAATACACACAGAATGATTTCACCGATAAGATTTAAAAGATTCTTTGAGTCGAATACACTCGAAGAATCCAAATCACCTTCAACAAGGAAATTACCTCGGTACTTCAACAGGTGATGGACAGCGAAATACACTTCTCGAATATCATGTTGCTTGTCATCTTCCATCAAAGTTTTGCGCAGATGATAAATTGTCGGATATTGTTTATAGAAACGTTTATCCTGATTCTTCGAATCGAATAAGACACCGCCATACCAATAATCCGCATTGTTCTCATCAGCAGGATGAACCCAGGAGTACTTCCTCCGCGCAAGGAATGACGGATCCACCTCTGCCAAGGGAGCATCAAAAATAGCATCAAGCATATGCAAACGCCAACGTCTACGAGAGTAGCGCCTACGAGTAGTACGAGCCATACGACGAGCTTCAGCAGTCTGCGCAGGCTCGAATAGCCTTACACCAATTAACTCACGCCCTTTAGCTCTCATCAACCGATAATCAGGAGTAAACGCGGCCCATCCAACGGAAGCATTACCGATATCCAAAGAAATTGCATAATTCGGAACTATTTTTTTGCGGCTCATAAGACCCCCGTTGGCTTAAAAACAATTAGCTATAGATTACACCTGATAACCCCTTTATCCGCATGGGACACGCTCGGCAATAACCCAAAATCTTTTTTTAAATTCAGACTAACCAAGATGAAAAAGCCGGGAACGGATGCGACGTTTGAATTACGACGAACCCAACTCCCGGCATCGCGACTGCTTCTCAAAGATGTGTGCTTGACTCACATGGATGGTACTGAGAACCATTCGCTTGCGATCTGCTTCCGCGCACGTGCCAGCGCGACGTAAATATGGCGCAGGCACGCGGCAGATACAAATCAAGTCTGTATTAATTTTCCAGCCGGCGCAAAACCAGCCGAAAAGCCACACGCTATTCTAGTTGTACGGTCGAACAAACAGAAAAACGTCAACCCGTCTGTCCAAAACGACGCAAAACGGGTGTCCATCGTCGGTTTGAGTAGACAATTACGATTCCATCTGTCGAAAGCGACGCGAATGTGGCATCTTCCGTCGGAATGAGCCGGCAATCGCAAAAGCTTCTGCACAAAAATACAAAAGTAAAAATGTCGTTTGCGTGGGAAAGGTTACGGATCACCCACGCGGACGACATTTTGAGCTTAGAACTGGACGCGATTAGAGCAGAATGAATTACGCTCAAACAGGCAGCGAAATTACGCAAGGAATATAGCAAAATCGACCATACCGCAAATACGAAAGGGGCCCTGCTGCATAAGCAACAGGGCCCCTCACATCAATTGCCGAAATCAGTCCAGCCGAATCAGCTCACTCGAAGAATCAGGCCTTGGCAACCTCAACGGCGAGCTCGGAGCCTTCGGCGCCGGCAACAACGTCAAGCGAGTCGGCGAGCGTGTCGGCGGACACGAGATCACGGAACTGCTCGACCTTCGCCACGTCGCCGGCCGGAACGGTCAGCTTCAGCGCGATATGGTCGGAAACCTCGAGACCGGCGGCCTTACGGGCGTCCTGCACGGAGCGGATTACGTCGCGGGCGTAGCCTTCAGCAACCAGATCGTCGTTCAGCTCGGTGTCGAGGATCACGAAGCCGCCGGTCGGCAGGGCCGCGGACACGGAATTGGCAGCCTCTTCTGCGTTCTGCTCCTCCACGCTGTTGATCAGCTCGTACTCGCCCTCTTCCAGCGTGATGTCGCCGTTCGGGGTCTCGCACACCGGAGCGCCGGAAGCGTCCACATGCCATGCGCCGGACTTGGAGGCCTTGATGGCGAACTGCACGTCCTTGCGCAGGCGCTTGCCTGCAACGCGGGCGTTCACGCGCAGCTCGTGGATGATCTTCAGGCCCTGGGAGCCCGCATCCTCAAGCGTGCACAGCTCCACGTCCTTGACGTTGAGCTCGGACTTCAGAATCTCGTCGTACGCGGCCACGGCGGCGGTATCCTCCACCACCACGGTGAGCTTGCTCAGCGGCTGACGCACGCGGATCTGCTTCGCCTTACGCATGGACAGGGTGCTGGAGACGACCTCGCGCACCTTCTCCATCGCATCGACCAGAGCCGGATCGTCGACGAGCACGCGGCCAAGTTCGGTGGCTTCGCCGGTCTTCTCGTCGGCCAGGAACGGCCAGTCGGCCAGATGCACGGATTCACCTCCGGTCAGGCCGCGCCACACGGATTCGGCTTCCATCGGGGCAAGCGGCGCAAGGACGCGCATGAACACCTCAAGCACGGTGTACAAGGTGTTGAACGCGTTCTCGTCTTCCTTCCAGAAGCGGTCGCGGTTGTTGCGGATGTACCAGTTAGTGAGCATGTCGATGAAGTCGGACACGGCGTCGCATGCATCGGAGATCAGGAACTGGTCCAGCGAGGACTGGGTCTTTTCGACCAGTCGGTGGGTACGGGCCAACAGGTAACGGTCCATTTCCGGCAGCGATGCAACTTCGTCGGCACGCAGCTGGCGGGCGTCGTAGCCGGCGCCGTTCTTCGCCGCGTTGGCGTACAGCGTGAAGAAGTAGTAGGAGCTCCACACCGGCAGCATCACCTGGCGCACGGTGTCGCGGATGCCATCAGCGGTGACGATCAGGTTGCCGCCACGCAGGATCGGCGAGCTCATCAGGAACCAACGCATGGCGTCGGAGCCGAAGTCGTTGAACACGCCGTTCACGTCCGGGTAGTTGCGCAAGTGCTTCGACATCTTCTGTCCGTCGGAGCCGAGCACGATACCGTGGCAGATCACGTTCTTGAACGCCGGCCTGTCGAACAGGGCGGTCGCCATGACGTGCTGCACGTAGAACCAGCCACGGGTCTGGCCGATGTATTCCACGATGTAGTCGCACGGGAAGTGCTGTTCGAAGGTTTCCTTGTTCTCGAACGGGTAATGGTACTGGGCGAAGCTCATCGAACCGGATTCGAACCAGCAGTCCATCACGTCGCTGATGCGGTGCATGTGGCTCTTGCCGGTCGGGTCGTCCGGGTTGACGCGGGTCAGCTCGTCGATGTACGGACGGTGCATGTTGATATTGCCGTCCTTGTCGCGCGGGTAATCGCCGAAATCGGCCTTCAGCTCGTCAAGCGAGCCGTACACGTCCACGCGCGGGTACTTCGGATCGTCGGAGACCCACACCGGAATCGGGGAACCCCAGAAACGGTTGCGGGAGATCGACCAATCGCGTGCGTTCGCCAGCCACTTGCCGAACTGGCCGTCCTTCACGTTGTTCGGAATCCAGTTGATCTGCTGGTTGAGTTCGAGCAGGCGGTCCTTGATCTTGGTGACGGCCACGAACCAGGAGCTCACCGGCTTGTAGATCAGCGGGGTGGCGCAACGCCAGCAGTGCGGGTAGGAGTGCACGTAGCTCTTCTCCTGGAAGAGGATGGCGCGCTGCTCCTCCGGAATGCGGGCCAGCGGGCCGTCACCGGCGCGCAGGTTGCGCAGGATCGGCTTGTTGGCGTCGAACACGTACAGGCCTTCGTAATCCGGGCACAGCGACGTGAACTTGCAGCCCGCGTCGAGCACGTCGATGCTCTTGATGCCCTTGGCGTTGAGCGTGTTCATATCGTCTTCGCCGTACGGTGCCTGGTGCACGAGGCCGGTACCTTCAACGGTGTCGACGTAGTCGGCGGTGAAGATCTGGTAGCCTTCCGGCCCCGGCACCTTGCCTTCGACGGCGTTCTCGTCGCCCGCGAAGTACGGGAAGACCGGATAGTAGCGCCAGCCTTCCATTTCGGCGCCCTTGAGCTCGCGCACGATCTCGTAGTTCTCGCCGAGTTCCTTCTCGTAGGAGCCGAGCAGCGGCTTGCCGAGGTAGAACTTCTTGCCCGCGAACTTGCCTTCGGTGGGGCGCACCTCCACATAGTCGATGTCGGCGCCGACCACGATGGCGAAGTTGGTCGGAACGGTCCACGGGGTGGTGGTCCAGAACACGGCGTAGGCGTCTTCCTCGTCGCGCAGCTTCACGGCTACGGACACGGTGGTGTCCTGACGGTCCTGGTACACGTCGGCGTCCATGCGCAGCTCGTGCGCGGACAGCGGCGTCTGGTCCTTCGGGCAGTACGGCAGCACGCGGTAGCCCTGGTATGCCAGGCCCTTGTCGTACAGCTGCTTGAACGCCCACATCACGGACTCCATGTACGTGATGTTCAGGGTCTTGTAGCCGTGCTCGAAATCGACCCAGCGGGCCTGACGGTGCACGTAGTCCTTCCACTCGTTCGTGTACTTGAGCACGGACGCGCGGCAGGCGTCGTTGAACTTGTCGATGCCCAGTTCCTTGATCTGGTCGACGGAGTCGATGCCCAGTTCCTTCTGGGCCTCAAGCTCGGCCGGCAGACCGTGCGTGTCCCAGCCGAACACGCGGTTGACGCGGTGGCCCTTCATGGTCTGGTAACGCGGGATGACGTCCTTCGCGTAACCGGTCAGCAGGTGGCCGTAGTGCGGCAGGCCGTTGGCGAACGGCGGGCCGTCGAAGAAGACGAATTCGTTCTGGCTGTGGCCGCCGGAAGGACGGCGTTCGATGGACTTCTGGAAGGTGCCGTCCTTGTCCCAGTAGTCAAGCACGGACTCCTCAAGCTTGGGGAAGCTGGGGTTCGGCGCGACATTGGCGCTCTGCTCACCGGCAGCAGCCTTCGGATACACATGATTGGTGGATTCGCTCACCGTATGCTCCTCGTTTGGCGGTTTCATTACTTACTTTACGAGGACGATGATTTTCGTGCGATTGCGCACGTCCGACACCGCGGTACCACCTCGCTTGCCGCACTCCCCTGTTTTCTTACGCAGGCTTCCCTGCACAGGTTTCATACGACCGCTTGACGTTCGGCTGTTCGGGCCGATCCCGCCGGTTCTACTAGGCCGCACCCAAAAGCGCCGACCGTTCTTCCGGAAGCTCCCCGCTGATAACGGATCATTGCTATACGTTTCAAATCGTCAGCCTAGCACTTACCACGAACGTAGGAAACGCGAAAAGCCGCATGGCGTCCACCATGCGGCTCCTTCAGCGCGACGATTGAAATTCAATCGCAATCAAAAGCGAATCAGCCTTCGTTGAGCTGAGTTTCCAGCTGCTCGACAATGTCAGCATGCATCTTCTCGCTGATCTTCACCTTGAGCAGGAACACAACACCGCTCAGGATGATGACAGCCAGCGGCACATAGAAGGCGCAGACCTTGAAAGTGTGGATGTTCGCGGCAGTCATGTCGGCGGCGGTGGCGTCACCAATCATGCCGGCGGCGATGGCGACAGCACCGACGATACCGTTGGAGCAGGCGCCTGCGATCTTATCGAGCATCGGACGCACGGACAGGGTGACGGCCTCGTTACGTTTGCCGTTCTTCAGCTGGCCATATTCGATGGAGTCGGTCAGGGAGAGGATGGCAGTCATCTGGATGAAGGTCTGCGGCAGGTAGAAGAACACCAGGCCGACGGTGACGACAGCGAGGTTGTTGGTGCCGACGATGAACAGCAGGTAGCCGAGGACCATGAGCACCATACCGCCGAGGTACAGGTAGCGACGCGGTATGCGCTTGTTCAGAATCGGGTACAGCGGCGCCATGATGATGCCGGCGATGACCGAGACAACGCCGACGATGGAGTAGGCGGCGGAGTTGTTCAGGATGAACTTGAACATGTACATGAGCACGCCGGTGGTGGCCACGTTGGCGATGGCGTACAGCAGGTAGGACAGGGCG
>OBXW01000756.1_pt1 | contig 15103 bp, 10 predicted proteins | sample 1495431 | NCBI WGS metagenome assembly OBXW01 (sample SAMEA2580166, study PRJEB22360) | human gut metagenome | biome: human gut; feature: human-associated habitat; material: faeces | place: Denmark | collected 2008/2010 | reverse complement strand
CCCAGCCATTCCAGCCGTTCAATCGCATACTCGAAAAAATGACTGTTTGCCTCGCAGTACCGATTTTTCCACCTTCCTTCAGCATCCTGAGCGCACTCCCTCCTGCACCCACCACGGCATAAAGGATACCAGCGGCAGTCCGGGCATCGGTCATCTCGTCTTGTCGGATCTTCAAAGAAACTTCCCACCCTTTCCTCCATAGATTCCTGCAGCATCGTGTCAAAATCTGTCTCTAGGATATTTCCCATGCAGTACTCGTCCAAAGCATAGAAATCACAGGGATATACCCGGCCGTCCACCTCGATGACATTTTGCATACAGCACTTACCGTACATCGTACAGGCCTCCGGCGTTTTTCCTCTCAACACCTGCAAACCATTCTCAAACTGCCGGATATAGACCGGAACTCCCCGCATCCGATCTGACACCCACAGATCAAATAGTTTCTTTATGGCATTTTCATACATGGACGGGGTCAGAGAAAACTCATCCAGACTTTCCGAAACATCTACCCAACCCCGTGAAATTGACGGATCCGATAAATCCAGTGGGTCCAGGCAGGGAATATACTGCTGCCGGAAAAAACCTTTCCGCATCAGGAAACGGTAAATCGCTTCGATCCGCTCCGTTGTCTGTCTGTTCAACACACAGAGAATATTCAGAGGAATTCCTGCATCCCGAAGAAGACACGCCGACGCAAATACCTTCTCAAAAGTCCCCTCCCCACATGGCCCCAGACGGTTGCTGTCATGGCTTTTACGCACCCCATCCAGGGAAAGTCCGACCAAAAATTCATGTTTTTTGAAAAAGTCTGCCCAACGCTCATCCACACTCCAACCGTTCGTCTGTACCGTAAACAATACTTTCTGATCTGATTTTTTCAACCGGCCAACTTCCTCCACAAATTTTTGAAAAAATCCCAGCCCAGCCAGAAGTGGCTCACCCCCCTGAAAACCAAATGTGCAGATATCCACGTCAGCGAGTCCCTTCTCCACAACAGCCTGCATGACATCATCGCTCATTCGTGCCGTAGTGCGTCCACTTCTATGTTTTTCCACATCCTTATAAAAACAGTATCGACATTGTAAATCACAGTATGCCGATACCGGCTTTATTAATAGCTGCCTTGCACGCATCCTGTTTCCTCCCTTTTATGATTTCTTTGAAATTCATATCGACCAAATGACAGCAAGCTTCCGCACATGATTTCGTTGTGCGGAAGCTTGCTGTTTTTTGTATGATTTTATCTGTGCTATTCGATTTCGTACCAGATGATTTCATTTGCCCCCAGATTCAGGTCAAAACTTGTACCATCACCTTTGTATACCGTTGTAGACTGCGGTTCGTAAGTATTATTGACAACGCAGTACTTTTTATTTTTAACGTATGCGTGTACTTCTACGTTGTAGTTGCTGCTGAACCATCTGTGCAGATTCTCCTCATCATGAGAAGACCAGATAATGGAACGGTATAGAAGCCGGCTGTTTTCAAAGCTATACGGGAGACCGCTGATATAGACGCAGCGCCCTTTTCCGAATTCATTGACCGCAAGCTGTACGTCTTTGTTCCTGTGAACCAGTATAGTTGTATTGTCCAGAGCGTAAATGCTCTTCTTACCTTCTCCAAAGTCGATCTCACCTGCACAGTCTTCTGTAATAAAGTGTTCGTGCTCTTCCCAGTTGTACTTATCCACGTTGAGTGTGAATCCTGTCTCTTTCTCAACTCCCATAACTGTGGCAAGCTGGAAGAAATGCCCTTCATACTGGTGCGCCGCCGGTTCTCCGACACCGATGAAGCCGCCTCCATTATAGATAAATTTCTTAATTGCGGTAACAATGACTTCGTCTATCCAATTCTCGCCGCCGGTGTATGCGGTGTCTGCGTCTCCCACATTTAATATCACGTCAATACCTTCGAGGATGGACGGATCTTTGCGAATATCATCAAAGCTTAAGAATTTCACATCAAACGGTGCGCCGCTGAGTGACTCGATAATACCTGCATAGGAGTAGTTCTCTTTATAGTAAATGGCGTGATGTACCATATGATTGCCCCATGCGCGCATCTTACCCCAACAGTTCAGTACTGCTACGGTCTTGATGCAGTATGGAGTCGTGCCCTTGATGTTCTCATACAAAGTACGGAATTCTTTACATACGCTTTCGATGTAATCAATAAATTCCGGGAACTGCATGGCAAGTTTTAAGTACCCGCCATATCCGATGCGGTCAATCGGCTTTCTGAGGATGGCACGTCTTGCTGTCACCCAGTTGACCTTCGCCTCCCTGACCGGATCTCCGCCTTCATGGAACGTATCCGGGAAGAAGTACGGCAGGAATCTTCCTTCTGTATACTTCACTCCACCAATATCACTAATAAGCCGCAACGTTGCGCCGTTGCCGACACTTCCTACTACAGCGTCGAGACCGATAGTCTTGAATTCATCCATAAATGGCTCCGTTCCAATCCAGTGATCACCAAGGAACATCATCGCTTCTTTTCCACACTCATGTGTGATGTCCACCATTTCTTTGGCAAGCTTTGCCACTTCTCTTCTCTGGAACTTCTGGAAATCCAGAAACTCCTTGGACGGAATGCGATACGTATTGTTCATGTATCCCTGATCAATAATATACTCTGGGCGGAATGGATAACCTGCCTCTTTTTCAAACTGCTCCAGGATGTATGGGCTGACTGATGCGGAATATCCATACCAGTCCACATATTTTTCCCTTGCCAGTTCATCAAAAATAAGGGTGAACTGATGGAAGAAGGTCGTATATCGGATGACGTCAATATGAGGATTATCCGCAATATACTTACGGAGGCGTTCCATGGAATATTTGTGGGTCTTGGGCTGACGCACATCAAAGGTAACTTGCTTTTCAAAGTTCGTCCATCCATTCGTCACGGCATTATACATATGTACCGGATCCCACATAATGTATGCGAGGAAACTCACGGTATAATCGTGAAACTCAGCCGCATGTTCGATCGTCACATCCCCGGTCTGCGGGCAGTAACTCCAGTTGGACGCCGGCACTACTTCTCCCGTAGTCCTGTCAATGACTTCCCACCATCTTTTTATGTCGTCCCGGTCATTCACTTTCAGCATGTCCGGATACAGATGATCCATCAGGTGAATGGAAAGCTTCTCCTCCACCGCTGTGCAGAAAGGTGTCATAATATACATCTGCTGGATTTCATCCGGATTGGCATTGGCCCACTCGTTATCCTTCCGGGTCGTGTAGTAAGTGGAGTAGACCTTGGCGTCCACATGTTTTAACTCTTCCGGATAATCCGTACCGTCACAGTCCCGGATAGCGTCCGCTCCCCACCGCTTTACCAGTTCCAGTGTCTCCGGCACCACATCGATGTCTGTCGGGATCGTTACTCTTCCGCTCGTACACTCTTTCAAAATGATTCTCCTCTCTTTCTGTCAAATCTGCTGGTTTTTATGACATAAGGATACGAAAAAGGTGTACATTTTGTCAATTTGCATCTTGCTTAGATTTTTAGGATTCTTGCTTTTATATAGAAACCTAGTTTAAATATTGATAATTTCTTGATAATGCCGGTGATGCTCCAGCGCCTCTGTCATATCCGCCATACGACTCGTATCCCCGATCAGGATCACACCACATAACCGATTGTTGAGGAAGTAATATTTCCGGTACTGTTTCTTTCCTTCGTCCTTATATTCCACCGTCTTATAGATCAAATTCGGATTCTGCCCGTTGTCACCCGCAGCGAAAAGGGATGTATTCATTCCATGGAAACTTAATGCCGCCGAAACACCTTTGTAAACCAGATCATCCCCTGCGGCCTGCGCGCCTGCCACCTTACCTTCTTCCAGTGCCTGTGGCCAGATGGCATAATTCATGCCCTCATACTGAGCGCAGTCACCGCATGCGTAGATATCCGGCAGGCTTGTCTCCATCTTCTCGTTGACGATGACCGCGCGATCTGTCCCGATACCCGCTTCCTTTGCAATGGCAGTGTTTGCCCGCACACCACAGGAAACTATCACAAGCTCCGCCGGAAAGACTGTACCGTCGGCAAGACGAACTCCACTGGCACTGCCTTCCCCTTCGATGGCTTCGATCTGGACACCGGTGTGAATCCGTATCCCCTGGCCTTCGCTGATTTTTTGCAGCATCTCCCCCGCTTCCCGGTCGAGCTGACGGCCCATCAGCACCGGAGCCAGCTCCAGAACCGTTACCTCGCATTTTGCTTTTTTCAACTCCCATGCGGCCTCCAGTCCCAGAACGCCTCCCCCGATGACAACAACGTGTTTCGTTTCCTTTAGTTTCTCTGCCACCTTCCGGGTGTCCGCAAGTCTTCGGACAGCTACCACGCCATCTAAGTCCACCCCTTTGATTGGAGGAATGAAACATTCCGATCCCAGAGCGTAGATCAGCTTTGTATAATGATATTTTTCTCCATTGTCCAGATGGACTTCTCTTGTCTCAGGATCGATCCTCACAACCTCTCGCCCAAGAATCTGATAAATCTTCTGCTCCTCATACCAGGACGCGTCCTCCACAGCAATTTGTTCTTCACTCAGATCGGCCATGATAGACTTTGTCAGCATAGGTCGATTATAAGTCCGGTACGGCTCATTGGAAATCATCACGATCGTTCCTGTGCGGTCCCGCTCCCGGACAGCCTTTGCTGCGGAATGTCCCGCCGCTCCGTTTCCAAGAATGACATAGAAATTCTTTGTGTCGTTAGAGAATTCAGTCTCCTCCACCTCCACTTCCACAAACTGCTCCCGTCCCACGCCGCAGACCGGGCAAATGTCAATAGAAGAATCGAAGATTGCTCCACAAACAAGACATTTGACAAGTGTTCTGCTGCCCTGCTTCTTTTTCGGGTTCTCCTTTTCCTGTAACATGCATCCAAAATTAAATCCGTAATCAAAGGCGTCCTGAAGATTATTTTCATCTGGTTTCAGCCGCACCTTAAATCCTTCTTCTACTTTCATATTTAGCTGACGGAGCCGCTCCAACAGATGCGGTACTGCCTCCCCGCTCCACCCGTAACTTCCGAAAGCACTTGCCAGCTTCTGCCCGTGGGTGCCCGCAAAAATGGACGTCGTCAGATCCCAGATCGGTTTAAGTGCTTCTCCAAGGATCGTTGGAGACCCCAATAAGATTCCATCCGCAAAGCCAAGCTCCTCCAGGACTTTCGACGGATCTGCCTCTACCATGTCATAGGCTCTCACGTCAATCTCCCCGCTTGCCCGTATTCCGTCCGCAATTTTTTCCGCCAGAGATTTCGTATACCCGTAGGCGCTTACATACGGAATAACTACTGTTTTATGCGGATTCGGATTGACCACCGTACTCCATTCTTCATAAAGATTCAGGATCTGGTCAATCTTGTTGTCGATAACCGGCCCGTGCCCCGTACAGATCATGGAAATATCGAAATCTCTGACCCTCGCCAGTGCTTTCAACATAAAAGGCTTGAACGGCCCGATGATATTGTCGTAATAGTATTTCGTAGCTTTCATATAATCTTCCCAGTCTGTCACTTTGCTTAAAAGCACGCCGTCGAATGCATAATGGGATCCGAAGGAATCGCAGGTCACCAGGATCTGCTCCTCCTCAATATAAGTGTACATCGTATCCGGCCAGTGCAGATTTGGCACAAACAGAAAACGAAGTGTCCGATCCCCAATGGTCATCGCCATATTGTCCCTCGCCGCTATCCCTGTGAAATCCCGGTTCACGATCTCCTTTAAAAATCCGAGAGCGCATCCGGTCGCAATGATCTTCATGCCCGGATTCAGATCCAAAAGCTTCTCTACGCTTCCTGCATGATCCGGCTCCGTGTGCTCCACTACAAGATAATCGATATGCTCCACATCGATGATCTCCCTCAGATTTTCCAGATATTCGTCGAAAAATTTCTCCTTTGCAGTTTCAAAAAGAATAGTCTTGTCCCCTGCTTTCAGCACGTAAGAATTGTATGTTGTACCAAATTCCGTGTACATAATGATATCAAAGACACGCAAGTTGGCGTCTACAATCCCCGTCCAATAAAAATTCTCCCTTAATTTGAGTGTTTTCATATTTACCTCCGATTTTCGACAATAAAAATAATAATTATTGTTTCTAGTATAATCCCCTCTTCCAAAAAAATCCAGTCTTTTTTCTTTTGTTTTATCTTCATTATAAAACCGGCAAAAGCAATTACCTCTGCCGGTTTTTATTCTGCTCTTTATTCAATTTTGCGGTATGTATATACTTCTCTGTGCAAGCCCTTTGAAAGAGTTACGCCCTGCTCATACCGTCCACGCTCAGGATCACTCCCGTGATATAAGACGCCTCGTCGGAAGCAAGAAACGTAAAGGCATTGGCGATATCTTCCGGCTGTCCCAGTCTTCGCAGCGGAATCTGGGCAATCAACGGATCAATAACTTCCTTTGGTACAGCCTTCATCATATCCGTTTCCGTGATACCAGGCGCCACCGCATTGACACGGATTCCCTTCGGCCCAAGTTCCCTTGCGAGAGAGATCGTAAATCCATTTACCGCAAACTTGGATGTCGGGTAAGCCACCCCCGCAGCCTGTCCGGAGATGCTGACCATGGAGGAGGTAGAAAGAATCACGCCGCTGCCCTGTTCCACCATATAGTCCACTACCGCTCTGGAAGCATGGAATACACCTTTCACGTTCAGATCCATTACTTTCTCAAACAAATCCTCAGTATAATTCGTAAACGGTGCACTGTCGGACATCCCCGCATTATTTACGAGGATGTCGATCCGCCCATACTTCTCGTGGATCTTTGCGAATGACTCTTTGACAGATTCCAAACTGGAAAGATCCGGCCAGATCCCTTCCACTTTTGCGTCCGGACAGCTCTCTTTGACCTGTGTCACCGCTTTCTCTGCTGTCTCCTTCCTGCTGGCCGTCAGGACCACTGTCGCCCCCTCTTCCAGAAATTTCTTCACCGTGGCAAATCCGATTCCACGGCTTCCCCCGGTAACAATCGCAACTTTTTCTTTTAGCTTCATACGATATACCTCCTTTACTATCGTCCGTTTATATAGTTATTATAACACTTTTCTCAGATTTTTCAGTGACAAGCTCACAATCGTGTGATAAACTTTCTTCCGCAATTACTAAAATGGTCCGGTAGAAATCAACTGACTTTCTACCGGACCACTCTCCACATTTGATCCATATATTCTATGTAAGCTGCTGTTACTGTATTGCCCTCCAGAACACCTCTTCCATCTTTTCATATCTGCACAAAAACGATTCTCTGCTCGCCTCCATCATCTCATCTCTCGAAATGCGGGCAAACCGGATCACATATCCTCTTTTGAGCGCCAGCTCACGAACAAACTCTCTCTGCGTTCTCCCATTACCCTCCCGGAATGGATGCAGGGCATTGATCTCAGAAAAATAATAGGCAATCCTTCTGATAAACCGGTCCTTGGAAATCCCTAAGAGGCAGTTCTCATCTTTTAGTTTTCCAAACAGCACGTGTGCCTGTTCCTCGATAAATCGTGCTTTGCAAAAGACCGCTGCCTTGGAAATATCGACCGTGCGGATCTGACCTGCCCAGGAATAAAGATCCTGGAACAGGTATCTGTGAATACTCTGAAGATGCTTCAGATCAAAATCGCCTTTAACAGGCGTATCAAGAAGATCACTCATACGAAACATCGTAAGGCGCCTCTCGGCCTCTTCCAGCTTCGCTTGATCACGAATATCCATCTTGTTCATCAAAACGTCCGAATCCGGATAACAGTAAATCGTATCGCTCATCTATGCCTCCGTGTATTCTGCCAGGATCTTCTCCCTGAATTTCTCTTTGTCCGCCGCTCTTTGATACTGCTTCAGAAGCTCCAGGTCTTCCTCAGTCAGCGTCAGTCTTTCCATCTCCATGGAGGCTTTGACTTCTTCTGTCTTTTCCTTTTCTGTGTAATCCTTCGACATCCTTACTTCAAACGGAATACTCTTTGTCATAATAATCTGTTTCAACAGCATATTCACTACAGAGGACAGATTCGTTCCAAGCTGCTCTAAAATCACGCTGGCCTGCTCTTTATCTCTCTCGTCTGTCCGCACCTGCAAAAAAGTCTTCGCCATTGTTTCGCACCTCCTGGATTCTATTTTACTTTTTTGTATTTACATTGTCAATACAGATCCATAGAGGCAACATGATCTGCTTATCTTCGTCGCTGTCTGCACACCTCATACATCAAGATTCCTGCCGCCATTGCCGCATTCAGCGACTCCACCTGCCCGTGCATCGGAATCTTAATCCTGTGCTCTGCCTCGGTGCAGATCTCTTGCGGCAATCCGTTCCCTTCGTTTCCGATCAGAAATGCAGTTGCCTTCGTATAATCCTCCTCATCATAAAAACGGCTGTCATCCAGATGCGCGGCATATGTATGAATCCCACACTCCTTCATCTTTCCAAGCGTCGCTTTCAGATCTTCCACGATCACCGCCGGCATCCGGTAGATAGCTCCCATGGTAGAACGGATCGTCTTTGGCTGGTACAGGTCGGCGCAGTCCTTTGTAAGGATGACACCAGTCGCCCCAGCTCCTTCCGCCGTCCGAAGAATCGTACCAAGATTACCTGGATCCTGAAGATGATCGAGCACGATTAGAAACGGCTCCGTGCCGTCCCTTTTCTCAAAAAGGCTCTCCAGTCTTGCATCCTCTCTCCTGATGACCGCCAAAATCCCCTGCGGCGTTTTTGTGTCCGACATATGCGCGAAGACCTCGTCACTAACGACCTCCGCCCTCCTCAGAAGTCTATCGTCAAGCCCCGGATGCTTTTGTAAGAAGGTTTCCGAAATGTACAGCTCCAAAAGGCGTTCCTTTGGAGCCTCTCTTGTCAACCGGATCCCCTCTACCAAAAAGACATGCTCCTCGTTTCTGGCCTTTGCCTTCTTCTGCAGTTTAAGAATCCGTTTTACTTTTTGGTTTGCTGTACTTATAATCATGGCCTATCCGCTCCCTGCTCTCCTGTGTAATTCGTAGTCCGGTCTGCAGTCTCCCTTTCTGATGAATCACCTGTCTTTAGGTTGGATGTTTCATTCATCTTGACTTCCAGAATCCGTTTTATTGAGGCGTCGATCCTCTCTTCGGAGATTGTCCCCTGATGGACTGCTTCCAGAATTCCCTGGTATGCCTCCTCAAAATTCTGTGGCATCAGGATCATATCGACCCCTGCCTGCACGGCTTTGACCGCTGCCTCCCCGGAAGTGTAATGATCTGTAATCGCTCCCATGTCCATGGAGTCGGTAATAATAATCCCCTCGTAGCCAAGCTCTTCCCGCAGCATTTCGGTGACAACGTCCTCCGATAATGACGCAGGGGTATCGTCTGTCAAAATCTCCGGCAGGGAAATATGCCCTACCATCACAAACCCAGTACCAGCCCCGATCGCTGCCTCAAACGGCAGAAGTTCACTCTCTTTTAGCTCCTCCTTTGTTCGGTTCAAAGGAACGCTTTTTTCATGGGATTCCCCCTCAGTGCCGCCATCTCCCGGAAAATGCTTTGCCACAGTATAGATTCCCTGGCTGTGAAATCCTTCCACTGACTCAGATACCATATCCGATACCAGCTTCGGGTCTGATCCGAAAGACCGGTGTTGAGCAGTAATGTTCTCCGAATTCAGCCTTACGTCCGCCATCGGGGCAAAATCCAGATTAAATCCCAATTCTTTCAGATAGGTTCCAATCGTTTTTCCGGCCTCGTATGCCTTCTTACTGTCGTCGGTTGCCCCGATCTCAGACATATTTCCTACATTTTCGATTCCGAAATTCGGATTCCCGGAAATTGGAGCCACTGTTCCGCCCTCTTCCTCGACTGATAAAAACGGAACCAGTCCCACCGCCTCTTTAGAAAATCCAGTGACTGCATCGTTCCACGTCTGAACCTGTTCCTGGGAAATCAGGTTATTCCCCATCATAATAAGACCTCCTACCGGCGTCTCGTGATAGGCAGTCTCTGTGACTTTCCCTGGATTCCATGTGCCTTCGACTCCCGTCAGGGCGTCCGGCGTAATGATAAACATCTGTGCCACTTTTTCCTCTATAGAAAGCTCCCCCAGTTTCTTATCAATCTGCCTTTTGTTCTCCTCTTTCTTCTGTATGTCTTTTTCCTTCTGATCTTCTTTCACCTGCTGTGTCCCGTCTGTGCCATCCGTTTCATCACGGCCTGCATGGCTGAAATAGATCACTGCCGCAAACGCTCCTGCGGAAAGCAGCATACAGCCGATCCCAAGAGCCCATCTCCCCATTCTTCTTTGTTTTCTTTTCCTTTTGCTCATATACTCCCCTTATCTAGTAACTTTTTCAAAAATTTATAAAATCTTAATTATATTAACTTTTAGAGTATTATAATCGACGCACCATGTCAACCCCGTTTCCCTCAAAATCGCCTATTTGCGGTATCTATTCAGCCATGCGGCCTGAAACAGTAACAATTTGTCGCAAGCTTGCATCCCTTTTCTCCCCATAAACAGGCAATGACCTCTGGCGTTCTCCGTCAGAGGTCATTGTCGTCTGTGTTTTAGTATGTTCCATAATGAACCTTGTCCATAGGAAGATCACTTAATTCGTACGGTGCCTTCTCTTCATCCGGTACTCCAATCGTCAGAATCGCCTGAAGCTTATCGTTCTCCGGGTAGCCCAGAATGTCTCTGACATAGGCTTCGGTATCTCTTCCATCTTCTGCCTTTCTGAGTCTCCCCTGTACCCAGCAGCTTCCAAGTCCGAGAGCATGAGCCATTAGATGCATGTTGCTCATCACTGCGGAACAGTCTTCTGTCCAGACGTCGGACGCATCCTCATTTCCAAGTACTACAATGGCACACGGAGCTTCCTTTAACATCTTTACAGAACCCGCACGACAGTCTGCCATCTTCTGAAGGACATCTTTGTCTGTCACGACGATGAATTCCCAAGGCCGGATTCCCTTTCCTGTTGCGGAAAGCATTCCTGCCTGAAGAATTTTTGTAATATTTTCTTCAGATACCGGCGCGTCGGTGTATTTCCGGATGCTGCGTCTTGTTCTCATTAATTCTAATAAATTTTATATCTAATTTTTGATTATCCGTATAAACACTATACTTTCAAATATTTTGAAGTATAGAAAAGCACTCATTTTACCACGAATTTACCATAATTAAACGAGCCTTGATATGACTATAAATAACACTAAAAAGACCTCACACCTAAACGGTGTCTTTTTTAAAAGCAGTCAATCATAAGACCAACTGCTTTGTAAATATAGATATTAAATTGTTAAGCTGAGATTTTACTTAGATTTATCTTTCACTGGTTTGCTATTTTCATCATTTTCTCCTTCAAGCCATGCCATTATGCCAAAGTTACAAAATGGATAAATTATTACTTCTTTATAAACTTCTTGCTCACAACGAGGGCAGATGACATATTCTTCACCTTTTACATTTTTTAATTACCGAAATGCCCTTTTTTATTTGCAAATTACATGTCTTATAGCTTACCATGTTTTTCGTATCTTGCGACTCTTGATATTTTGTTATCCTCATCTACAAATACTACTTTAGGTGGATTTTTCTTTACCTCTTCTGGAGTCATCTGTGCATAGCACATTATGATTATCTTATCACCTGTCTGAACACATCTTGCAGCAGCTCCATTGAGACATATCATTCCGCTGCCTCTTTCTCCTGCAATTGTGTATGTCTCAAATCTGTTCCCATTATTTATATCTACGATACTTACCTTTTCATACTCCAAAATTCCGGCACTGTCAAGTAAGTCTTCGTCTACAGTGATGCTTCCTACATAATCAAGTTCTGCTTGAACTACTGTAGCTCTGTGTATCTTCCCCTTTAACATTTCAAATGTCATATTTAACCCCCGTTTAACCTTCGTAAATAAAGTTGTCAATCAATCTGGTTTTGCCGATATAAACTGCCATGGCAACTAGTACTGGTGCTGTCATCTCCTTGACCGGTTTAACTGAAACAGCGTCTACAGCCTGAACATAATCTATTTTCGCCATAGGCTCAGTTTCAATAAGCTTAATCATTTCTGATACAATTTTATCTGTATCTTTTTCTCCTGCTTTTGCCATATCTTCTCCGAGCTTAACTGCTTTGCTTAAAATTAGTGCCGCCTTTCTCTCATCTTTGCTTAGATATGTATTTCTTGAACTCTTTGCAAGACCATCCTCTTCTCTAACTATAGGGCAGCCCACAATTTCGATATCAAAGTTCAAATCTCTAACCATTCTTTTTATAATCGCAAGCTGCTGTGCATCCTTTTGACCAAAGTAAGCTCTGTCGGGATTTACAATATTAAAAAGTTTAGATACTACTGTGCCTACACCCCTGAAATGTATTGGTCGTGATTTTCCACAAAGTTCCTCTGAAAGACTTTCTATGTTTACATATGTTGAAAAATCGTCAAAATACATATTTTCCGGCTCAGGATTAAATATTAAATTAGCACCTGCCTCCTCACATAGCATAGTATCCCTTTCCAAATCCCTCGGATAGCTTTCCAAATCTTCCCCTACTCCAAATTGAGTCGGATTTACAAAATCACTGACAACAACTCTATCGTTTTCTGAAACAGCCCTTGTAATTAAACTCTTATGTCCTTCGTGCAAAAATCCCATAGTAGGAACAAGACCTACTGTAAGACCTTCTTTCTTCCATTCTTTGACTATAACTCTCACTTCATCTACGGTTTTTACTATTTTCATCGTTCTATCTCCTAATATAACTTGTTAATTACATCTTCTGAAATTTTAAATGTGTGTTCAGGTGCTGGAAAGCTTCCCTGTTTAGTTTCTTCTATATATGCAGCAAAGGCTTCTTTCATTACATCTCCTACCTTTGCGAATTGTTTTACGAATTTAGGTGTAAAGTCAGAGACCATTCCAAGCATGTCCTGATAAACGAGAATCTGTCCATCGCAGCCAGATCCTGCACCTATTCCTATTGTAGGAATATTAATGCTTTCAGAAATAATTTCCGCTAATTTTGCAGGTACGCATTCCAAAACAATCGCAAATGCTCCTGCTTCTTCAACAGCTTTTGCCTCTTCAATGAGTTTCTTTGCTCCCTCTTCACTTTTTCCCTGAACTTTAAAGCCTCCAAAAACGTTCACTGACTGAGGTGTAAGTCCAATATGTGCCATAACAGGAATTGAAGCAGCTGTAATAGCTTTAATCTGTGGACAAACAGAGGCTCCACCTTCTAGCTTTACTGCTTGACATCTTCCTTCTTTCATAAGTCTTCCTGCGTTATACATGGCCTCTTCAACTGAAACTTGATATGACATAAACGGCATATCTCCAACTACTAAGGCATCTTTGGCACCTCTTGTAACTGCTCTTGTATGGTGAATCATATCTTCCATTGTTACCGGCAAAGTATTTTCGTATCCGAGCATAACCATGCCAAGAGAATCTCCAACGAGAATACCGTTAATACCTGACTGATCCATCAATTTAGCTGTCGAATAGTCATAGGCTGTCAGCATTGTAATCTTATCGCCCTTAACCTTCTGTTCTTTAAAAGTGGATACTGTGTTTTTCATTTTTAATTACCTCCGTCATCTTCAAATAGTCACTGTCTAAATGTTTTTCCTGTGCAATACTGAGAAGCTTTTCTGAAAGCAAAAGATATATCATCTCATATCCCACCTTTTCCTCAGACTCGTTTATCCATGCTGCCTTAATAGCTTCAATGTGTTTTGTGATAGTCGACAAATCATTTCGCTCAACAGGACCTGTGAGGGCAGCCGCAACCCCTTTTTCTGCCAATGTGTCGGCATTTCCAGTAAACAAAGGCACTAAGGCTTTCTTTGCATCTTTTTTATCAAAGCCGCATTTTACAAGCATTTCAGCCCCCACTTGAAAAAGTCCGTTTACGAGATTGCTTACAACTACTGCACCGCAGTGGTAAAGAGATTTATTTTCCGCTCCCATTGCGATTACCTTATTTCCTGCTCGCTCAAAGATACTCTTAATCTCATCTAGATTCTCTGCCGAACCCTCCACAGTAAAATAAGCCTTATTCAAGTGTTTCCATGATTCGCACTTATCACTTATTGCATATAGGGGATGTACCGAATAGATATTTGCACCGAGGTTTTCACCATCAAAAAAAACGGTTGATGAAATCGAACCGCTGCAATGACAAATATTTTTATTTTTAATATCCAGATTCTTCATATAATCCCATACTTTGCTTATCTGTCCATCAGGCACAGTAATAAACAGGGTATCACTGTCACTTAAGATATTCTCTATACTCTTATATAGTTTTGTGTTAGTAAAATCTGCTGCTGATTTAGCTGATTCCGGTGATTTGCTGAAGTAACCCGTAATCTCTACGCCGTTTTCCTTCAGGTATTTTCCAAGGGAAAATCCTACTTTCCCCGCTCCGATAAATCCTGCTCTCATATCGATCACTCCTTTCTGGGAAGTGACAATCATGAAAATCTGCATGGATGAGGTCTCGTTCAAACTGATATAATCCTCATGGTTTAAAAATAAAAAATATGTGGTATAGTTTCTGTTCGAATACTATCTACCCATTACTATAGCACCTATTTAAGTGATTGTACAGAGAAAAAAATAAGGCACCACTCTAACTAATTTATCATTAAAGTGATGCTAATATAAATCGTGTTATTTAGCTTTTCTGTATTTAATCATTTTCACAATCTGAATTATCAAAGTCGGGATAAAAATATAAAGCATGACAAAACACTTCTTCATTTTTCGCTTGATTACCCACCACAGAAAAGAAAGAACCCTGTAAAGAGCCTTACCACCATTGGTGGTGCTTTGCACTCTTGATTGGGCTTTTTGTTTGCTGTATCTTTCATGCAAGAGGAAAATTAAAGTCCTCTATTCCATTTCTCTTTTAGATAATCTTCATAGTCCGTTTCATTAAAATCTAATTGTGGCGAAGTGTTGGGAATGTTGTTTCTGTTGTCTATATCTGCAAGCTGACGGAATATCCAATCATCATAAGGGTCGTGATATTTATACTCTTTGGGCTGTTCTCTGTATCGGTCTAACCCTCGCATTTCCTTATGTACTTTCATCATGCGTT
>OBXW01000745.1_pt1 | contig 15365 bp, 7 predicted proteins | sample 1495431 | NCBI WGS metagenome assembly OBXW01 (sample SAMEA2580166, study PRJEB22360) | human gut metagenome | biome: human gut; feature: human-associated habitat; material: faeces | place: Denmark | collected 2008/2010 | reverse complement strand
TCATACTGGAAAAGAAATTGATAAGTTAGACGGTACAACATTTAGTTTATATGATGCTCAAACGGATGGGAATTTAGTTGCTACTGCAACGTATCAAAAAGATAAAGGAATTGTTTTTGATAATTTACGCCCGAACACTACTTATTATTTACAAGAAGATATATCACCAAATGGTTATGTAATCAAAGATTCTAATCGAATTAAAGTTACAACCAAAACTAATGGAGAAGTAACAACTATTGAAGTTGAAAATGAACCTTTAGGAAGTATTAAAATCGAAAAGATATCAGAATGGTCTATTTATGGAGCAAATGATAGTAAGACTACACGTTTCCCATTAGCTGGAGCTGAATTTACTTTATATAAAGATGTAAATGGTGATAGTAAACTGCAAGATGATGAAAAGGTTAATGGAATAGTAAAAAATAGTGATACTTTAGGAATTGTCATCTTTGATAATTTAGAAAAAGGAAAATATTTATTTGTTGAAACGAAGGTTCCTGATGGTTATGATGAAACAGTTATGAATGATGTATATGCTGTTGAGGTAACTGAAGGAGAACAAAATATTGTTTATACCGAAGCTGGAAAAACAGATGATGCTCAAAATCATGGTCCTATTATTAATACGACAACAGCTGGTAAGTTTACATTTACTAAAACTGATCCTGAAGGAAAAGGTTTAAGTGGAGCTACTTTCCAATTGATGAAAAAGAATACAGATGGAGATTATGAGAATTATTTGGATTCATTTACGATAGAAAATACAGATGGTAAATTTGAATCTTCGGTAATTGAAACTGGTAAATATCAGTTAGTAGAAATCACTGCGCCAGACAATTTCGAGATTATGCAGCCAATTGAATTTACGATTGAAGCCGGCAAAGTGACAACAGTTACTTCTAAAGATGCAAATACAGTAGTTAATCAAGCCCTTGGTAAAGTGGTTATTACTAAATATGATGATCGCAGTAACTATTCAAATGTGGGAAATAAAGTCTTAGAAGGTGTTGAATTTGGATTGTACCAAGAATCTGGTGACTTAGTTCAAACAGTAAAAACTACTGGTAAAGATGGTAAAATTATATGGACTGATGTTCCTGCTGGAAATTATTATGTAAAAGAAGTTGCGACTTTAGACGGTTTTGAACTTGATACTACTGTGTATCCTGTTACTGTTGAATCAGGACAAAGAATACTTACCAAATACAGATGGTAAAATAATCAACCATTCTAATATGGGTAAAATAGTTGTTAAAAAGACAAGTGATGCTAATGAAAACTTAGCAGGGGCAGTATTTAAAATAACTAATCCTAACGATAGTGGTTTTGTACCAATTATTATTACTACAAATGAAGATGGAATAGCTAAAACAGAATTACTGCCAGCTAATAAAGAAGGTACAACTTATGTAGTTACAGAAATTAAAGCGCCTGATGGTTATACTCTTGATGACAAGTATCATGACATCGAACAATCTGTAAAAGTATATCCAGTCCAAGATGAAACAGTTATTTTATCAGAACAGAGTAAAAACTATCTTGAATTTAAGAATAAAAAGCAATCTGATATTATGGATATTGATGGTAAGATCATAAAGTATATTGATGGTGATAATAACACTTTATTAACTGCAAAGACTGTTGAAACACCATTATTAGATGCTGCGGATACAGAAACATTCTTATTGAGAGAATATGCTCAAGCTAAAAATGATGTACCAGTAAGAAGTGTTGAAGTGGAAGATAGTTTAATTAAAATGTATTATTATGATGCTAATGGTAATTCGGTTGAATATATGCCAGATGCACCTTATGTAGTTAATACTGTAACAGTTCATAGTGCAACTGATAAAAATGGTAATAAGATTCAAGCTCGAGTATACTATCAAACAGCTGGTAGTGATGAATGGACGACTAATAATAGTTTAGTTGCTGATGTCTCAACGAATAGTCAAGGAATTAGTTTAGAAGGTTTAAATGCATTAAAAATCAAAGTAGTATATACAAATGTTGTTAGCAAGGACTTAATTGCAGAGAATTTTAATGCTACAGGAATTGATGTGAATGTGACATTTAATAAACGTCCTTCAGATGCGACTGTTCATGAAGTTAGAAGAGTTTCAAACCAAACAAGTGTAACATATAACTATACACTTAAAGATAATGAAGGTAATGATCAAAATGCGCAGTATACAAAAGTTTCAGATATAGTAAATCTATATTATCCTTTAAAAGAATCAGTAACTCCTCGAGTTTCACTAGGAATTGTTTCTGGTGAGAAGGATAAAACTTATAAGCCAGGTGAAACTATTGAAAGTGTAATTACTGTTAAAAATGAATCAACTAAGGAAAATGAAATTATTGAACAACCAATTATTAGTTTTGATTTACCTATCGGTATGTCACTAAATAATAATAGTTATAGTATAGGAGATTTACAAACTAGGTTCCAAGTAATAGTATTTGAACATGATGGAGATACCTCAGGTAAAGCATTAGAACCAGATGAATATACTGTTACTTATACTAATGATGTTCCTGCTCGTGTTGTTGAAAATAATCAATTAGTTGAAACGACATCAAAAACTAAGAAGATAACAATTGATTTAGGTGAAGATTTTAAATTTAAACCTGGAATGAAGATACAGATTAGTTATAAAGGAACTAGTTCAATTAATGATACTAGCACAACATTATGGGCACCAGCATACTTTACTAGTGGAAAAATTATTGCTTTGTCAGCTGAAAATCCTTATGGAAATAGTTTTACTGTCGAATCCGCTACAGGTTCTAGTTACAATACACTTGTTGCTGACAGTGTGCTAGATGAAATTACTAATAAACCAGATGAAACCGGTGATGGATTAAAGTATCCAAATAGTAACGGAATCATTAAAATCAATGAACAAAATTATTTATCAATCTATAAACAAGTTAAAGGTATTTATGATGATGATTATTTAAATAATAATCAGATTGCTAAAACAGCTCCTGGCGAAGATTTGGATTATAAGATTGTATTTAAAAATGGTGAAAAATCAGATCGTGCTGTTAGTAAGGCGCGTGTTGTAGATATTTTACCATTTGAAGGTGACTCGTTAGTTAATCGTACAAATGATAACTATACTGCAAGGGTTACAAATCTTGATAAATCACCAATTTTAAATTATGTAGATTGTTTAACACCAGGTGTTTCTTATAAAGTCTACTATTGTGTTGGTGAAAGTGAAGATACTAAATGGGATGAATGGAAACAAGATGCCCGTACAAGTAAAACTGCTTCAGAAGAATTGCCAATTGTATATGGTAATATGGATGATGATGATTGGACAAGCGGCGCTCATCAATGGATAGAAGCATCAAATGATATTGATTTAAGACTAGTTAGTGCTATTGCTGTTGAATTTGATTTCTCTAATGCGCCATTAGAACCTAATCAGTCAATTGAATTGCATGTCAACATGTCTGCTCCTGAGTACAGTACTTCAGATTTAGAGAAAGTATCTGGTAAGTTAATGTCTAACTCTGCTTTAGTTGCAGTTAAACGTACTGGTCTAGATACTGTAAATGACAGTGATATTGTTGAAAATCTTGAAGTTAAAGCTGAAATTGCATTACCTAAAGGAACAATCGGTGATTATGCATTCTATGATATGAACCGTGATGGTTTACAAGATAGCAATGATTTACCGGTTCAAGGTTTAAATGTAACATTGCATAAATTTGTTACAACGATTAATCAAAATGAAGGAAAAGTAACTAAAGAATTAGATTCAGAAACAACTTTGACTGATGCCAGTGGTAAATATGAATTTACAAATCAAGATTGTAATGTTTTAAAAGATGGTAAGACGGATTCATCATCAACTAATCCAAATGATTATGTTGGTAACAAGTATTATCAGTATCAAGTTGAATTTGCTATTCCAGAAGATGAGTCTTTATATAAATATGAGCCAACTCAAAGATACGCTCAAGATGTTGATGGAAAACCACAAATTGAAGCTGATTCTAATATTGGAAATGATCTTAATAAGGATGATTATTGTAAGACAGAATTATTTACTTTGACCGCAACTAAACAAGCTGATGGCAGCTTAGTAGGAGAAACTAATTTAACATTAGATGCAGGATACGTTGCATTAGGATCTCTAGGAGATTTTGTCTGGTTTGATGAAAATAAAAATGGTATTCAAGATCCAGAAGAAACTGGTGTAAAAGATGTGATTGTAAATCTTTATACAGTAACTAATGGTGAGGTTAGTGGTACTCCAGAAAAAACTACTAGAACTGATGAAAATGGTTACTATTTATTTACTGATTTAGAAGATGGAAGTTATGTTGTTGAATTTGATATTCGTGGTGTTAAACCAACAATGGGCGGTGGACACGCGGAACGTTTCTACTTTACTAAAAATGGTGGAACAACAGATAGTGCAATTGATTCTAATCCAACTATTACTGATGAAAATAAGAATACTTTAATTGCTCGTAGTGAAGTAATTGATTTAGCTTATCATACAAGTGATATGACAATTGATGCTGGGTTAACAGTTTATAGTGCAATATCTGGTGTTGCATTTGAAGATCGTGATTATTCTGATATTCAAAATTATCAAGATAGTGATGGTAAAGATGTTGATATCAAATTACCTGGTACGATTGTTGAATTATATCGGGTTGATGAAGAATTTGGAATTGAAAATAATATCCCAACAGAATTAGTCGCATCTACTGTAGTTGGTGAAGATGGAAGCTATTTATTTGATTATTTAGATTCTGGAACATATGTTGTTAAATTCACATATCCTGAAGGATATAAGGTTATTGAAGCAGATGTTGGTGATGATGATACGCTTGATAGTGATGTGGCTTATCATATTGAGACTAATGAGAATAGGATGTCGGGATATACAGGAGTTATTAATATTCCTGTCAATACAAGAGTTGATAATGTTGATGGTGGTGCAAGATTGTATAGCAGTTTAGGAGACTATGTTTTCAAAGATGTTAATGCTGATGGTCTTCAAGATGAAACAGATATCGTGATGCCGGATGTACCAGTATATTTGTTTGCTAGACAAAAAGGTGAAGAAGTATGGACATCAATTGCAAATACAATAACTGATCAAGATGGTAGATATCGTTTTGATAACTTAAAGGGTTCAACTTATACTGGTATTGAATATCGTGTAATCTTTGATTTACCACTTACTACAAAATTGACAGTTCCATATGCTGGGGATGATCCAGAACTAGATTCTAATGCTTTAAATGAATATGTACCAGGACTTGGTTTCCCAACTCAAACTATTGATTTAGCATATAATACAGTAGATTTAACATGGGATGCTGGAATCGTTCAATCAAAAGGTTCTGTGGGTGATTATGTTTGGTATGATACAAATGTCAATGGCATTCAAGATGAAAATGGAACAGGTATTGAAGGTATTAAAGTTATTTTAGAAACTAATTTAACAGGTAATATTGCTGATGAAAATGATTGGCAAGAAGTAGGTACAACTTATACAAATAGCCAAGGATATTATATTTTCAATGAGCTATCAGAAGGATATTATCGAGTTAAATTTGAAATTCCATCAAAATACAAAGTTACATTGTCTACTCAAGGTGAAGATAGTGCTGAAGATAGTGATGGTATTTATAGCGAAGATGGAATTTGGTATTATACCCGTTCATTCTATTTAGATCAAGATGGATATGATATGACATGGGATTGTGGAGTATATGACCCAACAGATACAAAATTAACTAAAACAGGCAGCACTGTAACTGGTGATAGTTCTGATATAAATGGATATGTTGTCTTAGGATTTAGTTCAATATTGGCTTTAGGAGCAGTATACTTTGTATCAAATAAAAAAAGAAAAGCTAAAAAAGCTGAGAAAATCTAGCTAATTTATAAAGAGGCAGATTAAAACCTGCCTCTTTGTATGATAAATTAAAGTTTTTTGACTATTTGCTAATTTTATTGTTTTTTGTGATAAGAGTGTGATACTCGAATGCTATTATAAGTGTGTAAAAAGGAAATGGATTGAAAGATTTAAAGGGGGAATGACCTATGAAAAAGAAATTATTCAGATTATTAGTGGTTCTAGCGATGATTGTTATGCCAGTTACAGGAGTGATGATCAATGCTGAAGCTGCTTCAAATTTAATGTTAGGGACAGCTGTTTCTAACAATCCTGATACTAGAGTTTTCACAGTAAAAAACAATGGAGAAGCAACTACATTTGCATGGGAGGCAACTGGAACAGGTGAGACTAACGGTGTTAGTATTGCAAGAGGTGAAACTAAGCGAATTGAAGTACCTGCTGTAAATGGTAGTTCACATTTGACAGTATTAGCACAAGATGCTGCGGCCGTTCAAGAAATTGCTAGTTTAAATCAATACTATATTAATGTAACATTTAGTACAGTTGATGGGACAGAATTAATGAGTGCTAAAACAGTAACTTGTACTTATAACAATAATGGAACCTATACTGCACCAAGTACGATCACACTTGGAAGCAGTGTTTATGATATTAATGGTAATAACTATATATCTGTTCCTTATGGAACACGTTCAATTGATTTTAAGTATACAAAAAGAGCACAAACACCATATACTAGTACAGTTGCTTTGATTGATCAAGATGGTGTTGAGCATAAGATACTTTCTTATCAAGTAACAGAAGCTAATGGTGGTTCTGTTAATACACCAGAAACGTTCGTTTCAACAATCAATGGTAGAACTTATAAAAGAATTGCTGGGCAAAAAGCAACAGTAAGTCAAACTTATGCACAAGGTCAAATGAGATCAATTGTTCGCTATCAAGTTCAAGATGATGTAGCTAGTAAGCCATATAATATCTATATTCAATATGTAGATAAGGCTACTGGTAGTGCAATTTTAACGAAAAAATTGTTAGTAGAAAAAGATAAGACTGTTGATCATACACCATCTAAAACATTTATGAAGGGTGGAAAACAATACGAGGTAGTTGATGGAGCTAAAATTACTCATACTTTTGGTGATGCAACAAAAACATACCAAGTAGAATATAAACAAGTTATTACTGATGAAAATACACCACAACCAATTCAAGTAAATTATGTTGATTTAGCAACTGGAGAAGATTTACAAATTCATCAATATACAGTTGATCCTGGAAAAACAAAAACAATTGAAGTTGACACAACTGTTGAAATTGATGGTAAGACTTATGTTTTAAGTCCAAATCAAGAAAGTACAATTACTCATAAATTTGGTGAGGAAACTACAGAATACAATGTTTATTTTAATGAAAAAGGTTTAGAAGTTGATAAATATGAAGTATCTGTAACATATATGAATGTTTCAAACACATATGTAGGAGAAGATACATTATACACAACTAAATTAGAAGCCAATGTTGGTCAAGAACTAAATATTGAAGTTCCTGCACAATATGAGGCTAATGGAACAACGTATGTATTAATGAGCGGACAAGCAACTAGTTATTCACATGATTTTTATTCAACAAGAAGAAACTATGTAATGGTTTATCGTGATGTTAATGATACACAAAATGAAATAGAATTTATTCCTGGTGAAACTGGGACGGATTTGGCTGCTACTACTCCAGGAGGAACTAATTTTACAATCGATGGTGGAACTGGTAATCCAATGATTACTAATCCAGATGGAACAGTTACAACAGTAGATCAAGATGGACAAATCGTTCCATATGAGGAACCACAAACTGAAGTAGTTGATGAAAATGAAACACCATTGGCAAAGGGTGATAAGTCAACTAGTAATAATACTGCTTATGTAATCGGTGGAGGTTTTGCAACTGTTGCAATAATCGCTGGAATCGTTGCTTTTGTAATCAAAAAGAAAAAGGCTCAACAGGCATAAATAATTTGATCATTCCTATCCTTAGTAAAAGCAATTCTTAATTGGATTGCTTTTTACATTTAATTATTACTAAGAAACATAGTTTAATTTAATGGACATATATTAGGGTGATTGTTATAATGTTAAGAAGAGTTTGCGGGTTAAAAAATAAATAATAAAATTATGTTATTTATGTTAATTTTGATAATTTTAGAAATTATTAATTATAATATTATTAGTGGGGGTGATTTAGTGAAACTTAAGGTTGATTTTTTTAATGCCTATGTGATTAAATTGGATGAAGATCATTGGCTAGATTTTAATATAATTAATTCACCCAAGTTGGCTAAATTATTAGCTTATATTATTTATCATCATCGTCGTAAATTAAGTTCTAATGATTTACAAGAATTAATGTTTGCTTCAGGTGAATCAAATAATCCAGCTAATGCGTTAAAGGCTTTGATTTATCGTTTGAGAACCATTTTAAAAAATAATTTAGGTGAGTATGATTATATTTTATCTTCACAAGGAACATATTATTGGAATCCTGAAATAGAGATGATTTTTGATGTAGATGACTTTACCTTGTATCATCGTTTAGGACGAAATGAGATTCATGATGAGGAAATAAGAGCTAAATATTATATGAAAGCTTATTATCGATATAGTGGTGAATTTTTGCCAATGATAGAAAATGTGGAAAAGTTATCGATTATTAGAGGTTTTTTGAACTCACAATTTTTAAATGTATCACGATTCTTGATTGAATTTTATTTAAAAAAGGAAGAGTATGGAATTATTGAAGAAATTTGTATGAAAAATTTAGCTGATAATTATCTTGATGAGAACATTAATGCTATTTTAGTTCTTGCATTAGTTAAACAAGATAAGATAACTTTAGCTAAAGAACACTATAATAAAGTCACTTCCGCTTTAAAAGATGATTTGGGAAATGCAACGATTAGGAAAATGAAGTATTATTTAAATTATAATGTCAATAATGCTGAAGAAAGAAATATTTTTTCTATTCAAGATGACTTGATTGAAACAAAGACGAGAGGTGCATATAGTTGCGATTATGATTTTTTTAAAAAGTCATATCGTTTGGAAGCACGAAAATCAATTCGTAATAGAACTAAAAAGACGTTAGCAGTATTGACTATTACAGCTAAAAATTATATTAAAAATAATTTAGAAATTTATAATCTTGTTTTAGAAGAAACATCCAATATTTTAGAAAAAGTTATTTTAAATTCATTAAGATTAGGTGATATTGTTTGTAAATATAGTATGAAACAATTTTTGATTTTGCTTGATTGTGATGAAAATGGAGTAGTAAAAGCGATTAATCGCATTAAGAAGGATTTTTTAGCTCAGGATAAATATGAACGAGTTAGTATAGATTATAGTTATGCAGCGATTGCAGTAGCAAAAATGCATATAGATGATGAAGATATCTTAAAACTTCAATAAAAAAGAAGTAATTTTCCTCCTTAGTTAGTAAATGATAATAGGAGGTTTTTTATTATGTTTAAATACCCAATATACAAACAAGATAATAATTATAGTTGTGGAGCATACTGCATTAAAATGATTTTAAAATATTATCATTTAGATATTGAAATCAAAGAAATCAAAGAACGTTGTAAAGTGACTAATGAGGGAATTAGTGTTTATGGAATAATCAAATGTTTTGAATCGTATCATTTAGATGCTAAAGCTTATCAAAGTGATTTAAATACATTACTAAAGGAGACAAAATCACCTTGTATAATTCATCTTTTAAATGGTGAACTAACACATTATGTGGTGTTATATCGGGCAACAAAAAAATACTTATTAATTGGTGATCCTGCCCATGGGTTAACCAAAAGAACAAAAGAGTCGATTGAAAAAGATTATACAGGAATTTGTATCTGCATTCATCATGTTGGAAGATACAGAGTTTCTAGTCGACATCAGGAACAAAGTTTTATTAGTTTCATAATACTTCATTTAAAAAATAATTACTGTTATATTATCAGACTTGTTGCTAAAGCTATTTTGATTTCTTGCTGTAGTGTTTTAGGATCATATTATTTCCAAGGGTTAGTAGATCAAATCAATGGGATGAATTATATTATGATTTTAATTTTTACAGGTGTTTTTATGATAATAAGTGGGATTAGAATCATGATCAATTTTCAAAGGAAACAATTGGAAATAGAAATTCAGCGATATTTAAATCAAGAATATGTAAATAAAAGTGTCGTAAATATGCTGTATCTTCCCTTTAGTTATTATTATCGAAATCAAGAAGGAGTTCTTCTTACAAAAGTTCAAAATTTGTTTCAGCTAAGTGATTTTTTTATTCATTTTTATATGGCTCTATTTGTTGATTTAATTTTAATTATTGGTTTGTTAAGTGCCTTAATACTATTTTCAATGAATTTAGCTTTGGTTGTAATAGCTTTTTTAAGTATTATTACTATCGTTACAATTAAATGGCTTAAAATAGTTAATGGTTTAAATAAACAAATTGTTGTAAACCAAGAAATAATGAATCAAGGACATCTTGAGTATTTGAAAAATATTTATAATAGCCATCAGTTTTTTTTGAAAAAATTTATTAAAGAAAAGCTTAATTATTTATTTGAGGAATATAATTATAGCCTTTATCAACGGGACAGTGAATTAAATAAGTTGAATTTTATTAGTGAAACATTAATTCAATTATTATCTTTTGGCGTTGTATTATTGGCTAGTTTTCATTATAAAAAAGGAAGTATTAGTGTTGGTGATATTATCTTTTTCTATATGCTGGTATCGTATATGATTGAACCAATGTTTAATGTTATTGCTTTTATTATTAAGAAAGATGAAATTTTAATTTTATATGAGCGTTATAAAGAGATTATTCCTAATAGAAGTGAAAAAAAGCAAAAAATAAGGGGGCGAATCAGTAAGATTAGTTTTGATCATATTAGCTATAGTTACGGTTATAGTAAGCCGATTCTTCAACATTTGGATCTTCAGATTGAACGTTCATTATGGTTAAAAGGTGATACTGGGGTGGGAAAATCAACCTTACTTAAATTACTGATGAAGTATGATGAGTTATTAAAGGGGCATATTTATATTAATGGGATCGATTTAATGAATATTGATACTAATTCTTTGTATCGAAAGATTATTTATTTAGATCGAAAACCTGTTTTTTATCATGAATCATTGCGATTTAACTTGATTTTGAATAGTAAAGAGGAGGAACTGATGGAAAAATTGTTAAAGATATTTGGGTTAAATTACTATCTTGACCGTCTTGATTTGATTATTGAAACAGATGGTCAGCCTTTATCGTCAGGGCAAGCCCAGATAGTAATGCTTATCAGAGCTATCATAAAAAAACCAGAAGTTCTTATTTTGGATGAAGCATTGTGCAATATAGATGATTATAAAGCTAAGAAAATTATAAGCTACATACATGATAATTTGCCAAATACGATTATGATAATCGTAGCGCATCAAACAAAATTAGTGAATGAATTATTTGACTGTGCTATAATTAGAGATGGAAAAATATATAAGTAAATGAGGTAATTGTATGGAAATAGATTTTGCATTGATAAATGAAGCAGCTGGTTTTAATGAAGATTATACTGATGATTATCGTTCAATAATCAATGAAGCTGCAAAACAATTGGGAATTGAAGAAGATTTAGAATTATCATGCATCTTGGTAGATGATTCTAAAATTCACGAAATAAATAAAGAATATCGTAAAATAGATCGGGCCACAGATGTAATTAGTTTTGCATTAGAAGATAATGAGCAGTTTTATGTCCCAGGGATGCCAAGAAGTATCGGAGATATTTTTATTTCTGTTGATCATGCTAAAGTCCAAGCTGAAGAATATGGTCATGATTTAAAGCGTGAAATGTGTTTTTTATTTACCCATGGATTATTACATCTTTTAGGGTTTGATCACATGATAGAAGAAGACGAAATACAGATGATTGCAATGCAAAAATCAATTTTAGATGCTTTAAATATCACAAGACGATAAGTAGTTTATTGCTAATTTATAGACTTAGAAAGGATAAATACTCAATATCATGATTTAAGTTGAGTAGAAGTGGTTTTATGGATGTAAAAACAATAATTGAAAAGGCTTTTGAAGCAGCGAAAAATTCTTATAGTCCATACTCAAAATTCAAAGTAGGGGCATGTATTGAGATGAGAGATGGAAATTACTTTTTAGGGACTAATATTGAAAATGCAGCGTTTGGTTCAACTATGTGCGCAGAACGTAATGCTGTTTATGGTGCGTATAGCAATGGCTATGGTAAAGCTGATATCAAACAGCTGGCAATTGTGGCAGGTAGTGATGAGATTGTTTCACCATGTGGAGCATGTCGCCAAGTATTGATGGAACTATTACCACAAGATTGTCCAGTGATTTTGGCTAATCGTGAAAGTTATGAAATAACAACAATGAAAGAATTATTGCCGCGGGCATTTATAGGAGAAAGTTTAACATGTTCAAATCAGGATTTGTAAGTATCGTTGGTCGTCCTAATGTTGGAAAATCGACACTATTAAATAGTATTTTAGAGACAAAATTAGCTATCATGTCTGATGTTGCTCAAACAACTAGAAATACAATTCAAGGAATTCATACCGATGATGAAGCCCAAATAATTTTTATGGATACACCAGGTATTCATAAACCGCAAGATCGTTTGGGAACATTTATGAATACAACCGCTTTAAATAGCATTTTTGGCGTTGACCTAGTTTTATTTTTAGCACCGGCTAATGAAAAAATTGGACGTGGAGATAAATTTATTATTGAGCGCTTAAAGGAAGCCGATGGGCCGGTGTTTTTAGTATTAAGTAAAATTGATACTGTTTCAAAAGAAGAGCTGATTAAAAAATTACAGGAGTGGCAGGAATTATTTGATTTTAAAGAAATTATTCCAATTAGTGCAACTACTAATGATAATATTGATTTATTACTTAAAACGGTAAAAGCATATTTGCCAGAAGGGAATATGTATTATCCTCAAGATCATTTAACAGATCACCCAGAGCGTTTTGTAATGGCTGAATTTATTCGTGAAAAAATTCTTTATTTTACTAAAGAAGAAGTACCACATAGTGTTGCAATTGTGATAGAAAGAATGCTGGAAGATGAAGCGGGTGTAGAAATTATTGCAACAATTGTTTGTGATCGTAAAAGTCAGAAGGGAATTATTGTAGGTAAACAAGGGACGATGATCAAAAAGATTCGCCAGAATGCTCAACGCGAGATGAAACGTTTTTTACAAGTACCAGTTCATTTAGAGTTGTTTGTTAAGGTTGAAAATAATTGGCGCAACAAACAAAAATATTTAAAAGAATTTGGATATAATGAAGATGATTATTAATGGTGAAGAAAATATTACTGGACTAGTTTTAAAAAATAAGCCTTATAAAGAAAATGATATGCTGCTATGGATCTATACTCATGATTATGGCAAATTGGCATTAATAGCGAAAGGGGTAAAGAAGTTAAAAAGTAAAAATGCCCCTTCTTGTCAAACTATCACTTTGTCAGAATTTACTTTTATTCCTAGAAGTGGTTTATCAAATTTGATCAAAGGCGCTCCAGTTGAATATTTTCGCTATATTAAAGAGGATATTGAATTAGAAGCTTATGCAAGTTATTTTTGTGAGTTTGTTTATAAATTTACTAAGGATAATGATCCTGATGAGACTATATATAATACGCTGTTATTAGCATTACGTTCATTACAGACCGGATATAATCCTAAATTGGTCTATTTATTATTTAATGCCTTTATTATGGAAAAAACAGGTTCAAGTTTAGAAGTTGATCAATGTGTCAGTTGTGGGCGCCTTGATCATATTTCTGGAGTTTCAATTCATAGTGGTGGATTTGTCTGTCAAGAATGTATTGGAATGTATGATCAAAAATTAACAGTTGATGTTTTAAAAGGTTTTCGCTATATTAATAAATGGCAATTAGAAAATATTGATATGCTTCATCTAGAAGAAAATATAATCGATGAATTGATGCCTATTATGGAGGCTTATATTGATGAATTTACGGGGATTACGTTTCAAAGTCGTAAGTTTATTCGTCAATTCAATAATCTATAGAAATAATCGACAAAACTTTATCAACTTTTGTCGATTTTATTTATTTTTTGTAAAATTGTGTATATAATATGTAAATAAAGAAAGAGGAATGATCATGAGTGAATTTTTACCAATAAATCGAGAAGAAATGGAAGCAAGGGGTTGGCAACAACCAGATTTTGTATATATATGTGGGGATGCTTATGTTGATCATCCTTCATTTGGTGCAGCAATAATTTGCCGAACTTTAGAGAGTCACGGGTTTAAAGTATGTTTTTTAGCACAGCCGGATTGGCATAATGTTGAAGAATTTAGACAATTTGGCAAACCACGATTAGGTTTTTTGATTTCATCAGGAAATATTGACTCAATGGTTAATCATTATACAGTAGCTAAAAAACGTCGTCATAAAGATTTATATACACCCGGAAGTGAAGGCTTTAAAAGACCAGATCGCGCTGTAATCGTGTATAGTCAAATGGCACGCCAAGCTTATAAAGATGCTAATATTATTATTGGTGGGATTGAGGCTAGTTTAAGACGTTTAGGACATTATGATTATTGGGACAACAAAGTACGTAAATCGATAATTATTGATGCTAATGCAGATTTATTATTGTATGGAATGGGTGAAAATAGCATTATTGAAGTAGCTGAAGCACTTGATACCGGCTTGGAAATAAAATATTTAACTTATTTAGATGGAACTGTTTTTAAAACGAAAAATCTCGATGATGCTCACGAGCCAGTTATGTTGCCAAGCTATGAGGAAATTTGTAATGATAAAAAAGCTTATGCAAAATCTTTTCATATTCAGTATTTAAATACTGATCATTTTAATGCAAAAACTTTAGTAGAACCGTATCAAGGATGGTATGTTGTTCAAAATAGGCCTAATCGTCCGTTGAAGCAAAGAGAGTTTGATCGTGCTTATTCATATGCTTATAACCGTGATAGTCATCCTAGTTATAAGCAGCATGTTCCTGCAATTGATGAGGTTAAGTTTTCTTTAATTAGTAATCGAGGATGCTTTGGTTCTTGTAACTTTTGTGCATTGGCTTTTCATCAGGGAAGAATTGTTCAAGCGCGTTCGCATGAATCAATTATTAGTGAAGCTAGCAAAATGGTTTGGGATCCTGAATTTAAAGGATATATTCATGATGTTGGAGGACCTACTGCAAACTTTAGAGGGCCTGCTTGTTCTAAGCAAAATAAACATGGTGCATGTCCGACTAAACAGTGTTTATGGCCTAAAGCTTGTAATAATCTAGAAGTAAGTCATCAGGATTATTTAGAATTATTGAGGAAACTAAGAGTATTACCAAACGTAAAAAAGGTTTTTGTTCGTTCA
>OBXW01000740.1_pt1 | contig 15500 bp, 10 predicted proteins | sample 1495431 | NCBI WGS metagenome assembly OBXW01 (sample SAMEA2580166, study PRJEB22360) | human gut metagenome | biome: human gut; feature: human-associated habitat; material: faeces | place: Denmark | collected 2008/2010 | reverse complement strand
GGAAAGCGGCTGGAACATCAAGATCGTGTCCGCCGAAGAGGAAGACAAGGAGCTGCTGCAGCAGTTCGACATCAACCTGGACGAAGAGGAACTGCAGGAGGACGAGGATTTGAAGCCGCGTCCGCCGGTCGTCACCGTCATGGGCCATGTCGACCACGGTAAGACCCGACTGCTCGACACCATCCGCCGCACCAACGTCATCGAAGGCGAAGCCGGCGGCATCACCCAGCGCATCGGCGCATACCAGGTGACCGTCAACCTTGAGGGCGAGCCGCGCAAGATCACGTTCCTTGATACCCCGGGCCACGAAGCCTTCACCGCAATGCGTGCCCGTGGCGCCGAACTCACCGACGTCGCGATCCTCGTGGTCGCCGCCGACGACGGCGTCATGCCGCAGACCGTGGAAGCCATCAACCACGCCCAGGCCGCGCATGTGCCGATCGTGGTGGCCGTCAACAAGATCGATAAGCCGGGCGCCAACCCGGACAAGGTCCGCGGCCAGCTCACCGAATACGGTCTGGTTCCGGAAGAATACGGCGGCAACACCATGTTCGTCGACATCTCCGCGAAGCAGGGCACCAACGTCGACAAGCTGCTCGAAGCGGTGCTGCTCACCGCCGACGCCGAGCTCGACCTGCGCGCCAACCCGGATATGGACGCCCGTGGCGCCACCGTCGAAGCCCGACTTGACAAGGGCCGTGGCGCCGTGGCTACCGTGCTGGTGCAGTCCGGTACCCTCCACATCGGCGATGCCATCGTTGCCGGCACCTCCTACGGTCGTGTCCGCGCCATGCTCGACGAAAACGGCAACCACATGCAGGAAGCCGGTCCGTCCACCCCGGTGCAGGTGCTGGGTCTGACCTCCGTACCGACCGCAGGCGACCTGTTCCTGGTGGCCTCCGACGACCGTACCGCACGTCAGATCGCCGAGAAGCGTCAGGCCACCGAGCGTGCGGCCCAGCTGGCCAAGCGCCGCAAGGTCGTTTCCCTCGAAAGCCTCAAGGAGCAGTTCGCCAAGTCCGAGGTGGATATGCTCAACATCGTCATCAAGGGCGATTCCTCCGGTTCCGTCGAGGCTCTGGAAGATTCCTTGATGAAGATCGAGGTGTCCGACGAGGTCGGCATCCAGGTGATTCACCGCGGCGTCGGCGCCATCACCCAGAACGACGTCAACCTGGCCACCGTCGACAAGGCCGTCATCATCGGCTTCAACGTCCGTCCGAACCGCCAGGTGGCGGATCTGGCCGAACGCGAAGGTGTGGAGATCAAGTACTACTCGATCATCTACAAGGCCATCGAGGACATCGAAGCATCCCTCAAGGGCATGCTCAAGCCGGAATACGAAGAGGTCGTCACCTCCCACTCCGAGATCCGCGAGATCTTCCGCTCCTCCAAGTTCGGCAACATCGCCGGCGTCATGGTTCAGGACGGCGAGGTCAAGCGTGGTACGAAGTGCCGTATCCTGCGCAACGGCATCGCCACCGTCAACGACCTCGAGATCTCCTCGCTGCGTCGTTTCAAGGACGACGTCACCTCCGTCAAGGAAGGCTACGAGGCTGGCATCAACCTCGGCACCTTCAACGACATCGAGATCGGCGATATCATCGAGACCTTCGAAATGCAGGAAATCGAGCGTAAGTAGCCGAGTGCTTCGAGCTTCGCATCGATAACCAGGTAAGGAACGCCCACAGCCGGTTCACGACTGCGGGCGTTCCGTGATACAACAAGAACTTTTCACCAAAAGGACAGCAATGGCAGGAACCAATCCCCGCGCCGCGCGCATCGCGGCGTTGATTCAGCGTGTGATCGCATCGTCCATGGAGGCGCAGCTGCACGACAAGCGACTGGCCAACGTGACCATCACCGAAGTGCGCGTCACCAACGATCTGCAGATCGCGAAAGTCTACTGGACCCAGCTCGGCCACGAAGGACACGAGCAGGGCGAACGCCGCCGCGCGCAGCAGGCCCTGAACCAGGCCAAAGGACGCCTGCGTTCCCTGGTAGGCACCAAGGCCGGACTGCGACTCACCCCGCAACTGGAATTCATCTTCGACGAAGTGCCGGGCGAGGCCCATGAGATCGAGGACATCCTCGCGCTCGCACACAAGCGCGACGAAGAACTCGCCAAGTCCCGCGCCAACGCGCAATACGCCGGCGACGCCGATCCGTACAAGCACGACGAGCCCGATGATGACGACTTCGACGATGATGACGATGTCGAGGTCGAGGATTGGGACGATGACGACGAAGCCTGACAACTCCGGTCTGCTGGTCATCGACAAGCCGCAGGGCGTCACCAGCCACGATGTGGTCGCGGCGGTGCGTGGCGCCCTGCACATGAAACGCGTCGGCCATGCCGGCACGCTCGACCCGATGGCCACCGGCGTGCTGGTGGTCGGCTTCGGCAACGCCACACGTCTGCTCAACTACATCGTCGACCACGACAAAACCTACCTGGCCACCATCAGACTCGGCCAGCGCACCACCACGGACGACGCCGACGGCGAACTGCTGCCGGGGGAGGGAACTATCGCCGAATTCCCTTCACGACAGACCGTTGAAGACGTCATCGCCCATCATTTCACCGGGCGCATCGAGCAGGTGCCGAACTCCTATTCAGCCATCAAAATCAACGGCCAGCGCGCCTATGATCTGGCCCGAGAAGGCAAGGATGTGGACCTCAAGGCCCGTCCGGTGACCATCTCGGAATTCAGCGTTTCGGCAGTGCGATACGGCTATGCTTCGACCACATGCGCGGGATCACCGCTTGCCGATGCCATCGAAATCGCCCCGGAGGAATCCTGGCATGCCGAAACCGACGGGCAAAACGAACCGAACATGCAGCCAGTCATGGAACTCGACGTGACCGTGACCTGCTCGGCCGGCACCTACATCCGCGCACTCGGCCGCGATCTGGGCGCCGAACTCGGCCTCGGCGGCCATCTGACCATGCTGCGCCGCATCCGCGTCGGGCGTTTCTCGGTGAACATGCCAAACGTCATGACCGCCCATACGGAAGCCAAAACCTTCACCAACCGCGAAGGCATCGAAGTGACACGCAACCGTGCGGTGCTTGACGATGCCGAGCATGCCGTTGACCACGCACTCGACCTGGTCGCCAGCGCGGCCGCTTCCATGGACATGCTTCCCGTCACCGAACAGGAGGCGACGGACCTGCGGTTCGGCCGTAGAATCGCCCACGACATCCATACGACCATGGCCGCGTACGTTCCCGAAACCAACGATCTGGTGGCGATCGTGGAACGCGCCAAACGTGGCGAGACCAAGCCGGTCGCGGTCTTCAACTGAAACAATCAAGACCGGCCGGCACGCAATACGAACACGACAAACACACGGACAATACGCAAAGAAGGACACATGAAGACGATCACGCTTACCCCCGATGCCAGCGGCATGGTGGATTGGCCGACCCTGAGCAACGACAAGAAGTCCGTGGTGACCATCGGCTCATTCGACGGCATGCATCAGGGACATCAGGCGGTCATCCGCCGTGTGGCCGAACTCGCCGAACAGGAGCAGGCGTTCTCCGTGGTGGTGCTGTTCGACCCGCGTCCCGCGCTGGTGCACGCTTACGCCGCCAAACATGACGGTCAGGAACCGCCCGCAGGCACGCCTGACACGCAGGCGCTGACCAGTGTGAACGAACGGCTGCGCGCCATCGACGCCATCGGCGTGGACTACACGCTCATCGTGCGCTACACCATGGCATTCGCCGCGAAATCATATCGCTTCTTCCTTGGCCAGATGGTCGGCAAACTCGGCATGCGCACGCTGGTGCTCGGCTCCGACGCCGCCATGGGCGCGAACCGCGCCGGAAACGTGAAGGCCATTGAGAATCTGGCGCTCGCCACCGGCGTGTTCCAGCTGGAGGTCGTGGACGATTTCGGTCCGGGGCTGACCCGAGTGCCGGTCAATGCGAAGCCGGTGATGCCGTCCGAACCCGGCGAGCCTTCCGACCCTCTGGAGGGGGCTTCCAAGGCCGAACGACGCGCATGGAGCAAGAAGCATCAGGCCAAGGAGGTGCGCACGTGGAGCTCCACCAATGTGCGCTATCTGCTGAGCCAAGGCCGTATCAAGGACGCAGACGCGATACTCGGCCACGCGCATGCCGTGGAAGGCACCGTGGTGCATGGCGAGGAACGCGGCCGCACCATCGGATTCCCGACCGCCAATCTGAGCGAGAACGTCGCCGGATACCTGCCGGTGGACGGCGTGTACGCCGGCTGGCTGGTCGATTTGGGGGAGAAGTCCGCCGACGGTGGCGAAGAAGCCGGGGAGAAGCCGGCCGACGGCGTATCGCAGCAGTATGACGCTTCGTCCGTCAACGCGCGCGTGGCCATGCAGTCGCCACACCGCTGGCCGGCGGCCATCTCCATCGGCACCAAGCCGACGTTCAACGAGGACGGTGACGCCGAACGCGTGGTGGAAGCCTACGCCATCACCGATGACTGGTTGGACCTGTACGGCCATCAGGCGCGCGTGGAATTCGCTGGATTCCTGCGCCCGCAGATCAAATTCGATTCGGCCGACGATCTGGTGGTCGAGCTGAAACGCAACGTCGAGGAGACGAAGCGCCTCACCGCTTGAGACGGATCGGTTCGATTGATTTGATTGGTTCGATTGACGCGAATCATTGACGCCATCCGTGTTTTGTTACCCAAACGGGCTTTCCCGGGTTGCAAAAAGCGGATGGCGATGCCGTTTGGGCATCGGCGACCTATCGCAGAATCGCGGCCAACGCGTCCTGCAACGTATCCGCCTGCACCACGCCCATTCCCGGCACGGCGACGTTCTTGCGCAGCGTCGGCGCAACGGCGGTGGTGAAACCAAGACGCGCCGCCTCACGAAGCCGATATTCCAGTCTCGGCACCGGGCGCACCTGCCCGGTCAACGAAATCTCGCCGATCGCGCACGTCGTGCGGGGAATCGGTTTCGATTTCGCAGCGCTCGCCAACGCGGCCACAATCGCCAGATCGCAACCCGGCTCACGCGCCTGACCGCCGGCGATTGTGGAAATGTACAGGTCGTTGGCCAGCAGATTGATGCCACCGTGACGATATAACACCGCCACCAGCATGGCGATACGGTTGGAGTCCACACCGTTCGCCGCACGACGTGGCGTCGGCAGCACCGACTTGGTGACCAGCGCCTGCACTTCAATCGGCAGACTGCGATGCCCATCCAACGTGAACGTCACGCACGTGCCATCCACCTGCGTCGCCGCAGAACCATTGCCGGTTGATAGGAACAGGCCGGACGGATCGGTCACCTCCTCAATGCCCTCGCCGCTCATATCGAAACAGCCGACCTCATCGGTCGGTCCGAAACGGTTCTTCACTGCACGCAGCATACGCAACGCGGTTTCGGCATCGCCTTCGAACTGACAGACCACATCCACCAGATGCTCCAACGTACGCGGACCTGCGATCGAACCATCCTTGGTGACATGACCCACCAAAAGCACTGGAATATCAAGGGTTTTGGCGGTGTCAATCAGCGCGCTCGCCACTTCGCGCACCTGCGTGGATCCGCCGGAGATGCCATCGACGTCCTGCGAGACGATGGTCTGCGCCGAATCGACGATGGCCAACGCCGGCTTGAACTGTTCGATAAGCCCCAACACCGTGGACAGATCCGTGGTGGAGGCAAGCAGTAGATTCGGCTCCATGGCGCCGATGCGCGACGCGCGCATGCGGACCTGCGCCTGCGATTCCTCGCCGGAAATATACAGTACGGTATTGCGCTCGGTGGCGAACGCCGTCAGCCTCGCCACATTGCCGGCGGTTTCCAGCAGCAATGTCGATTTGCCGATGCCCGGCTCTCCTGCGATCAGCGTGACCGATCCCGGCACGATGCCACCGCCGAGCACGCGGTCGAATTCCGAAAATCCTGTGGCGATTCTGGAGATGTTCTCCGTGCCTATGTCGGTGATCGGCCTCGCCGCGGACGATGCGACCGGATGCGATTGCGTGCGCGAGGTCCGTCCCGGAGCCGCGGTACGCGAGCCTGCCGCGGGACGGGCTTCATGGAATTCCTCAATGGTGCCCCATTGACCGCATTCGGGGCAGCGGCCGAGCCACTTCGGGCCGCTCCAGCCGCATTCGGAACAGAGGAATTGCGAGGACGTCTTTGCCATATCGCCGACAATACGGAGGTTTTGGGACAAGACGTTCGCGGGTGGCGTACTCGTTGCACAGACATTGCGCTGAAAACCGTTTCGGGAACTGGATTCCATGACTTCGAGGGGATGGTTGCGCGTCTTATGGCTGTGAAAGAATGACAAGCATGTCTGATACGCAGAATTCCTCTTCGCATGGCAAATTGATTGCCGCCGTCGTAGCAGCCGCGCTTGTGGTTGTGCTTGCTCTGATTTCCGCATTTGTGTGGCCTGGTTGGGCCTTGAACAAGAACGGACAGGCCGGACAGGCCGGTCAGACGAGCCAGCAGGCTTCCACTTCGAACGGTACGGACGGCGACAAGACGGAGCCCACCAAACCGTCGATCGATGCCGTGGCATTGCCCGACGGGGCCAGCGAGCTGCTCAAGGCCATGCCGGATTCCGTATTGAATTACGCGCGTACCAAGGCTGACGCCAGCACGACGTGGTCCAGCACCTCTCCCGTCGAGGAATACGCGTTGACGTATTCCACCGGCAAGAAAGGACAGGACGTCACGCTGGAAGTGGGCCAGTGGAACGACGGCGACAAGGCGAAATCCCAGTACGACACGCTGGCTGAAGCCATGACCGGCAAGGAGCTGGGAAGCGGCAACGTGAAGGTCTCCGGCAAGACGACCGGCGCCTACAGCGCCAAAGCCGATCCGGACGACGATACCAAGGCCGTTGCCGTGTGGCGCAACGATACGGTGGTTTTCTATGCCACCGGCGCGAAGAACGACATCCAGCGTTTCTACCAGCAGTTCCCCCTGTAACGTCGACGGAATCGTCTCGATGGCGAATCGCGGCCGGCTGATGGAATATCACGCGGAAAACGAAACGTGATTTTCCACCATATGAATGCCTGCGCGCGTATTCGTCCCCGAAGCAGTGTAGTATTGGGCAAGTTGCAAACTTTTACCCTTTGAGTTTAAGAACGGAGGCTGAGATGGGCTCGGTCATCAAGAAGCGCCGCAAGCGCATGAGCAAGAAGAAGCACCGCAAACTGCTTCGTAAGACTCGCCACCAGCGCAAGTAGTCTTCAGGCGCGGTTGAAGCGTCGCTTAAACAAAATCCCGTATATCTTTTTGATATGCGGGATTTTTGCATATCTCAAGGGAATAAACGAAAATCATGAAAACGAAATCATAAGCAAAATGCAACATCAACGTCAATAGATGCAAATGAGGCTGTGCGCTCGATGTGAACGCACAGCCTCATAAGGATTCGCGGAACTTCCGCTACTGCTCTAATCTCACTTGTTGGAGTTGGTGAGCACGCGTGGGCCGTTCGGGTCGCCCACGATGACCTGATCCACCATGTGCAGGAACAGGCCGTGCTCCACCACGCCGACGGTGTTGATGAGGTCGTCGGCCAGAGCTTCCGGGTGTTCGATGCGCTCGAGGTGCAGGTCGACCACATAGTTGTTTTCGTCGGTACGCACCGGCTTACCTTCGGCGTCGAGGCGCAGCACCGGCTTGTATCCGCGTGCTTCGAACCTCTTGACGACCTGGCCTGCGCCGAACGGAATCACCTCGACCGGCAGCGGGAACTTGCCAATGGTGTCGACGACCTTGGATTCGTCCACGATCCACACGATCTTGTTGGAGTTGGTGGCCACGATCTTCTCCCACAGCAGGGCAGCGCCGCCGCCCTTGATGCCGTTGAAGTTCTTGTCGACTTCGTCGGCGCCGTCAATGGTCACGTCGATGTGATCAACATCATCGATGTCGACGATTTTGATGCCGTAGCCTTCGGCCTGCTCCTGGGTGCGGCGAGAAGTGGTCACGCCGGTGAACTCCAGGCCTTCCTCCTGTACGCGGCGGCCGAGCTCGTCGACTAGGAAACGCACGGTCGAGCCGGTGCCCAGACCTGCGATCATGCCGTTCTGAATCAGCTTGGCAGCTTCGATGCCGGCTGCTTTCTTCAATGCGTCCTGCTGTGCCTTGTCCATGATCCTCCTTCGATATGGGGTTAAGACCGTCTCCATACTATCGGATGCGTTGATTTTCAAGGCGCGAATGGTCGGTTGCGGGAGCAGGTGTCTGTTTTGGACTGCGGAAAAGTTTTCACGGAATGTTTCACGGTCCTGCGTGAGGTGGCGTGCAAAAAAGCCGCGCATGAAATGACATGTGGGGAGCGGCTTGCGTAAAGCGGCTCCCCACATGTCTCGCTCAGCTATGTTTGACCGCGAACGGCGCCTCGTCCAATACCAGCGTGCCGTCACCCATCACATAGCCTTCCACGGCGATATACCCACGGATGAGACGTGGATTGCCGTCGAAGGTCGGGCTGGATTCCGGTGGGGGAGTGAACCGCACCGTACCCGACACCGACAGGCCCGATGGGCTTGGACGATGCGGCAGTTTCGGCAGATCCTGCGATTGCGATGAAGATGCCTGTTCCGGTGCCGATTCTTCGTCGTCTTGCGATTCGCTGTGCGATTCGTTCGCATTCTGCGGTACGGCCGTGCTGTCCGTGTCCGTGCCGTCCGCGTTGCCCGTCACCGGCTTGTCGTTCTCGTCGCCTTCACGGGGAAAATAGTCGGGTTTGACCAGCATCTGCGCATAGGATTGATGCGGTTCACCGGATTCGTCCGTTTTCCCGGATTCGTCCGGTTCGGCTGGACCGCCCGCGTCCGGGAAGCTGGATTCGGGTATGACCTTCGTCGCTTCGGTCTCAAGCATTGTGGTGGTTTCCGCCGGTTCGGTCTCGAGCACGGTCGTTTCCACCGCATCATCTGCGTCGTCATCGGTTGTCTGTCCGAAATCCGCAAGGTCGTGGGAAACGCCTTCCGGCTCCGCCAGCATGCTGGCGATCGAACGCGGCTTCGTGCTGTTGCTGGAATTGGCGGTATCGGCACCGGAATCGCCGGTGCCGGTCGTGGCGGAATCGCCTTGTCCGCGTCCCATGTGGTATTCGGCGGCGCTGATCGCACCATCCATCAGCATCCTCGCATCCTCGGGAACATCGGTGCCACGCGAATACTCGGAAGCCAGTAGCGACTGCCATCCTTCCAACGGCAGATAGCCTTCGCGCACATGCGAACGGCAATCGCCCGCATACGTGCGTGCCAGCTCGTCCACTTTCTCGTTGCCCGCGTTGCCGGCATGACCCTTGACCCACACGAATCGCACCGACCCCGCCCTATGCGCGATCTCATTGTCGATGGCGCGGATCAGGTCGGCGTTCTTCACCGGTTTCTTCTGCGAATTCTTCCAGCCGTTGCGCTTCCAACCCTGCACCCACTTGGTGGAGCAGTTGATCGCATACTGCGAGTCGGTCTCGATCACCAGGTCTTCGGAACCGGGATGCGCTCGCAACGCCTCCAGCACGGCGCATAATTCGCCGATCTGGTTGGTGCCGTTCGTCGCGCCGCCGGCATCGCAATCGCCGGCATGCTCGTGCCCCGGCTTGCCGCCTGCCGCGGGCTCGTGGTCGGCCCAGGCCCAACCCATCGGACCATTCGGATTGCCAAGCGCGGAACCGTCTGTTGAAACCGTAATCGTCATGCTTCTACCCTACGAAAGCCGCGCGACTCGCCGCTTGCCCGTCATACCGCATCGTCCGCCATGCGGTATCGCCTATCGATACCGCATGGCAACGGCATATGCGATTAGTCGCCGAGACACAGCATGACGGAGGCGCGGAACATGCCGTCGCTGTGCTCGAAGGAGGCCGTGCCATGGTGCCGTTCGGCCGTCTCTCGTACGGTGGCGGTGCCCAGCCCCGTGCCACCATGTTTGGTCGAGACGAGATCGCCGTCGATCTGTTCGATGCTGGTATCGGCTTCGCCGTACGTGTTGTCCACCGTGATGAACAGGGCCGCCGGAGGGCCGGAACGATACCGGATGCGCACTTTGAGCCGCCTCTCGCCCTGCGTTTGCTGGGTGATGGCCTCCGTGGCGTTCTCCAGCAGATTGCCGACCATGGAGCATAATTCCGCGTTGTTGATGTTGATGTATTGCGGCACCGCCGCTTTGACGTCCACATCCGCACCCAAATGCCGGACCCAATCGCAATAGTAGACAAGCACCGCGTTCAGCGACGCATGCTCGCAATACTGCATTGGTGCCGTTTGCAGCAGCCGGTGTTTGGACATCTCATCCAGATATGAGCGGATGCCATCCATGTCTTCAGCCGCGGCCAACGCCTGCAGTGAGTGGATGTGGTGACGCACGTTGTGCTTGATCTGACGCGCCTCACGGATCCGCTCGTTCATGTGTTGCAGCTGCAACGTCTGCAAAGCCTCATAATGCTGTCGCCTGCGGGCCGCGAGCAGACGGTCCGACTGCTGAATCATGTACCAGATGAGGAAATACACCAACACCATGAAACAGGAATAGACCACCGCCACGGTGAACGCGATTTCCAGCATATGCGAGTCCAGCAGCGTGGAATTGTCCGCCGGCATGCACCACACCACAATCGCGGACGAAACGAACGGAAACAGCCAGATAAGCTGCCAGAAGCCTTTGCTGATGGATGGGGAATCGAATGTGGCTGGAATCGAATCATGCAGCGGATGCCAAAGCGAGACCAGTACGACGACGTCAAGCAGCAGCAGATTGACCAGTCCCGGCCAGCCGACGCGGAGATTGGTTGAATCCGCGCCAAGAACGGCCACATCGATGACGAGCGACAGATAGTAGACGATCGCCACCATGTAGGAAGCCGTGGCCACAATCAGCAACAGTTGCCGCCATGGCAGTTCGGTCAGCCATCGCAGGACCAGCAGCACAAGCGGCGCGGTCGGAATGACCGTCCACAGTGATGGGATGCCCAGAGTGCCGCACAGCACGCCGCATAGCAGGAACCAGACCAGTCCGATGGACATGAACAGTGTGCCGTTACGGCGTGGATTGTCCATGTGACTCCATGCCATGATGAGGCACAATGCCAGGCCGGACAACGCGTTGAGCTGCTCTCCGATGGCGAAGAACAGACCTGACGGGGTGGTTTGGGCGATGCCGTTCCGGATGATTTCGCCGAGTGGTGCGAACATGTCAGTCCTCCGTACGCATGCGGGTGAACGTGTATTCCGCGTATGCGCGGCAGGTGGTGGTCACCGCCGTTTTCGTGATAGGAATGCGTTTGCCGCCTTTCATGACGAACTGCGCGTTGGTGATGCCGGACACGTAGTCGAAGTTGACGAGCACGCCTCGCGCGGTGCGGTAGAAGTTGTCGAACACGGTGAGCCGTTGGTCCACGTCGGAGAAATTGGTGCGGATTTTGGTCTGGGTGCCGTCCGCGAACGTAAATTCCACGTAGTGCGCGTTGGACAGGGCGTATGCGATGAGCCGCCGGTCCATGGTCACGGCCGGATTGCCGAACGCCACATGCCAGCTGGAATCCACCGTGCCGGGCGACTGCGCCTTTGCCAGATGGGTGACCGGCGGTTTTGCCTTCAGCTGCTCTTCGACGCGTTCCATGGTGGCTTCGAAGGTTTTGCGATTGACGGGCTTGAGCAGATAACCGCTCGCCTGCACCTCGTAGCCGAGCACCGCGAAATCGGTGCTGGACGTGATGAAGACGATCGCGCAGTCGTCGTTCTGATTGCGCAGCAGCCGCGCTATGTCCAATCCGGTGGTGGCATGCGGCAGATTCTCGTCGCTGAGATAACAGTCGAGCAGCAGCAGGTCGTAACGGCTGTTCTTCCAGCTTTCGATGAACGATTTCGCGTCGGGGAAAACGTCACAGACCGTTTGCATGGCATTCCTGCCGGCGGTTGCGCCGACGTTCCGGCCGTTGAAGTATTCCGCGCACATGGTGGCGATCAGTTCGCGTTCGGCAGGGTGATCCTCGACGATGGCGATGCGCACGTTCCCTCCTTGCTGTGCCGTGATTGCGCGGATGACGTTCCGGCTCTGCTTCCAAGCGTACCGGGAGAGGGAAATACGGGGTGCCGCGGAGCTTGCGTTTCATGCCAGAAAAGCACGTTTCGTGCCATACGACGGATATCGACAACGAAAAAGACCCGCTCCATACGGAACGGGTCTTTTCGCGCTACGCCTTGATTACTTGGCGGAACGCCGTATCACTCGGCCAGAGCCTTGTCCACGACCTCGGTGGCCTCGGCGAGCACCTTGTCCAGAGCCTCAGGGGATTCGAAGCTCTCGGCGTACACCTTGTAGATGTTCTCGGTGCCGGACGGACGGGCGGCGAACCAGTTGTCCTTGGTGGTGACCTTCAGACCGCCGATCTTGGCGTGGTTGCCCGGAGCCTCGGTGAGCTTGGCGGTGATGTCCTCGCCGGCCAGCTGGGTGGCCTCGACGTCGTCACCGGTGAGCTTGGCGAACTTCTGCTTCTGCTCGAGGGTGGTCGGGGTATCGACGCGCTTGTACCAGCTTTCGCCGAAACGCTCCACCTGCTCCTGGTGCAGCTGGGCCGGGTTCTTGCCGGTCTTCGCGGTGATCTCAGCGGCCAGCAGGTCCGGAATCAGGCCGTCCTTGTCGGTGGTCCACACGCGGCCGTCCTTACGCAGGAAGGACATGCCGGAGCTTTCCTCGCCGCCGAACGCGACCTCGCCCTTGAACAGCGGGTCCACGAACCACTTGAAGCCGACCGGAACCTCGACGAGCTTGGCGTTGATGGAGGCGGCCACGCGGTCGATCAGGGAGGAAGACACGAGGGTCTTGCCGATGCCGGCGTTCTCCGGCCAATCCGGACGGTTGCCGCCGAACAGGTATTCCACGCACACTGCGATGTAGTGGTTCGGGTTCATGACGCCCCAGTTCGGGCAGACGATGCCATGGCGGTCGGCATCCGGATCGGTGCCGCCGACCAGATCGTACTTGTCCCAAGCGCCGTTGTTGAGGGAATCGACCAGACCCTTCATCGCGTACGGGGAGCTCGGATCCATGCGGATCTTGCCATCATGGTCGATGGTCATGAAGCTCCAGGTCGGGTCGACCTGCGGACGCACCACGTCGATGGTCAGGTTGAACTTCTCGTTCATCAGCGGCCAGTAGTTGACGGAAGCGCCGCCGAGCGGGTCGATGCCCAGACGCACGCCGGAGGAACGGATCACGTCGAAGTCGATGACGTTCTCCAGATCTGCGACGTAGTGCTCACGGAAGTCGAAGCGCTCGACCAGATCGGACTTGACGGCCTGTTCGAACGGAACACGCTTGATGTTCTTGAAATCGCCGAGCAGCTCGTTGGCGCGGTCGGCGATGGCGTTGGTGACGTCAGCCGGAGCCGGGCCGCCGGTGACCGGATCGTACTTGAAGCCGCCATCGGTCGGCGGGTTGTGCGACGGGGTCACGACGATGCCGTCGGCCAGGCCTTCGCCGGTGAAACGCTGCGTGCCGTCCGCTGCGCGGTTATGGGTCAGGATGGCCTGAGACACAACCGGGGTCGGAGTGAAGTCGTCTCGGGAGTCGATGCGCACGGTCACGCCGTTGGCGACGAGCACTTCGATGGCGGTCTTCCAAGCCGGCTCGGACAGGGCGTGGGTGTCGCGGCCGATGTACAGCGGGCCGGTGACGCCGGCCTTCTTGCGGTATTCGGCGATGGCCTGCGTGATGGCCACGATGTGGGCCTCGTTGAACGAGGTCTTCAGGGACGAACCACGGTGTCCGGAAGTGCCGAAGGAGACGCGCTGCTCCGGAACGTTCGGGTCGGGGACGACGTCATAGTACTTTCCAATGACCTCGTCGACATTGATCAGATCTGCTGGGGTGGCGGGCATTCCCGCATTTTTTGCAACCATACCTTCATTGTGCCACGAGTTTGCGCGGAACGCGGAAAGTCATCCCACAATGTGCGATGAATACGTTTTCTTTTTGACGTCTCGGCGTGTCTCCAGTATGGAATTGGGGTTTCAGTGTCCCGATACCCGACGATTTGCGCATCGCATGCCGATAGTGTATTGTTTCTAACGAATTCGACTCATGCAGGGTTGCAAGTCAACATTTTTAGACGCAAGACCTGGAATGTGGCATTGGTTTGCCATGTTCCGGGTCTTTTTTGTTGCAAAAAAGCCGCGCTGCGTCATCGAATCCCATCGGAAGGAAATAGAAAGGAATCAGGATGGCTGACTCTCTCGCATCGCAGATCATCACTGCGATCGGCGGACCTGAAAACGTTCGCAGTCTGACGCATTGCGCCACCCGACTGCGCTTCGAGCTGGCGGACGCGTCCAAGGTGGACCAGAACGCCCTCGAACATATGAAGGGCGTGCTTGGCGCGGTCCCGCAAAGCGGTGACCGTTTCCAGGTCGTCATCGGCGGCGGTGTGGCCACCGTATACGAAAACATCATGCATCTGCCCGAAATGGCGAACGCCGGTGCCGCCTCCGTATCCGGCGAAGGCCAGAAGAGCAACGCCGACGTCAAGGCCGAGGCCCGTTCCAAGGCACGCGGCAAGGTGGCATGGCTGGACTCCTTCTTCGAGTATCTCGCCGACTCCTTCCGCCCGATCCTGGGCGTGCTGCTCGGCGCCTCCATCATCATCGCCCTGGTCAACCTGCTCATCTCACTGAACGTCATTCCGAATGACGAGGCCTCCGCCGGCTGGGTGTTCGTCAAGGCCATCTGGAAGGGCGTGTTCTACTTCCTGCCGATCATGGTCGCCTACAACGCCGCCAAGAAGCTCAAGGTCGATCCGTGGCTGGGCGGCGCCATCATGGCCATCCTCATGACCCCGCAGTTCACCAGCCTGATAGACGCCAAGACCACCACGTGCGTGGAGAACGCGGCTCTGGGCACCAAGTCCTGCACCGCCAACATCTTCGGCATTCCGATGGCGTTGAGCGACTACAGCGGCAACGTGTTCGTGCCGCTGCTCATGGCCGCCGTGCTCGCCCTCGTCTACCACGGATTGAAGAAGATCATTCCCGAAAGCGTCCAGCTGGTCTTCGTGCCGTTCTTCTGCATGATCATCGTCGGCGCGCTGACCGCCTTCATCATCGGCCCGATCGGCGTGTGGGTCGGCAACGGCCTCGGCGTCGGCTTGGCTTGGATGAACACCCATGCACCGTTCATCTTCGCCATCATCATCCCGCTGCTGTACCCGTTCCTCGTGCCGCTCGGCCTGCACTGGCCGCTCAACGCCCTGATGCTCATGAACATCCAGACGCTGGGCTACGACTTCATCCAGGGCCCGATGGGCGTGTGGAACTTCGCTTGCTTCGGCGCCACCGCCGGCGTGCTCTTCATCGCCGTGCGTGACAAGGACAAGGACATGCGCCAGACCGCTCTCGGCGCGCTCGCAGCCGGCCTGCTTGGTGGTGTTTCCGAACCGTCCCTGTACGGCATCCACCTGCGTTACAAGCTGGTCTACAAGCGCATGCTCGTGGGCTGCGGCCTTGGTGGCGTTGTCA
>OBXW01000735.1_pt1 | contig 15722 bp, 14 predicted proteins | sample 1495431 | NCBI WGS metagenome assembly OBXW01 (sample SAMEA2580166, study PRJEB22360) | human gut metagenome | biome: human gut; feature: human-associated habitat; material: faeces | place: Denmark | collected 2008/2010 | reverse complement strand
GCTTATGAAGACATTACTAACATCGGGGTGTACTAATCAACGGGGAGCAGGTCATCTGCTTTTGCATGCTTTCTTGCTGTCATCTTCAAGGGGGAGGGGGGATCAAATCCCTGACCCCTTTCGCGCTTCAGGACTGCCGCTCCCGGTAGATTTTTGCGCGTGAGAAATAAGAAATTTTTTTTGAGCATATTTAGAGGTGTTTCGACATGGGTTCGGGAGTGAGAGCACCAGGTGGCGGTCGTAAGTCGAATAACACAGGAACGCAGGTTAGTTCTCTTACAAGAGCCGTTTCCCCGCCTGATGAGCTTCTTGGTGAAATGGCTGTTGATGCCTGGCGACGGACGTGCAAAATCCTGATCAACAGGGGTACGTTCGAGATGGAAGATTGTTATTTACTGATGGAATACTGCAATACAGTGCAGCTTCTGTACGACGCGAATCAGGAAATTAAAAGCGATGGTCTTGGCGACGACACTGCTGCAGGTGGACAAAAACTGGGTGCGGCGGTAAAGGCCAGGAGCAAATATATCAGCGAACTTATTCGTCTCAGTGTTGTGTTGAAACTGGACCCCAACAGCCGCATCAGGAAAAAGCAGCCAGGAGATAACACCAACCCAGGAAACGAATTCGACGAATTTTAATTGGGTCTTTAGTCCCTTTTTTTATGGGTGGAGTATATGGCGGCATACCCGAGCGTCAATCTGGCGAACGCTTATGCACGCGATGTACTAAGCGGGAAAATCCTCGCATGTCGATATATCAAACTGGCATGTCAGCGCCATTTTGATGACCTGAAAAAATCACTGGATAAGAACTACCCCTATCAATTCAACAGAGACTTAGCTGAACGTGCATGCAGATTCGTTCAGTTGTTACCCCATTCTAGCGGGGATTTAGCTGGGCAAAAATTGATACTGGAACCGTGGCAAAGTTTTATTTTCTGTTCAATTTTTGGCTGGGTGACGAAAAAGGATAAAAAGCGGCGATTTCGCGAAGCATATATCAGGGTAGCTAGGAAAAATGGGAAATCCTTTTTTGCGGCCGGGATTGGCACTTACATGTTTTGCGCTGATGGTGAAAACAGTGCGGAAGTCTATTGTGGTGCGACGACAATGGCGCAGGCCAAGAAGGTTTTCACTCCAGCCAGGCAAATGGCGGACCGATTATCTTCTCTCCGGGCTAAATTTGATATCTCAGTATGGGTGGACAGCCTGACCCGTCCTGATGGTTCCGTATTCGCACCAATGGCAGGGAAACCTGGCGATGGTGACAGCCCGCATTGCGCGATTATTGATGAATATCACGAGCATGATACGGACCATATGTATGAAGCGATGACAATGGGGATGGGCGCGCGTTCTCAGCCACTAACACTCATTATCACGACTGCAGGTACATCTCTTGAATCACCATGTTATGACAAAGACAAAGAGGTAAAAGAGGCTCTCAGCGGCATAGTCAGCAATGATCGTCTGTTCGGCATGATTTACGAGCTGGATGATGGCGATGACTGGACTGACCCTAAAAACCTGATTAAAGCGAACCCCAACCTTGATGTTTCCATCAAGTACAGCGATTTGGTTGAGCTACTGGAAGTCGCAAAACAGGTCCCGCGTAAGGTAAACGCCTTCAAAACTAAACGCCTCAATATCTGGGTGTCTGGTAAGTCGGCGTACTACAACATGACGCAATGGCAGGCGGCGGAAGATAAGTCTCTGCGGTATGAAGATTTTGCCGGCGAGGATTACTACCTCGGTCTGGACCTTGCCCGCCGTCTTGACCTTAATGCCGGTGTTGGGGTTTTTGTCCGGGAAATCGAAGGCAAAAAGCACTACTACTGCGTAAGCCCGAAATTTTGGGTACCTGAAGATACGATCAACAGTACGGATCCGAAAGAAGCTAAAACTGCTGATCGTTATCGTAAATTCAAAGAAATGGGTGTTCTGGAGGCAACAGATGGAGCAGAGGCTGATTATCGCGAGATTCTGGCCAGCATTATCGACCTGCAGGACATCCATAAGGTTCGTATCAGCGAGATCCCCATAGACCCCAGCGGAGCAACAGCGCTCAGTCATGAGCTTCAGGATAACGGTTTTGAACCGATTTCCATCCGGCAGGACTACACCAACATGTCTCCACCAATGAAAGAGCTGGAAGCAGCGCTTGCCGGTGGACGCTTCCATCATGACGGAAATCCTGTTCTGTCATGGTGTATCAGCAATGTCATCGGCAAAACGGTACCGGGTAGCGATGATATCGTCCGACCAACGAAAGGTGACAAGCAGTCAAAAATTGACGGCGCAACGGCGCTTTTTATGGCTATAGGTCGTGCAATGTTGAATGGCCGGGTGAGTAATTCATCCGTTTACGACGAGGAAGATATAGCATGCTAATGACATTTTTGAGTTTTTTTATCGGCCTCGCCGGAGCCGCGTTACTGTCTGCCGGTGCCTGGCTTATTTTACCTGCAGCAGGGCTTATTACTGGCGGTGCAATCTGCCTGCTGTGGTCATTTTTAATCGCGAGATCGATGTCTGCCAGCGTAATTAAATCGGGGGGTGAATAATGTTCATTCCCCAGATGTTTCGGGGTAAATCTCAGTCTGGTGGTGGCTTCTGGCAGGCTATGCTGGGTGGTGTGAGTTCCAGCCAGAGCAAGGCGGGAATAATGGTTACACCTGAAACCGCAATGGCGCTATCGGCGGTCCGCGCATGTGTAACGCTTCTGGCAGAATCGGTGGCGCAGCTGCCGTGTGAACTTTACAGGCGAGGTGCTAACGGAGGTCGTGAACGGGCGACTGACCACCCTGTTTATGATCTGATTCATTCCCAGCCCAATAAAAAAGACACCTCGTTTGAATACTTTGAGCAGCAACAGGGCCTGCTCGGGCTGGAGGGGAATTGCTACTCGATCATCGACAGGGACGGGAAAGGATATCCCCGCGAATTAATCCCGGTTAATCCCAAAAAAGTCATCGTCCTGAAAGGGCCTGACGGGATGCCCTATTATGAACTCCCCGAAATTGGCGAAACGTTGCCAATGCGCATGATGCATCATGTGAAAGTTTTCTCGTTGGATGGTTATATCGGTAGCTCTCCAATCCAGACGAACGCGGATGTTCTTGGGCTAAACCTCGCCGTGGAAGAGCATGCTTCTCAGGTCTTTCGCCGTGGTACAACGATGAGCGGCGTTATTGAGCGTCCAAAAGACGCTCCGACGATCAAAAGCCAGGATGCTATCGACCGCCTGCTGGCAAAGTGGACGGACAGATATTCCGGCGTCAGAAACGCCTTCTCTGTTGCATTGCTTCAGGAAGGGATGAGCTACAAGCAGTTATCTCAGGACAATGAGAAAGCGCAGCTGTTGCAGTCCCGTCAGTGGGGCGTGGAGGAAGTGTGCCGACTCTATAAAATCCCGCCTCATATGGTGCAGATGCTGGCGAAAGCCACGAATAACAACATTGAGCACCAGGGGCTGCAGTTTGTGATGTACACGCTGTTGGCCTGGCTGAAGCGTCATGAAGGCGCATTAATGCGCGATCTGCTTTTACCCAGCGAGCGCGGTGATCTGTACATTGAATTCAATGTTTCTGGCCTGCTGCGCGGGGATCAGAAGTCACGCTATGAATCTTATGCACTAGGCCGCCAGTGGGGCTGGTTATCGGTTAACGACATTCGCCGCATGGAGAACCTTCCACCCATCGCCGGAGGGGACAAATACCTGACGCCTCTGAATATGGTCGACAGTAAACAAATCTTACCTGGCGATAACACGCCAACAGCAAAACAACTGGCAGAAATCAACTCTATTCTGTCCAGAAACTGAATATCACCCGCAGCGCGGGCTGACCTGGTAAACATCATGACAAAAAATTTAATTAATCTGCCGCACCTGGCGGCTATGGTCTTTGGTGTTCCACATTACGTGACACGACAGACAATGGATTCTGTAAAAGCTGTGCTGGTTCCCCGTATTCAGGGATTATCAGAAGAGGCTGGAATTCACATGACGCAGGAGCCTGATAACAATCAGGCGCCAGATTTGGTTCAACCAGCTGGTGGAATGGCAGTTATTCCTGTTCACGGCATTCTGGTTCCGCGTCGTGGGCAAATTACTGCAATGTGTTCTGAACTTACCAGCTATGAGCGCATACGTAGCCAGGTGCATGCTGCATTAAATGACCCTTCCATCAGTGAAATTGTGCTGGATATAAATTCTGGTGGTGGTGCGGCGGTTGGATGCAAGGAACTGGCCGATTATATTTTCCAGTCACGTCAAACTAAGCCTATTACTGCAATAGTGAACTACAGCGCCTATTCTGCGGCTTACTTTATCGCTTCGGCCTGCAGCAAAATTGTAGTCAGCCAGACCAGTGGAGTCGGCTCGATTGGAGTGATTATGGAACACCTGGATACTTCCAGGATGGAAGAGCAAATGGGGTTAACATTCACCACGATTTTTCGGGGAGATAACAAAAATAACGGTACACAACATGAGCCACTGAGTGAAGACGCTCGGGGAATGTTCCAGAGGATGATTGACGATATGTACGAGACGTTTATTACCTCTGTAGCGGAATACCGGAATCTTGCCCCTCAGTCGGTGATTAACACGCAGGCCGGAATCTATTTCGGCGCTGATTCCATTTCTGCTGGTCTTGCCGATGAAGTTTCGGATCCTCAGTCTGCGATTAATGCCATTGCAGCAAAGTACAAACAACCTCAACAAACCACTTCCATAAAGTTGCAGGCCGCCGCGATGGACCTGCAAACCAGAATGTAACCCGGCGCTAACGCGTCATTACCAGAAAGCAGCCAACAGGCTGCTTTTTTTTACGCCAAAAAGAGAGAAAAAACATGGATCATATTGAAGAATTGCGTCGTGAACGTGCGGGTATTAATCAGAAGGTTCAGGTACTGGCGGCAGTAGAAACTGGTGGCGGTACGCTGACAGCGGAGCAGTTAACCGAATTTGCCAGCCTGCAGCAGCAGTTCACGGATACCCTTGCTGAGTTAGCTGATGCATTAGGAAATGATCCTAACTTTGCAACCACGATGCTCAATGCGTTAGCGGGTAAACAGCCGCTAAATGAAATACTGACGTCGCTGTCCGGGCTGTCTACATCCGGAAGTAAATTGCCTTTTTTTAGCAGTAAAAATACGTTGATGTTGACGGACCTGACGACGACAGGACGGGCTTTGATTGCTAAAAGCTCAATAAATGAAATTCTCACATATCTTGGTTTAGTAGAAACGATAAAACTGGCAGCCGGAGCGCTGCCAGTAGCAGGAGGTAATTTACAGGGACAAATTTCCTTTTCATTATTGCAATCCAGAAATGACGCTAACCACTTAATATACAGCAATGATGATAGCGGAATACTGGCTTGCGGATATGGTTATTATCGTGGCAGATTTGATATTCATTTTTATGATGAAAAAGGTATGTGGATATCAAATCCAGCATCTATTTTGCCAAATGGGAATTGTAACTTTGGAAATGTTTTCGATAATGGGAAGAGAGTTTATTCACCAAATAATCCTTCTCCTGACTCTTACCCTGTAGGTGCACCAATTCCCTGGCCTTCAGACACACCACCTGCTAACCATGCGATTATGCAGGGACAGCCGTTTGATAAGTCTGCTTACCCATTACTTGCTGTAGCTTATCCATCAGGCGTTATCCCTGATATGAGAGGGCAGACGATAAAGGGTAAGCCGGATGGTCGCACAGTATTGTCGCAAGAACTTGACGGTATTAAGTCACACGACCACGGTGCCACGGTCGCAAGCACCGACCTAGGGAATAGGGACACAACAGGATTTGATTACGGAAATAAAGAAACAACAGGCTTTGATTACGGAACAAAAACAACTGATGTCCAGGGTGCTCACGCGCACAATTATACATTCATGGCATGGCAAGCAGGTTGGGGATATCCAGCCGGTAATCAAAATATGGGTGCTGTCACGCAAACCACATCCACCAATGGTGCTCATGCACACAACGTTTATATAGGTGCGCATAGCCATATTGTTGGCATTGGGGCACATGCCCACTCTGTATATATTGGCGCGCACAGCCACGGTGTGACAGTTTCGCCGTCAGGTCATGCTGAAAACACCGTAAAAAATACCGCATTTAACTATATTGTGAGACTTGCATAATGACTTTTAAAATGACTAACACCAATCGCACTATTACTATTTATAACCTGTCATCTTCTACTAATGAATTTATTGGTAAAGGTGATGGATATATCCCGGCGAACACTGGTTTGCCTGCATACAGTACTGATATAGCACCACCTTCAGCACCCGATGGATTTGTTGCTGTATTTAACTCTGAGTCCGGCAAGTGGTCTCTTGTTGAAGACCATCGAGGGGAAAGCGTTTATGACACCCGAACTGGTCAGTTGGTTAATGTTGAGACATTGGGAGCATTACCTGATAACACCGTTTCTTCAGCTCCTGATGGCGAGTATGTTAAATGGGATGGTAAGTCATGGGTACATGATGAAGATGCAAAAAGAGCAGCTCAGGTGTTACAGGCAGCTCAACAAAAGGATGAACTTCTTAGATTAGCCACATCTAAAATATCACCGCTTCAGGATGCTGTTGACCTTGATATTGCAACAGAAAGTGAAGCGGCTCTTTTGATTAAATGGAAAAAATATCGTGTATTGATTAATCGTATCCAGGCAGAATCTGCACCAGATATTAACTGGCCGCCCATGCCTGACATTATATAAATTATTCTAATGTTTTTTTGAATACAGCTGGTGCTCCGGCATAAAGTGAATTAGGTGGAATATCACAATTAACAACACTGTTTGCTGCTACTATGCTACCCGCACCAATAGTTACGCCTGGTAAAATAACTGCTCCTGCACCGATCCAAACATTATTTTCGATGTGTATGGAATGCATTAGTAACCCGTCGCATCTTTCTTTGGGGGAAATTGGGTGAGCAACAGTTGTGAGCGTAACACGTGGCCCAATGAAGGTACTTTCACCGATCACTACCTGCGCATGATCTAAAATTACGCATCCTGAGTTTATGTAAGAGTTGTTTCCTATCTTAACATTACCTTTTTCAAAGAAAAACGGTGGTCTAATAGTGAAACTTCCATTCGTTTCTACACCAGCTTTAATGAGTATTGTGTTTTTCTTTTTTCTACTTGCTTGAGATGAATTGAAGAAAATAGATGCGGATACTGGAGAAACTTTTTTTTTCAGACTTAAGAACCAATAAGTAAACATAGTTAAACTTTAGCTCCAATCCTTGGTGGAGTGAATTTTTACGACCGCGTCATATGATCGCATACCCTTACGTAAGTGAAGGTTATGACTGATTATACGTATAGTTTGATAAACAGGAAGCATAAAAAATACAATATCATTCATGATGTCTATGATTTGGTTTTGGTATAGGACCATCGAAAACCTGAGTCAATACAGTAGTATGATGTCCTTTTTACGTTCAAGAACCCTATCTTTGGGTAGATTCTTGCTCTTATTGACAATAAGAAATGCTTTGAGTCCAAAGGTAAGATCGGAGGGATGGTGATGGGTGGGGACCTGTCATCCCCACAGAAAAATCAAGTTATACACGTTCATCATTCGCTCATCAGCCACACATCAGCCTCTTCAAACATTTCCTGAACAGTACGGCTTATCTGTTCCTTCTCATGCTTGCTGGCGTCAGTGTTGATCGCCGGCAGCGTCATCATCGGTTTTACCCAAGTACCAGTATCGGGAAAAGGCGCGGTTTCACACTTATTTCCCTTAGAATTACATCCTTTACATTAGACCTATGAATACAAGATGAAGTGCCACTTATTTGGCTAAAATGCAAACACAAATCTAACTTGGATGTGGTTTTGCGTTATTTTATAACGTTCTTTTCTAATAAAAAACATAAAGAAATATTTGTTTTAGCCGATAATCTGTTTTAACTGTATGTATTTGATTCACGACAGATAGTAGAATGTATGTTGTTACATAGGGTCAGGCATATAAAGAGGTCGGCGTGAAGAATAACCACAATTTAAAACGAATTAAGCCTTATATGATATCAATCATGTTTTCATTTTTTATTTTTTTCTCATTGTCTGAGATTTCAATGTATTATATATACAAGGAGAGGATTGCATCATATACAGAACGAGTTTTGAATAGAAGCGTTAGTCTCATTCAACAGATTGATAAAATAAATGATAGTTATGAAATATTTAATGCTTATAGTCCTTGTAGTGAACTACAACTTCATGCTCTAAGAGTGGCCTTATGGCCCTATGCTCTTATAAAAGATATATCATTTATTTCAAATGGTGCAGTCATATGTAGTGCTTTATGGGGAGTGTTGCCAGCACCATTGCTTCTCAATATCTATGATAGAAAAGTTGAAAAGGACAATGTAACTTGGTTTTTTGGTGTGTTACTGGAAAATAATGTAAAAGCTGATTTGCTAAGCAATCAAAAATTAGCCATAACGATTTCACCATTTGCATTTAATAGATTTGTTACAGACCATGAAGAGAAGGGGTTTTCTGCAATTGTAGGTGACAGAGATCATTCGCTTCATTTGTTCAAACTTGGTGAGCAGGTCGATCTTCTTGAAGAGGCTCAGCATGATAAATCCTACCAACTAGGACTTATTACCACGCAAAGCTGTAATAAAAATAATAATATCTGTGTCATGGGGGGAGTTAAATTTCCGTGGATGAGTTTCGATAGTTGGTTAACGATGTTGTTGATTTCCTTTACATCTATTGTGACCGGTGTTCTTCTGGGTGGTTTTTATAATCAAAGAGTTGCACGTAAGCAATCATTAGTTTCAAGATTAAAAAATGCGATAAGAAGCGAATCATTATATCTTGTGTATCAACCTATTTATAAAATAAAAACCGGAAAAATTATTGGTGTGGAAGCACTAATTAGATGGGATGATCATGATATTGGTAGCATTCCTCCTGATATTTTTATCCCTATTGCAGAGAAGCATGGTTTAATCCAGGGAATAAGTGATTTTGTATTTCGAATGGTAGTAAAGCAAACCATGTCTCTTTCTGAGGAATTTGATATTTTTATAAGCATTAATGTTAGTTCTCAAGACCTTCTGTCGGAATCATTTCAAGAAAAAGTGTTTCAGATGATTGATGAATCAAATATAAAACCTGGTATGATAATGATGGAGTTAACAGAAAGGCAGAGCGCGGAAATAAATTCCCTCCAAAAGGTTATTTCTTTATTTAATAATAAAGGTATATCAATAGCTATTGATGATTTCGGGACTGGTCATTCAAATTTAAACTGGCTATCAAATTTACAAATAGATGAAATTAAAATTGATAAGTCAATTACAGATTCTATTGGTGAACCCTCTGTAAATAATAATATCGTATCAGGATTGGTGGAGATTTTTAAAGATATAACTAACAAAGTCGTTTTCGAAGGTGTCGAGACATCAACTCAGGTGAAATATTTAACTGAAATGTTCCCTGAGTGCGGTGTCCAAGGATGGTATTACTCACAGCCACTATCTATAGATAAATTGACAAAGTTAGTAAATGATATTAATGGGGTTTAATATGTATTGCATTGTTTTTATTGTTTAATTTTATATAAGATACGTGTAGCCGTGTACCATATAAATTTAACAGCTGAACTTTAATATCTCGTGCCGAATATAGTTGACTAGTTGGTTCGAGATTGAGTGAAATGTCGCGTTCTGATTCATCAGCGAGCAGGGCAAGATAATCTTCACGCGTCATTGACTGTAAAAAACATCCACACATAGAAACCTCCAGCCATATGTCAGACTGAAAGTATAGGGCAGGAAGAAAAAGTGGTGCGCACCGGTAATGATTTAAAAAGGAGCTTGTAAGGTAAATTGGAATGATGGTTTTGTGAATTGATGAATTCTTAAAAATATGTAGATGCTGGAACAATGCGATCCCGAATTTTTCCCGACGACGCCACGAAACCAATAGCAACTGATTGATCTTGAATGGGTGCATTAGTAAGTATCAGGAGGTGTTTTTTAGTGGTTTTTTGGTGTTAACATATTGAAGTTTATAGGTTATTACGTTTTGATTTGTAAACAGGAATCGTATTCGGTCTCTTTTTATGTGGCGAATGCGATGCCATCCAGGGCAAAACACGGCTTATCGCATGCTGCATTCTCCATAAACCATACCATACTCCTGCCCACGATCGTCCAGGCTTTTTTACCATCATTGCTAAAATTATAATCAGGTACCCTTGTACTCTGGAGGCGACATGGGACGACCTGACAATATCTATCAACGAATCGACGGTACGCAGTGGCGTCACGTCTGGGTGGTTGGGGATATCCACGGCTGCTTCTCGATACTGATGGCTAAACTGCGCCAGTACCGTTTTGATCCCTGGCAGGATCTGCTGGTTTCAGTGGGGGATGTTATTGACCGTGGACCAGACAGTTTGCGTTGTCTGAAATTATTGCGTAAACGCTGGATTGTCGCGGTCAGGGGGAATCATGAACAGATGGCGCTGGACGCGCTGGCGACGGGGGATAAATTCATGTGGTTAATGAATGGTGGCTCGTGGTTTGCGCAGGCGGAGCAACCGGCAGCGAAATTCGCTCTTGAAGAGTGTTGGCAATTACCATGGATTTTGGAGCTGCACTGTCAAAACGGCATACACGTTATTGCTCATGCCGATTACCCGGATGATGATTATCAGTGGCTAAAAAAGATCGATTTACAGCGTGTGCTGTGGGATCGTTCGAGGCTAATGAACAACGGTTGTGGGATTCGCGGCGCGGATCACTTTTGGTTTGGCCACACGCCGTTGCGCCATCGGCTGGATCGCGAGAATCTGCATTATATTGATACCGGTGCTGTATTTGGCGGCGAGTTAACGCTGGTACAACTGCAATAATCAAAAATCGCTGTATTCCTGGGCCGGGTGCCAGAAACTATCGATGTAGTCATCCGCGGGTAAACACCCTCCGTTACGAATACGTTGATCGTCCATCGATATCAGGCACTGCTGCTCAGTTTTGTAGACATCAACCACGATATCTTCACAACCGCCATCCAGGTAGCACACAAAAAGAACCAGCGTGAACATTCCATCCTCAAATGGTAAAGCCATAGCTGTAGTGTAGAAGATGTTGATAGATGAGGGAAATTGACCAAGAAATAACCCGTCTGGCGACGGGTTCTTTTTGAATCAGGCAAGGCGCATGATCCAGGCATCTGACTTACGATCGTAGTGTTCGCGAAATAGTACTGAATGTTCTCCGTTCAACAGGGCCGGGACGCTGGTATCGGCATCCCAGGCATCCAGTTGCATACATAAATCCGGGTCGGATTTACACGGAATGGTTAACGTTCGGTCCCCCGGCGATTCGCCATGTAACTCGGCGTCGTCGATTTCAAAAGCGCCAATGCGCACACTGGTTTTCATCATCGTGCTCTCCGTTAATTTGCTGATTGTGGTACGACCAGTTAGGTCGTCCATTTTTCAGCGTAGTCAACGTTAGCAAAAGCGCCAGTAAAAACGTGCGTTATCCCGTAAAGAGTTTGCCATCCCGGACAAGATCGCGTGGGTAGCTATTCTTCAGTCGCGATCCAATACGTTTTGCCAGACCGATAGGCTGATGCTGGAATGTAACCAGTACGTCGTCACTCGTCGGTGCGGTTTGTGGGTAGACATCCCGACCGCGGTACCACTCTTCAGCTTCGGCAAGCGTCAGTTCAAACGCATGGCTGTGATTTGGGTTGGCGAGCGCGATGACGGCTTCATGCTGCCAGCGGTAGCCTTTATTGTGCGTTTCAGCTAATTTGACGCCGAGTCGGGAAAAGCGGACTTTGCCGATCAGTGGCTCAATTTCTGTTGGGAATAGCCAAATCTCTTTATCGCGCTGCCACAGGCGGAAATTATCTTCCCATTGCAGTCCACAAGCGCTCGCGGCTTGCGCGACAAGCGCGGACTCGCGTCCTTTCAGCGGGCTAAACGGGAAGTTACCGACTTTATATGTCGGCGCAGGTAGTGGAGGGATGGCGGCTGTTTTGCGCAAACGCGCAACGAAGAAACCTTCGCAATCGTAAATTTGCGGAAACACATGCAGGAATCCTTCCGGCGTCAGAGCGCGTTCGGCCTGTGGAAATAAATCGCCGAGTGGTAAAAACTCGACGGCGTCCGGGTAGGTTTCAATCAACCACTGCATGACGTTTTCATTTTCGTCACGATTAAGCGTACAGGTCGAGTAAACCAACGTGCCGCCGGGGCGCAGAGCGTGAAAGGCGCTGTCGAGCAGTTCGCGCTGAGTTGCGGCAATTTCCAGATTACTTTCTGGCGACCAGTTTTTTAGCGCATCGGGGTCTTTACGCACTACGCCTTCCCCGGAACACGGGGCGTCCAGCAATATGGCATCAAATGATTCCGGCAACGCAGCGCCAAATACTCGTCCGTCAAAATGGGTCAGGGCGACGTTGGCTATCCCGCAACGGCTGATATTGGCATGCAGGATTTTGACGCGACTGGCAGAAAATTCATTCGCCAGAATGGCGCCTCGATTATTCATTTTTGCGGCAATTTGCGTAGTTTTGGAGCCAGGGGCTGCCGCGACATCCATTACGCGTTCCGGGGTATTGCCTTCGGCAAACAGCGCAGCGACTGGCAGCATTGAGCTGGCTTCCTGAATATAAAACAGGCCGCTTAAATGTTCTGCTGTGCTACCGAGCGGCACTAACTCATCTTCATCGCGTTCGATCCAGAAACCTTCAGCACACCAGGGAACCGGAGTGAGAGACCAGTTGTAAGGTGCTGTCAGTGTGAGGAAATCGGCAACGGAGATTTTCAGCGTATTGACGCGAATGCTGCGGCGCAACGGGCGCTGACAGGCAGCGAGAAAATCATCGAATGAGAGCGTGGAAGGCATTGCTTCACGCATTTTAGTCAGAAAGGCGTCGGGAAAATAAGCCACTTGGTACCACCGGCAAAAAAACAGGTGCGCAGTGTAGCATAAGTGCTCCGGCGCGAGTACGCCGGAGCAAGTGGAGAGATTATCGTGGCAGGGCTGTTCCCCATTCACGCCACTCTTTCGGTTCGCTTTCGAGCAACAGGAAGTGTTTACCTGCCTGCGCTTTAGGAGCCAGCGGTGTACCTGGTGGAGTCGCGAAGGCGATGCCGCCGCGGATGAACTGATTGAAGGTACCGGTCTTCACGACACCGCCGGTCAGGCCGAAGTCAAGATTGTAGCCGGATGCCAGCCAGAACACGGAGTTGTTGCGCACCAGATGCTGATAGCGCTGGCTAATGCGCATGGCAACCATCACACGATCGGAAAGCGAGCCCAGCGTCAGCCCGGTGACGGTCCCCACTTCAATACCTCTGAACAAAACTGGGGTTCCGATATTCAGTGAACCTGCTTCCGGTGCTTCCACCACAATACTCAGACCATCGAGGTAACGAGAGTCGGTAATGGTGGCTTCCTGCAGCTCAAAATCACGGCGCGGATTACCGCGTCCGGGTTCAACGTTGATGTACGGCTGCAGGATTGTATCCAGATGCTCCACGCCAGCTGCCGAAATTTGCGGGGTGATCACGGAGAAACGGGTACCGCTTCGCGCGAAGGTCTGCACGTATTCCGGGTACAGAACCGCTTTTGCCTGCACTTCGTTCCGTGCGGTGATCAGCTCAAGCGTCTGAATCTGGCCGATATCGATTCCCAGGTAGCGAATCGGCATGCCAGCAGCGAGTTTACCTGCATCGAACGCATGCAGCGTTATCTGGCCGCCTACCGCACGCGCGGCGGTTTCCGAAGCATACAGAATGCGCTTGTCGCCTTTGCGTTGGCTGGCGCTGGCACCGCTTAAATTATCGAAGCTAATTGCCCCTTTAAGCGCGCGTGAAAGGGGAGATGCCTGTACGGTTAATCCGCTGCCGTTAAGCTGAACTTTTGCTCCGCCTTCGGCCCAGAACACGCTGTTGCTGGTCAACAGGTTGCGATATTCCGGTTTAATATGCAGATCGATATCAAATGCATCGGCGCGAGGACGAACGCTGATCACTTCACCGACCTCGAATTTGCGGTATAGAACCACCGAGCCGGCTTGCACATCAGGCAGCGTTTCGGCGCTCAGGCTGACCGTGGTGGTTGGCAGATCGCTCAGGCTGTTTTCAATCGCTTTTTCCAGGTTGGCATACAGCGGGTAGCTTTTTTTCATTTCCCCCTTCGTACCGGGCAAAATACGAATGCCGCCGCTGAGCCACTCGCTGGCGCTGGCGCCAAGGAACTCCACGCCATCAAGTCCGACTTTGACGTCCACGCGACTGTTGACCACGAACTTACTGTCACCTTGCACCAGGTCACGATGCTGCGGTTCGATGGCAACGGTAAATGAAACGCCTTTGCTGGAAAGCGTGCGCTCAATCACCTGACCGACCTGTACGCCGTGGAGAATCAGCGGCTGGCCAGCATCAATACCGTAACTTTCCGGTGCGGTGAGCGTAAATGTCATGACCCCTGGATCGTGTAACAACGACTTCTCTGCGGGGATAACCACAAACTGGCTACGCGGCTCGCCTTCGCCGGGGACCAGTTCAAACGTTTTACCCGTCAGCAGTGAGCTGAGATTGGCATCGTTTAACGATAATTTAGGGCTGTGTAATTCAATCCGCGTGTTGTCGCGCAGCAGCGTTACGACGCTGGGGTCGACCGTCATTTCTCCAGTCACTTTACCGCCTGGATTTAAATCCAGTTTGGTGAGTTGGCCGACTTGTAATCCTTGATACATCAGCGATGTTGAGCCAGCTTTGAGTCCGTCCCCGCTGGGTAAGTCAAGCTTGACGATCACCCCGCGCTGGCTGTGCGCGAGATCCTGATATAAACCAAACGTGTCGTCGGCTGCGGCGGGTTTTGAGTCTTCAGGCGAATCAAAAGCAATGGCGCCATTGACCAGCGCGGCCAGACTCTCCAGTTTGATCTTCGCGCCGCTGAGACTGACATCCGCATTCACACCGGAGACGTTCCAGAAGCGGCTGCCTTTTTTCACCAGATTGGTAAACCGACGTTCAATCAGTACGTCGATAGTTACGCCCTGATTGTTGGGGTTGATAGTGTAGTCATACACCCGGCCCACCGGAATCTTACGGAAATAAACCAGCGAACCGCTATTGAGCGAACCGAGGTCAGGCGCCCGCAAATGCAGCATCAAATCGCCATTATCCAGACGGTATTTGGGCTGCGTGTCGAGGGCAACGAAATGATCTTCTTCCTCGCCGGTTCCGGGCATCATGCCGATATAGTTACCACCAACCAATGCATCCAGACCCGAAACTCCGGCCAGCGACGCTTTCGGCGTGACCAGCCAGAACTGGGTATCCTTGCGCAGTGCATCTTTCATGCTCGATTTGATGCTGACGCGGACTTCAATTTTACGCAGATCTTTGCTGAGGTTGATATCCTGCACCGTGCCCACTTCAACGCCCTGATAACGAACGGGCGTGCGTCCTGGTACAATGCCGTCCGCGGACATGAAGTCAATGGTTACGGTATTGCCGCGATCTTCATAGCTTCCCCAGATAAGCCATCCTGCGATCATCAGCGCAATGAACGGCAGCAGCCAGAACGGAGAGATACGGCGTTTTGTTTTAATCTGCGCTTCAGTCTGCGAAGCGGGCGTTTCCTGACTCATGTGCATCCCAAAGTAAGCGGCTGTCCAGCCA
>OBXW01000731.1_pt1 | contig 15820 bp, 10 predicted proteins | sample 1495431 | NCBI WGS metagenome assembly OBXW01 (sample SAMEA2580166, study PRJEB22360) | human gut metagenome | biome: human gut; feature: human-associated habitat; material: faeces | place: Denmark | collected 2008/2010 | reverse complement strand
CGTTTATGGTTTTATGATTTTGCCGGGGGGGGTTCCCCCCGCCGCAAACGCCGTTTGTGGACGTTATTGGAATGAATCGAATTCCACGTACCGGGCTGCCGGTTATCACGGCAGCCTCGATATGCTCCGCAAGCTGCCAGAGCTGTTGGGACTTGGTTGTTACCTCGTTCAGGATGACCGTACCCGGCGCAAGCTGGATCCCACGAACCACTACCGTTTCGAGGACGGTACACCGGCGAAGCTGGACGGCACGATGGGACAGTATATGTGGTGTTGGAATATTGGTTTTTATTTTGCCGAGTGGAAAGTGGGTAATTTGAAATATTATGCCGTTTCCCTTTCTCCCATCAAAGGCAAACAGTGCGTGTATATTCCCGCCGGTGGCCTTTCCGCCCTCGGTGGTGGCGTGATGGACAGGACGAACAATATCCTTTGTTCGGTTGTGAGTGATGCCGCCCAATATCGTGGTGGAAACAATGATGCAAGCCGGGACGGGACTTACCGCACGCAGTTGGGGATGGTTGCAACCAATATGCAGTACCGTAATTTTTCAACTTATGCCCGCAAGCGTGGCGAGGGTTGGGATGCCAACTGGTACGTGGCTCAGGCGGTGGTTGAAATTCTTTTCATGATCATATTCGGAACCCGTAATATGCAGGAGGCCGTGATTGCTGAAAAGGACAGCAACGGTTTGTATCAGGGTGGCCTCGGATCCGGAACCACCAATATGCCGAATTGGGATCAGTGGGGTTATTACCCGGTTGTTCCGACCTCTGCCGGTATCGAGCTGGGTGACGGTTGCGGTGAAACCACGTTTAACGTGCTAAAGGAGGACGGCTCGTTGCATTATGCAGCAAAGGTTCCGGTGTTCTTCGGCCTGAAACATCCTTTCGGTCATATTTGGAAGATTGTCCGGGGGCTTATCGATAACGTGGGTGATGAGAAATCTGAGGTCTATGTTGCCCCGTCCCTTTATGCCGGTTATGATGACAATTCGATTTCCGGCCTTATCAAGGTTTGCGAGGTTCCGAGAACCAGCGGTTATATCAAACAGAAAAGTTACTACTTGCTTTGCGCCATGCCGACCGAAATCGGAGCGACCGCCTCGACTTATTTCTGTGACTATTTTTGGGAGAATTCAGCATCATCCAAAGGGCTTCGTGTCCGCCTCTCCGGTGCTAACGCTAACTATGGCGCGAATGCGGGGGCGTTTGCTACGAAGACGAACGGTGCGGCCTCGGATTCGAATGCGAATGTGTCCGCTCCCCTCTGCTTTTTCGATGCGGATCCGGTGATGTCGGCTTAAAACGAAAACGGAAAACGGAAAGAGGAAAAGAACGTTCTTTGAAATTTTGTATTGAGAGTTTTGGAAAAGCTGTTCGGCGGGTTTCAGAACTCGCCGTAAGGCGAGTCGATTTTTGTGATTTTTTTGCCGGTTTTGGGTAAATGTATTTAAAAGGCTTATCTTTGCATCGTTAAACCAAGTTTAACAGGTTGTTTTACCCTTAGTGTGACGCAGGCTTCGTGTCCGCCTCTCCGGTGCTAACGCTAACAATGGCACGAATGCAGGGGCGTTTGCTACGAATACGAACAATGCAGCCTCGAATTCGAATGCGAATGTGTCCGCTCCCCTATACTTTGCAGTTAGGAAACGGTTAGATGGGGTGAAAGACCTTGCCACTTGGCAAAAGATGACGAACGCTCAAAAGGACGCTGGTAGGCCGGTAACGGTTCGAACGCTTCCGAGTAAGGCAAAGCAGACACTCAGACACTCAGACACTCAGAACCGCAGAAACAGACCATGAAAAGGTATGGAAATTTGTTTGAACGAGTTGTCGAATATGGCAATCTCGAACAGGCGTTTCACAACGCCGCCCGTCACAAAACTCGCCGAAGCGAAGTAATAGAGTACGGCTCCCATTTGGAGGCGAACCTATTACAGCTCCAGCGTGAACTTATCACCGGTACTTACCGCACCTCCGAGTACAAGACTTTTATCATTTACGAGCCTAAAGAGCGGAAGATATTCAAACTGCCATTCCGTGATCGTGTCGTTCATTGGGCTATCATGCAGGTGATTGAACCGATATGGCTCTCCAATTTCACCCGTGATACCTATTCCTGTATCCGTGGACGTGGTATTCACCCTCTTTTATACAAGCTCCGCCGTGATTTGAAAGCGGATCCGGAGGGAACCCGGTACTGCCTGAAAATCGATGTGCGCAAATTTTATCCGAGTATAGACCACGAGATCATGAAACAGGTAATCCGCCGAAAGCTGAAAGATGCCCGGCTGCTTGCTTTGCTTGACGGTATCGTGGACTCGGCAGAGAACGGAGTGCCTATTGGAAATTATTTATCCCAATTCTTTGCTAACCTTTATTTATCCGAACTGGATCATATCATGAAAGAAGAAATGGGCATCCGGTACTATTACCGCTTTGCCGATGATATTGTCCTACTGGATGGAAACAAGGAGAAACTCCACGGAACCCTCGTGTTTATCAACCACTACTTGAATAATGAACGTGCTTTGAGTATAAAGCCGAATTATCAGGTCTTCCCGGTAGAGAGCAGGGGTGTCAATTACGTGGGATACGTGACGTTCCATGATTATTGCCTCGCCCGCAAGCAGAACAAGAAAAACCTCTGCCGGGAGGTGGCCAAACTACGAAAACGTGGAATGAGCGATGAGGAGATCCGGATAAAGGCATCCAGCCGGTTGGGGTTCATGCAGCATTGCAATAGTATTTATTTATTAAAAACTCTCAATATGAAAACATTCAGTGAAGTAACGAACAGCAGTGGTAATCTCACGGGAGATAAGTACCACATTGATGACATTTTGAACAGGGAAATCCACCTGAAAGGCTTCGAGATAAAAGCCTCCAAGTACAAGGGTGAATGCCTGATCATCCAGTATGACATCTACGAGCAGGTAAAGGACAAGACCGGAGCTTTGCTCACTGATGATGACGGTTCTCCAAAAATGGATTGGGTGGAACATATCACTTTTACCGGTTCGGAGGCTCTTATCAAACAGTTGAAAGATGTGGTGTTGGATGAACCCTGTTCGGCAAAGATTATTAAACAACCAATCGGTGACCGGGGTAAATGCTTTTATAAGATAACCGATCCCGATTAAAATATCGGTGATTATGTACAAAGGGATTTATGCAGAAAAAAAGACTTTTTCAAAGTTCGATAATGAACATTATTTGTGCTATCTGAACGAGCAGCGTGAGGAGTATTCTCCTGAACCGGATGCCCGTTCGGGTGAGGTGACTGAACCGGTGTCCGCTCCCATATTGGGATATGCCTATACAGGAAGTATGGCGGACGGAGGTACTCTGATTGAAGCGAGGGAGGCTACTTATGACGAATTTGTTTCTGGGTTGATCCGCACGAGGTACTCGGCCAGCCGGGTGGAGGCAATCCAGTCAAACCGTATGATAGCCTTTGTCAATCCGGAGCATGAACGGGCATCCGAATTTATTTCCGAGTGGGATGATTTCCAGTCTTACCGGGAACAATGCAAGGAACAAGCTAATGCGCTTATAAACGGATAAATGCCTGTCGGGGGCAGGCAAGAAAAAGCCCCCGGCCTGTAAGTAGTTATCTCACCCACATACTTACACAAAGATGCGACCAACCGCACAGCCGGGGGCTAAATACCCTCTGCTGCGGTTGGTCGCATTTGTATGTTATGTGAGTGAGATGTCGCAAAGATAGTAACATTTAAAGGAATAACAGCAATGAAAACACCTATTTCTTACTACGGAGGCAAGCAAACCCTCCTTAAACATATTCTGCCTCTGATCCCCAAGCATAAACTTTATACAGAGGCTTTCTGCGGCGGTGCTGCAGTATTGTTTGCCAAGCGTCCGGCTGATGGCGAAGTTATAAACGATATCAGCATGGATATAACGAACTTTTATTGGATGGCTAAAGTCTATTATCGTGACCTGAAACAGGAGATTGAGAAGACTTTGCACAGCCGGGATATGCACGCCCATGCCGGACACATATTGCAGTATCCTCAATTCTTTCAGCCGGTGCAACGTGCATGGGCTGTTTGGGCGTTATGTAAAATGTCCTTTGCCAGCATGATGGATGGTTCGTTCGGTTATGACTTTGGTGGCGGAATGCCGAAGAAACTGCGTAATGCAAAGGATGAGTTTACCGAATGGTTATGCGCCCGGCTTGACAACGTGACCATAGAGAACCGGGATGCGCTGGATGTCATCTCCACTTATGACTCGCCCGATACGTTTCATTTTGTGGATCCACCTTATATCAATAGCGATTGTGGTCATTACGAGGGTACGTTTGATGAGTATTGCATGGAGAAGCTCCTGCAGCTTTTGGAGCAGGTGAAAGGTAAGTTCATGCTGACAATGTTTCCCCTGCCAATGATAGAGGAATACGCAAACAAAAACGGATGGATAATCCACCGGGTAGAAAGAACCATCAGCGCATCAAAGACGAGCCGAAGAAAGCAGGAGGAGTGGATGGTATGCAATTATGAAGAACACCCGCAGCGAACTTTGTTTGATTACAAAGATTGCGGCGTTGTCGATACAACAGATGCCTCCTAAATACTATGTAAAGATAGTCATTCCTAATGAATTGCACAAATATTTGAATGTGCTTTTTGCGTGAAAATGCTATAAATTTAAAGGCTTTCAAACGCCATTCAAATGACGTTTGAAAGCCTTTTTATATCGTGTGTGTGCGATATTTTTTTCACATTTCGTTTTATACCCTGATTATCGCATTTCGTTTTTTATACCGCTCGCATTTCGTTTTGCCGATTATACAACGCTGAAGGTTTTAGACAATCAAGAAAAATTTGTAGACAATATCAATTTTAAGGGCTGGGTCTTGACTGTGATGCGTAACATTTTCATTAACAATTATCACAAGATCGTTCGCACGCAAACTGTCGTAGATCAAGGTGTCGACTTATATAACTTGGATGTCGTGAACGATTCAGGTTTTGACTCTCCGGATGGCGCTTATCAAATTCAAGAGATCACGAAAGCGATCAACGGTTTGAACAATGAGTTGAAGGTTCCATTCTCTATGTTTTTGAGTGGCTATAAATACAATGAGATCGCTGATAAACTGGATGTTCCTCTGGGGACGGTTAAGAGCCGTATATTTTTCGCTCGACAAGAATTACAAAAAGTTTTAAAAGATTTTCGTCAAGGATAAAATTTACTTTATATAAAAGAAGCCGTCTTTAACAAAAGACGGCTTTCTTTTTATTCGGCCGGTTGGTATAAATATCTCTTGATGCTTCTTTTGGGTGTTTTCTCGAATTCTTCTTGATACAGCTTGAAACAGGTGATTTTACTGTAATTCGGCATCTCCTCGTTTACTTGGTCAATGTTGGTCTGCATCAACTTCTCGATTTCGGAATGTTGTATACCTGCCTTATCTACTTGCTCCCAATCGGGATAGATGAGGGCGACTAGTTTACCTCCTTGGGAGATGATGAGCGATTCCGCTACATATAGCATATTATTCAAGCGATCCTCGATCTCTTCCGGATAGATATTTTGTCCGCTGGGGCCTAGAATCATGGTTTTACTACGGCCGCGGATATATAAAAATCCATCTTTATCGAGGGTTCCCAGATCGCCGGTACGCATCCATCCGTCAGGCATCATAACGGCTTTTGTAGCCTCCGGATTCTTGTAATAACCGAGCATCACGTTCATACCCTTCACCAATATTTCTCCCACCTTGTTTTCCGGGTCCTCTGAATCGATGCGGACTTCCATACGGTCGACGATACGTCCTACGGAACCGGGCTTAAACTCATCCCATTGCGCATAGGAGACTAGCGGGCCACATTCGGTCATCCCGTAGCCTACGGTATATCGGAAATGGATGGAATGAAGGAACGTCTCCACTTCTTTATTGATAGCGGCTCCTCCGATAACGATCTCCCCGAAGTTCCCTCCGAAAGACGCCGTTAACTTGGCGGAAATGGTATCCAGCACTTTCTGGTCTATATAGGGGACTTTCAAGAGCAATTTAATCAAAGGCTTCTCCAGTTCGGGGAATACCTTGTTTTTGATGATTTTCTCGATAATCAGAGGTACGGCTAGGATCAGCGCCGGCTTGATTGTCGTAAAAGCTTCCGCTATGATTTTCGGGCTGGGGGTACGTGTGAGGAAGTGTACATGGCAGCCTTTATTCACGGAATTCAATACCTCGAATGCCAATCCGTACATATGGGCCATCGGAAGCATACATACGATATTATCTCCCGGATGGATGAACGGTAAATTGTCGTAAGCGAATTGCGTATTACTCCATAAGCTTCGATAGGGGATCATAACCCCTTTCGAGAAACTGGTGGTTCCGGAAGTATAATTAAGTACCGCTAATTCTTCCGGCTTTTCCACGTGATACCGAACATCGTTCGACGTGAATGAACGAGGGTACTTTTTACCGAAATATTCATTGATCCGGTCTCTTACTACCCGGACTTCTTTGCTTTTACTGTGAATGATCGAGAAGTTATCCAGCATCATGAACAGTTTCACGTCAGGCATCATGCGTTCATTCATATTCTCCCAGTTGCTGGAAGCGGCAAGGACTGCCTTTGCCTCGGAATGATTTACGATATGATGTATATTATCCGGTTTGAATTCATGTAGGATAGGCACGGCTACGGCTCCATAAGCCAAGATCCCGAAGAAACAGATCGCCCAGTTGGAGGAGTTCCGTCCAACTAAAGCCACCTTATCCCCCTTTTTAATGCCGGCATGCTCTAGGATAATATGAAATTTCTCGATTCGACGAGCTACATCTTTATAATGGAAGGTATGTCCATTATAATCGGAGAACGCCGGGAGATCCCAATGCTCCTTGATGCTATTCTCTATGAGTCCTAAAAAACGATTCTCCATACTAATTTATTTATCAAATAACCATATGACAGGGTGGAAAGTTGTCAAAAGCCAAAGATAGTGCCTTTTCTGTAAATTATGAGTTTCAGTCTGCCGGAAACTGAAATATTCTTTACCTTTGTCTCTCCAAATAGAAGAATATGATAGCACCTCTGGTAAAACGGATATGGATCTGGTGCAGGAATCTGTTGATCTTCCTGTTTGTATCCAGTATATTGGCGGTAGTGGTATATAAATTTGTACCCGTATATTATACGCCATTGATGTTTATTCGTATGTATGAGCAGCATCAGGATGGGAAGAAAATGAAACTCGATCATACGTGGGTTCCTATATCCAAGATCGCCCAGCCTTTGGTTCAAGCGGTCATAGCGTCGGAGGATAACCTGTTCATGGAGCATAATGGCTTTGATGTGGAACAAATCCAGAAGGCACGGGCCGAGGCCGAGAAAGGTAAAAGGGTGAGAGGTGCCAGCACGATTTCCCAGCAGACCGCTAAGAATGTATTTCTTTGGCCGGGGAAAAGTTATTTACGGAAAGGCATCGAGGTCTATTTTACCTTCTTGATCGAATGGATATGGGGAAAGGAACGTATTATGGAAGTCTATCTGAACTCGATAGAGATGGGGGAGGGCATCTATGGTGCGGAGGCGGTAGCGGAGGCTCATTTCGGTAAGCATGCCTACCAATTGACCAAAAGCGAGGCAGCCCTAATAGCGGCCACACTTCCAAACCCCCGGAAGTTTAATTCCGCTAAACCGTCACCTTATATGCTGAAACGACAAGCGAAAATAATTTCCTTAATGGGAAAACTGATAAAAGTAGAAATGGGATATGGTGCCGGGCAAGTTGATCCCGGTACCGGAAAGGTTAAAAAAAGAAAGAAATGGAGAGCTTCCGTTATCATGACTTGGGACGAATCGCTTATGCCGATGCGTTAGAATATCAGACAGCTGCTTTCGAGGTCTTATTGGATGCGAAGGCAACGGGAAAGAAAGAGGATAATCAATTATTCTTTTGTGAGCATTTACCGGTCTTGACGATCGGTAAAAGTGGCAAGGACTCTAATTTGCTTATCCCCGAGGAAACTTTACGGGAACGAGGGGTCTCGTTTTACCATATAAACAGAGGGGGGGATATAACGTATCATGGGCCGGGACAGATTACCGGTTATCCGGTATTTGATCTGGAATATTGGAATCTGGGATTGAAACAATACATCTATATGCTGGAAGAGACGATCATCCGTTTCCTGTCGCTTTACGACTTGAAAGGGGAACGTTTGGAAGGGGCGACGGGTGTATGGCTAGACCCTGAAGTACCGGGGCGTGCCCGTAAGATCTGTGCGATTGGCGTGAAAAGCAGCCGGTTCGTTACGATGCATGGCTTTGCTTTGAATATAAATACGGATCTGAGTTACTTTTCATTGATCAACCCTTGTGGCTTTACGGATAAAGGCGTTACCTCCTTGGCTATGGAGTTGGGGGCACCCCAAGACTTTGAGTTGGCAAAAAGTCAATTGAGATCGATTTTCATGGAAATCTTCGCTTGATATGGCAGTCATTCATTTCGCTCCTTTGCAAGGATATACGGATTCGGTTTATAGAGAGGCGCATACCCGAGTATTCGGGGGCGTAGATACCTATTATACTCCTTTTGTAAGGATAGAGAAAGGTGGTTTCCGGAATAAGGACTTGAAGGATATCGCTTGCGATAGAAATAGGCAGGTACATGTCGTACCGCAATTGATCGCTTCCACACCAGACGAGTTTCGGTCGATCGTGCGTTTATTCCAAGAGAATGGGTACCGGGAAGCGGATATTAATTTAGGATGCCCTTTCCCTATGCAGGTCCGTGCCCATAGAGGCTCGGGACTTTTGCGGTACAAGGAAGAGGCCGAGTCTTTATTACGTACGATTGAGGAGTTCCCGGATATTTCTTTTTCTGTGAAAATGCGTTTGGGGTGGGAGTGTGCGGACGAGTCATTCGTGCTTCTGTCCTTATTAAATAAGTTACCTTTGAAGCATATAACCTTGCATCCCCGGTTAGGGATACAGCAATATAAAGGAGCTATCGATTGGGATGGATTCTCCCGTTTTTATGAGGAATGTAAACTTCCTTTATATTATAATGGAGATTTAGTGGGGCTGGAAGATATCCGAGGTATAAAGGTGCGTTTTCCGGGGCTTGCCGGGCTTATGCTAGGACGAGGGTTATTGGCCTCTCCTTGGCTGGCCACTGAGTTTGTGTCCGGACAAGTCTTGACCGTGAATGAGAGGCGGGATAAACTAGTCATGTTCCATGAGTCGTTGATGGATGAATATGCTGCCCGGTTGGAAGGTGGCGAGCATCAGGTATTATCTAAAATGAAGACAATCTGGGATTATCTTTTGCCGGAGGCCGATAAAAGGCTTCGCAAGAAAGTATTGAAAAGTACTTCCCTTACTTCTTATCAGTCGGCAGTGAAAGATTTGTTGAGTCTTTGACTACGGGAGGGACATTCGTAGAGTCTTTGGGGATCAAGGGTAAAAGAGGTCTCTTTCTTCTTCTGAAAATCTCAGAGAAATTTGTAAAGTCTTTCCGGTACATGATTCCTACACCTTGTATGGTTAATGCTTGCTTCAGGCCGAAATACATATCTCTGGCATGGTTATAAGCCTTTAGCCGGATCTCACCGGAGGGGGTCAACTTATATTCTAGGTCGAACTCCCCGATAAAGGTGTTATTTTTGCCTGTAGTAACCGTATTTCTCATACCGAAATTACCATTGATCAATAAGCGGTTGTTTAGCAACTGGCTGGATAATATCATCTCGTATTCCGTGTCTTCCTTGAAACCGTCCTGTCCCGCTCGTATGTTTGTCCCTATTTGCACTTTATCCGTGAAACTACCTAACAGATTGGATAATTGCGCTGAGATAGCGGATGAAGCCACGGCGTTTAACTCGCTAGACTTGTAAGTCGTTTGGGCATACTCGGGTGTATAGAATTTATTTAACACCAACAAATAAACGATTTGCCGGGTCATCATATCCTCTGTGTCTATAAACGCTTTGACTTGACGCTCTAACTCCTCGTTAGAGTTCGGAAATTCTAAGTCGAAGGAAATAGACGGGCTGCGCAATGCGCCTTCAAGGTTTAAGACGCAATTGACGGGTATGTTTGTTCGAGAACTTTCTTGTAAGAGACTCTGATCCAAGTCTCCGATATTTGCGGTCAGATTGTAGATCGCATTGATATCCATATGGGCATTAAAGGGATCGCCACGGAAATTGATCGTGCTACCGTCTCTGATCTTAAAGTCTTTATGGATGATTTGCTGTAAGCTGAAATTATAGTTTCCTTGTACGATATTCACGTCGCCATACATACGAAGATCACTTCTTGTTCCATATTGTATTTGTAAACTTCCACTGGCGTTTCCTTTGATACGGTCTCCCGCTATCGGGTCCATGATTAGCTCTATATCGGCATCGGGTGTGATATCAAGGAGGAAGTTCATTCGTAGCTCGGCTCCCTCGTCTGTCTCGTGTACGATATTCAATGGGTGTGTGGACGTGGAATCTAAGTTAGCGGCCAACTTGCTTTTATCGACGAACGTGATAAAATCATAGTCCGTAGCCGAGTTATTATTCATGAAGTCCAGATAAATAGCGGTCTTAGGTTCGCTTTTCATGTTAATATCAAAGTCTATCAACTTACCGTTGCCCTTGATTTGCGCCGTTCCGCTGGCGAATACCGTTCCATAGATCAGCGGATTCTTTTTCTGGTTGGCGTTATACATCAACATCTTATTACCCTGCACGTTTACGAGGAAGCTATAATCCCGGAAATGCAGATGATTGAACTTAAGGCTGACTTTTCCGGAGTTGCCGAATTGATCCTTGACCGTGATATTCCGTAAATTGACGGACGTAGAGTCAAGGTGGACGGAATCGGAGAAGGTATAATACGTATCCAAGAAATCAACGCCTACCCCTCCATCCATGACATAGGCATCTCCCTCGACATTCAGCTCCTTAAAGGGGCCGTGCAAATGTATACTTCCGAATCCCCGGCCTTGCAAGTTCTTTATGACCGTATCGACAAAGGGTTGCAAGAAGGCCAGATTGATATCATTGGCATCGAAATACAAGGATAGCCCCGCATTGGGCCCGACTGGAAATACATAACCGTTCACATCCGTCCAAGTGCTGTCGTTCTTGTAGATGCTTCCCAGCATAAGGATACCTTTCTGTGCGTCGTCCCATTCGCTGAAGAGATTGAGGCGACCCAAGGGGGTTTGGTTGAATGAGAAATTCTTTACTTCCAGATCCGTATTTAGCATGCGGCTATTGAATAAGTCGTTCACATAGAACTTACCGGTCGCCTCACCCCCGAATTGCAAGACTGGGATATTCAATACGTCGAAGACATAACTCAGCTCTATTTGCTTCAAGTCTACCAATAAAGTATCTGCCGGATCTTTCGAGATCGTCCCTTCCATAGATAAATACTGGGTCTCATGATCTACCCGGAAATGCTCGATACCGATCTTGCCCTCACGAATCGTTATATTCGCCGGATTGATGGTCCAGAGCGTGTCTTTAATAATGAGGGGGCTTTTATTCAACGTGACTTCCGTACGTAACTTGGCCGGCCCTTTCTCGCTTTCCTCCTCGACAAAAAGGGTAGAGGCGGAGATGTTGGCCTTAAATAACCGCTCTTTATTATTCGCCCACCCAATCATGGTATTCACCAGATTGTCTTTAGCGTCTGCCTTGAGATCAAGGTAATTACGCAGTCCCTTGTCGTTGTAATTAATCGTTTTTAATTGGAGGTTTACCTTATCGTTCGGATTGTCGCAAACCAAGTAGCCGGATTCGAACATGGATTTCCCAAGATTGAACTTCGGAAGCCACGCCTCGATACGGAACTTATTATAAATATTATTATAATGTCCCGTGATCCGTCCGGGTTGCACCATCGTGAACGGTAGTTTCAATGTCGTAGAAAGCGCTTCCGTATTCTCGATCGTTAATAGGAGGGCGAAGTTATTCTCCTTCACGATTTGTTTTTTCTGGGTCGTGTTGATCAAGGCTGGCACATATCCCTTGAACGTATTCATAAGGCTGGGGATTAGCGTGTTGAATGAGTAAGACCCGGTGACCTCTCCATTCAAGATATCGGATGTTATGGTTAATTGCCGGTCGAGACTATGCCCCGAGGCAACTACTTCGAATTTCTTAAGGAAGAAGCTGCTGGGAGTGGTCTCGAAAGAAAGACTGTCCAACGTGATGCTACCTTCCAGATTATCTATATTATCTCCGGTGAAATCCGCGTTTAAAGCCAAGGAGATATTCGGCGCCTCATATTTGTCCGTCAGGTTCAATCGGTCCGGCCGGAAATGATCGAGGCGGGCGGTGAAATTAAACAAGGAGTTTTGCCCTTGGTGCTGGAAGATGCCTTGGGCGTATAACTCGCCATTGGGATCGTTTACATGGATAGTCCCATCGAAACTACTCTTCTTGAAATTACCGGAAAGATTTATATCCTTGTATTTATAAGCTTTATAATCGAACTCCTTGACTTGTGCTTGGATATTTCCGGAGAAATTTCCGCCAACAGGTCTACGGGTATCGATATTGATGTCGAAGCGAGCCTCCCCGAAAGGATTATTCTCGCCAAATAACTCATGGAGCTGCAAGTTGCTGGAGGCGATGCGTCCCCGTAGGTAAGCGGCTATATTCTTATCCTTGTTGCTACCAAATATCAAGTCTGTCTGTATGGAGCCGATGGAAGACGATAATTTTCCGAAAGCGACTAGGTTATCAAAAAAGCCTGATATCTCGCCCGTGAAATTGATCGTCCCCAATTTGACGACCGGGGCCGGGAGACTCTTCGGACGCTCATTGAAGTTATTGGCCAAACTGAAGATGCCGTCTGTCGTGATATACATCTTATTCACCTTCCCTAAAAGATACGTTTCCTCGGGATGGGTGATGTTCTTTAATTCCATCTGGCCGATAAACAGCATCTTATCGCTATATTTCAAGGTGAGGCGCTTCAAGTTGAAATTATTGATGTAGCCGTTTGCCTCGGCCGATAACTCGATCGTGTCGGCGAAGTTCTTGAACGCCGGGACGAAAGGGGATAAGTCCTTCAGGCAGATTTGCGAAGGCGTTATATTCAAATCGATCGGAGCGTTGTTCAAGAGAGCGGGAAGGCTATCGATCTCGCTTAAATCGATCCGGGCACGCCCGATCTTCAAGTCTGTCTGCGGCAAGCGTACCTCGAAGTCCTGCACGAAAGCGCTATCCCGGTTCCCGACCACGTTCAGCGATAACTTATTCAAGGAGAAACCGGACGCCTCATCGAAACTCATCTTCTTGATATGGGCGTTCACGCTGTCCTTGTTAAAAGCCTTGAGGGATATCTTGGCACTCAGGTTCTTGATATCGATATGCTTGGCGTTGAACTTTCCCGGGGTCTCTTTCTCGCTATCCACGTTATAGCTGAAATTACCTCTTCGGATCATGATGGAGTTGAAACGGAGATCGATATTCTTCTCTTTCTTTATCGAATCCTTACTGGCGAAAGCGTCGATCACGAATTGTAGGTTCAAAGGGCTTTCAGGCGTATGTTTTCGTAGGTTGAAGGAGAAACCGAACAAACGTACCGTCGTGAAGACGAACTTCCCTTCCAGTAACGGCATGATCTCGAATCCCGCCGCCACATGGTTCGCCTCGAACATGACTTTCCCGTCTTGGTCTTCCAGATAAAGCCCTTCCAGTACCAGACGATTGAACCATTCGATATCCACGTTACCTATCTTTACGGGCACACCGAGATGGCTGGATAACTGGGTCGTGGCTACTTCCGAGACTTGGGTTTGAATGTAAGGGATTCTCAGCAAGATGCCCGGCAGCGCATAGAATATCCAGAATAACGTAAGTAGGGTAATGATTATGTATTTAAGTCCTCTGATATCTTTTCTATTTATTTAGCGCAAATCTACAACAATATCGCGATAGATTTCGTTAATTCGCGGAAAAAAAGACGAAGATATGAGTATAACAATATTAGGAATCGAGTCTTCTTGCGATGACACTTCCTCTTCGGTGATCCGTGACGGCGTGATGCTGTCCAACGTAATAGCCAGTCAAGCCGTTCATGAGGCCTATGGCGGGGTTGTCCCCGAGTTGGCTTCCCGTGCCCATCAGCAGAATATCATTCCGGTAGTGGCCGAGGCCATCAAGCGTGCCGGCATCGATAAGTCCGAGTTGAGTGCCGTGGCGTTTACTCGTGGGCCGGGTTTGATGGGTTCTTTATTGGTCGGGACCTCGTTCGCCAAGGGGTTGGCCGCTTCCTTGGATATCCCGATGATCGAGGTCAATCATTTACAGGCTCACGTGTTGGCTCATTTTATCAAGGAGACTCCGGACGATGACCATGCTCCCTCGTTTCCTTTCCTTTGCTTGTTGGTTTCGGGCGGTAACTCGCAAATCATAAAGGTGAACGCTTATAATGATATGGAGGTGATCGGCCAGACGATCGACGACGCTGCGGGAGAGGCTTTCGACAAATGCGCCAAGGTGATGGGACTGGGTTATCCCGGTGGCCCAGTCGTGAATCGTTTGGCGAACGAGGGTAATCCGAATGCCTTTACGTTCAGCAAGCCGCATATCCCCGGATATGATTATAGCTTCAGTGGCCTGAAGACCTCCTTTTTATATACCTTGCGTGATCATTTGAAAGATGATCCGGATTTTATTGAGAAGAACAAGCGAGACCTATGCGCTTCCTTGCAAGCTACGGTAATCGATATCTTGATGAGTAAATTGCGTAAGGCGGCGAAGGATTTGCATATAAAGGAAGTAGCTGTCGCCGGAGGTGTATCGGCCAATTCCGGTTTGCGTGAGGCATTCTTGGATCACGCCAAACGTTATGGCTGGAAAGTGCATATCCCGAAGTTCTCGTTCACCACGGATAACGCCGCTATGGTAGCTATCACGGGATATTATAAGTATATGGATAAGGAGTTCTGTCCGATGGATGCCGCTCCTTTTTCTAGGGTTGTCTTATAGGAAAATAGTTTTACTATAGAGAAACAAAAGTTTCTTCCTAATGAAACTATTGTTTTCCCATAATGAAACTCCTAGTATCATTATAACAATGGAAGTAGATGATTTACCAATAGAGTTAGAAGTAGCGGACGCACTCAAATCAGGACACCTGATGATGGGTACGGCAGAGAGTTGTACAGGCGGAAAGATTGCCAGCATGATAACCTCCATGGCGGGCAGCTCGGAATACTTCACCGGGGGCGTGGTAGCCTATTGCAACGAGGTGAAGCATCATGTGCTCGGTGTCTCCGAGGCGGACTTGAACACTTTCGGGGCCGTAAGCCAGCCGGTCGTGGAGCAGATGGCCCGTGGAACTATGCGGGTATTGGAATGTGATTGTGCCGTCGCTACCTCCGGGATCGCCGGGCCGGGAGGCGGGACTCCCTCGAAACCGGTGGGAACGGTATGGATTGCCGCCGCTTATAAGGAGAGGATTCTCTCCGAGTGCTATCATTTCGGGGAGAATCCTCGTATGGAGAACATTCGCTTGTCGGCAGAGGCGGCGTTGCGTATGTTGCTCGGATTGATTCGTGAGTAAAGGGATTATCGCTTAATGGGCGATCTCGTCCACGATTTGTTTATAGCCTTCCTCGTTCGGGTGTAATCCGTCTGAGAATAAGGATTCGTTTATCTTGCCGTCTTCTTGAAGCAACTTCGTACCCGGGTTCTTGAACGTGTACCATCCGGTCTCGGCTATTTGACGGATGCGGAGATTGAGGTTCCTTACCCGTTCTTCTTGGTTACGGCGGGGCAAGATGCCGGGGTCCCTGTTTTTTTGCTTGGGGAGGAG